>Ga0182027_10001900_pt1 | contig 34155 bp, 40 predicted proteins | sample 712E1DmetaG_FD_121300 | JGI IMG/M metagenome (GOLD analysis project Ga0182027, IMG submission 121300) | Permafrost microbial communities from Stordalen Mire, Sweden - 712E1D metaG (Illumina Assembly) | ecosystem: Environmental > Terrestrial > Soil > Wetlands > Permafrost | place: Sweden...
CAACCAGTGTCGCAACCGCAGGTTGTCAGCCAGCCTAATGTTGCAGTTCAGCCAGCCCAAAGTAGTGTTTCGCCAAGCCGACCGCAATATCAACCACAGCAGCAACGACCGCAACCACAGGTGAGGCCGCAAATGCAACCGCAATTGGAGCAGACAAATATGCCTAGAGTAAGGGGAACATTACACTCTGTTTTAAAATTTTTCATTGTTTTGATCATCGTTGTTGTGCTAGCCGGAATAGGATATTTTGTTGCCGGCCAATATTTTAATCTTCCATGGAGTCATTTTGCGCCCGATCCCGCAACAGTCATCAGTAAAATGATGGCTAATATGGAAAAAGTAAAATCTTATCACACAATAATGCAATTGGAGGTTGATGTAACTGATAGTGTCAGCAAAATATCCCAGGGAAAATTAATCATCAACACAAACAGCGAAACAGATACAAGCGATGTCAACAACCTGAAAGCAGACGGTAATTTTACGATTAATTTGACAGCGCCGGGGCTTAATTTCCCGGTTACCGCCACGGTAAGCGTAGCTGCCGTCGGCGGCGCATCTTATTTTAAAATCAACAATATACAAATTCCAACGGGATATTCTTATCCCGGATTAAATATTTCCCAAATTACAGGAAAATGGATTAAAATTGATCAGGATTCTATAAAGGCCTTGTCGCAGGCGCAAAGCGGACAGGTTACGTCATCCAACGTTTCTCAGGTGAATAATTTAGGGATGATTAAACAAATTCAGGATTTATTTGTAACCGAAAATATTTTTTCCGTTGACAAGCAATTAAACGACGAGGTTGTTAGCGGACAAGACACATATCATTATTCAGTGACCGTCAGTAAGAGTAAATTGGAAGATTTAATGAATAAAATAATGGTAATAGAAGAACAGGCGCAAAGCGGATCAGCCAGCAGTTCCAGCTCGTTAGTTCAGAATATGGCGCAAGCTGTCGTAAAAACCCTTGTAGATTCCATAGGAGATATAAATTTGGAAATTTGGGTTGGTAAAAGCGATTATATGCTTTATCAGGTAAAGCTTGATAAAGTAATCGATTTAAGCAAAGCTTTGTCATCTTTTGGCCTTAATTCCAGTATGCAGGCAGAAGTAAAGCTTGATACTACCGATTCTAATTTCAACAAACCTATAACAGTCCAAGTGCCATCCGGCGCGCAGAAAATAGAAGACATTCTCTTGCCTTTGTTAAAATTACAGGCTCCGTCAAATACGCAAACAATAACAATGAGTCCAAATTCTCAACAAATAAATTCAGATATGTCTAAGATAGGAAGCTTGGCGCAACAGTCTTTTACTGCAAATAAAACTTATTTAACGCTTTGCCAAGGGCATTTATTAAATGGTTATCTCAAAGATTATGGAACCGCCTTGATAGCCGCCAATAATGATATAGTAAAGCAAGGGGCAAAAAAACCAGGATGTTTCTCTATTGCCCAAGATTTTTGTGTATCAATCCAATTAGCTGACGGAACTTATATGTGCGTAGATAAAAACAATGTTTTAGGAAAAACAAAATGCACCTCCGCTCAAACCGTTTGTAAATAATTTGCAAACAATATGAAGACAGAAAGAATGGCGATGTTTTCGTTTTTAATAGCTGCTGTTTTAACAGCAGCTATTTTGTCTTTGTTTTGGCACAAATCCGGTTTTAGTATTTATACGGTTAAACCCACCTATGAAATCAGCGAAATTACTGCAAAGTCAGAACAGTCTAATTTAGAGCAAGAAAAGAGTTATGTTCAATTGTTGTTTGTCGGAGACATAATGTTTGACCGAGGCATAAGATATTATGCCGGGAAAAATGGTTTGCCTGCCATGCCTGCGCATGCAGGGCAGGCAGGCGGAAACGAGTTCATTTTTGATAAAATTTCTCCAACTCTTTTAGGAAATGACTTGGTTGTTGCAAACCTTGAAGGTCCAATTACAGACAATAAATCCGTGAGCGCAGGCACAGCCATAGGAAGCGCAAATAATTATTTTTTTACTTTTGATCCAAGCTGGGCAAAAACTCTTTTTCAGGAAAATATCAGATTGGTTGATTTAGGAAATAACCATATTTTAAATTTTGGGAAAGCAGGCGTTGATTCAACTGAAAAATATCTGGACAATGCCGGTGTTGATTATTTTGGCGCGCCAAGCGGAGATAAAAGCATAATAAAAAATATTGGCGGAGTAAAAATCGCATTTGTAAGCTATAACCAATTTTTAAGCAGTAACATTGCCGATGAGCAAAAAGCAACAATTGCCGAAATTGAAAAAATTAAATCCGAAGCAGACATTGTTGTTGTGTTCAGCCACTGGGGGATTGAATATCAATCATTGATAAATCCGCCCGAGGAAAGCCTTGCCCGCCAGTTTATAGATGCCGGGGCTGATTTGGTTGTGGGTTCCCACCCGCACGTAATAGGGCCGATAGAAATTTATAAAGGCAAAAGGATTTATTATTCTTTGGGAAACTTTATATTTGACCAATATTTTAACGAAGACGTTCGAAATGGGCTGGGCGTTGTGGTAAAAATAGACAAAGCAACGAAACAGTTGGATTTTTCAGAGCAAAAATTTTATTTGCAGAACAACGGTCAAACCCTCCTACGCTAAAGCTTCCGCCTGTTAAAACTATGGCGGGACAAGTCGGACGGGCAAAGCAATTGAAAAATCCTCAGAAAAATGATATTATTTTAGATATTGTGGGATCGCCCGCCTCGACTCGCGTTGCTCGTCGACGCGAGGCGGGTCTAATGGTATGGCATTTGTTTATATTTTAAAAAGTTGTAATTTTAATATAACCTACACTGGTAGTACAAATGATTTGGAAAGAAGGATAACTGAACATAATAACGGGGAAAGTAATTTTACAAAGAAGTATATGCCATGGAAGGTAATTTATACTGAGGAATACGCCAATTTGAGTGAAGCAAGGCGTAAAGAGAAATATTTTAAAACTTGCGCTGGAAGGAAGATAATTAAAAAAATAATCGAGAGTAAATAAATCATTGCGGGATCGTCTAATGGTAGGACATAGCCCTTTGAAGGCTAGTATCTTGGTTCGAGTCCAAGTCCCGCAGCCATCACATGCTAAGTCAGGTGACTGATACGCATGACTATTTTCAGCACAAAATTTTTATTCAGTCAACGGGAGGGGAATAGGATTCGAACCGTCCTGATGCGACTGAGCATTATTTCAGTTATATTCCAACCATTTTAGAATGGTTTTTTGTTTTGACAATAATCAAGAAAAATGGTAGATTATAGGCAGTTATTTAATCCGTCCTTTGACAACCAGAACAGAAAGAAAGAGGTGATATATGAAAAAAGCACTTACTGATAAAGGTACTGCGTCGTCTTGTTATTTTAGGTCTTCTGTCACACCGCCGGATCGCAAGGCGTTACTGCAGATTACAGAGAGATGTAATCTAAATTGTGCTCATTGTTTTCTTTCGGCTGGGCCGAAGGGCGACCATATGTCGATTGATGATATCCGAAACATTGTTATGCCACGGTTAAAGGGATGCCGAGTAATTAACATCACCCTAACTGGAGGAGAGCCCTTCCTGCATCCTGATATTTTAGACATAGTTTCGCTATTCAAGGCGAACAATATCAGGGTTGGCATTTGCTCAAACGCTTCCATCATAAGGCCGGAGCAGATTGAAGCATTGGTGAGTATTGGCAATGTTCATATAAACGTTAGCTTAGACGGATTTAGGGCGGAAAGCCACGGAAGATTTCGTGGAAATGAAGAGTCCTTTGCAAAAACGATATCTGGGATTCGGCTTTTGGGAGACCGACATCTTTTGCAAGGAATTCTGGTTACTCCGAACACGTTGGCCGATGTGCATGAATATGCTCAGATTTGCGAATTCGCTATTCAGAATCATGCATCTTATGTGCTTATGAACCCTTTGTCTCGGATGGGAAGAGGAGTAGCGTCCGTTGGCGAATTGGGGTCGCCAGACGACATGATGCGGAAAATCAAAGAAATTGTAGAACCCTTTAGGGAGAGGATAGAAATTGTAGACGTCAGATTCCCGAACGAACAAAAACTTCCCCTTTCTTCGTGCGAGGCCGGAAACATTATTTATGTGTTTACGCACGGAGAAGTAACGGTTTGCCCATACCTTATATTTGCCGCGAGGACTCCTCAAAGCAAACATAAGCCGAGCGAGTTTATTGTTGGGAATATTCTCAAGGATTCCGACATCAGCAAAAAACTCGATGAATATGATTTTCAGAAATTGTGCCAGCCAGGGAATAATCCCGAATGTTATAACTGTCATCTGGGGCCGGTATGTGGCAAGGGCTGTCCGGCCGCTATTATTGCTTCTGGAGAAAAGTTGGGCGGAACTGATAAAGAGGTTTGTCCGATGGCAGATTTGTTGAAGGAGGCAGAAAATGAGTAGATTCATATCCTTGTTGAGGATTCGTTCTCGACAAGGATTTTTTTTGCTATACTGTAATAATGATTAAACAAAAAGAAACTATAGAAAATAATTTTTCCATTTTTTGTTGGAATATAGCGAACCCATCCGTTGATCGTGCAAGCAGACAAGCGGATTGGTTATCTAAAAGGGATGAAGATGTTTTTGTTTTAACAGAAACTAAAAATAGTAAGGGCTGCGAATTTATTCAAGAATATTTTAAGAAAAATAATTATAGTGTAATTTTCATTAAGCCGGAGGGCAAAGAATATGGCTCAATGATAATAAGTAAACATCAGTTAGAACCAATTAAATTTTACGATTTAGATGATAATCTTAAAAACAGGGTGGTGTCAGTAAAAGTATTTACAAATAATAAATTTGTAGAAATAATCGGTGTATATATTCCATCGCGAGATAAAAGTTTTGGTAAAATTCAAAGGAAGAAAAAGTTTATTGAAAATCTTGGAAAATCATTCAAGTTATATGATAATAACTCTAACAGAATTTTTTGTGGCGATTTTAATATTTTAGAGCCAAATCATATCCCGCACTATTCCTTTTTTAAAAAATGGGAATACGATTTTTATAGTTTTTTAACAGATTACGGTCTTTTCGATTCTTTTAGGCACTTAAACCCGCGAAAAAAAGATTATAGTTGGGTAGGCCGAACAGGGGATGGTTATAGATATGATCACTGTTTTGTATCGAAGCATCTTTTAGCATCCATTAAAAAATGTTATTATTTACACGAACCAAGAAACGAAAGGTTAAGCGACCACTCTGCTATTATTTTAAATTTAAATTTATGAATATAGAAGTTGAAATCAAAATAGAAATTGATAATTTTGAGGAAGTAAAGGCAAAAGTATCCGAGGTGGGGAAGTTGATAAAATCAATTCACCAAGTCGATGATTATTTTGTTCCAAGCCATAGAGATTTTTTTGCAAGAAAACCTTGCCCAATAGAATGGATGAGAATACGAACAAACCCAGACAAAGTAATTTTTGAATATGACAGAGCAATAAATATGCAGGAAAACGGAGATTACGATTATGCTGAAGAATACGAAACAGTGATTTCCGAGTCGGAAGAATTTAGAAAGATTTTAAACTTTTTAGATTTTAAAAAAGTGGTTACGATTGATAAGCAAAGAGAGTATTGGGATTGTGGAGACATTGAAATTGCACTAGATAAAATTGAGGGACTGGGCACATTTATTGAAGCTGAAGCCAAAGGGGATTTTAAGGATTCTGCAAAGGCCAAACAATCTTGTCTTAAGTTTTTGAAAGATTTAGGAATGAAAAATGCCGAAGATAGAGAAATTAAAAAAGGTTATCCGGTTTTACTTTTAGAAAAGAAACTATAAGATGGCGCTAAGGCGACTGAGACGCGTTCGAATCCAAGTCCCGCAGCCATCACATACTAAGTCAGATGACTGAGACGCATGGGAAAATTTATAAAATAAATGAACCCAATAATTCTTGATAAAATCATAATTTTGATAAACGACCCATCGTTCATAGAAGCAGATAAAAAACTTAAACAAGCATCTTTTAGTAACAAAGATGAGCTTTCTATTTTACTTAAAAATTATTGTATTTTATATAATAAGAATAGCGGTCGTAATTTACTAAGAGAAATTTCGATGAGAATACAAAAGCTATATCAAACTAACAGTAAAGTCGGAAACTTTTTTGATAATATTTAGTTAATTTAGGTATAAGAATATGCAAAAAAATTATGAGCTTTTTTTATTGGGCTGCAGTAATCATATCCATACTTGCATTTGGTAGGATGACAAAACATGCGAAATATAAATCCCACGGTATTTGGATCCCGTTATTTATTATTTCGTTCATTACTGCGATATTTTTGTCCGATAAAATTATAGTCGGAATTATAACTGGAGTTGTTTTATTTTTCGGCAATGGTATTTTTTGGGCCATTTTTTGGGACCCTCTAAATATGAACGGTACTAGGATGCCTCGTTTTATAAAACAAAAATAAATATCGTTAAAAATTATTAAAAGTAAATAATAAAATAATATGAAAAAAATTTTAATCTCATTAGTTTTAGCGGCGTTTTTATTCGCTCCAGTTTTTACATCTGCTCAGACTATACCAACTCAAGCAGAACTGACACAGCAACTAATTCAGGTGCTTACCCAATTAATAGCCCAGTTAGAGCAAGAAATAGAGCAGATATTAGCTCTACAACAATCTAAAGCACCAACTCCAATTCCAACACCTACGCCTACCTCAATCTCGACTCAAACTCCCGTATGTCCGCAATATTCGGTGGCTGTTTGTGGAACAAATGGTAAAACTTATTACGGAAATTATTGTTTAGGATATAATATGCCGTCAGGAGTTATGGTTGTAAGCCAGGGAGCGTGTGCTGTTCCAACACCAGTTTGCAATCCAAGCTGGCAATGTAATGCTTGGAGTAATTGTGCGAATTCCCAGCAAACAAGAACGTGCTCTGATTCAAATAATTGTAACACCGCAAATGGAGAGCCAGCAATATCTCAGTCTTGCACTTCTATTTGCAGTCCAAATTGGCAACTGGGAACATGGGGCACTTGCATTAATGGGACACAAACAAGAACATTAACCGATTCAAATAATTGTGGAATAACAACAAACGAACCAACCGCAAAACAATCTTGTACTCCGACCTGCATCTCGTTCACATACTCTGTATGGTCAGCTTGTAATTATTCGGGAACGCAGATAGAAGCAGTAGTCTCATCATCTCCAACAGGATGCACGGGCGGAAACCCTGTGCTATCGCAGACATGCACATATGTCGCCCCAACGCCTGCCTGCATTCCAAATTGGCAGTGCAGTGGCTTTGGTACTTGCATAAACAATCAGCAAACTCAAACCTGCAATGACCTAAACAATTGTGGAGTGACAACAGGAATGCCCCCGACAACGCAATCGTGCACTAACCCAATTTCTAACGCAAATCCTCCAGTAATCTCGTTTCTTGAATATTCTCCAGCTTCACCAATAATGGGCCAAACAGTGCTCATTCACGCTGGTGCCACAGCCGATTACTTATTAGCAAGTACTAAGATCTATCTTGACGGCGTGGATGTATTGACTTGTGACTTTACTGGAAGAGGTTTTGCTTCTGCCGATTGTCCTTTTGAAACAACAACTTTAAGCATAGGTTCCCATACATATTATGCAACCACCACTGATAGCTCCAATAATACTACGCGTGATCCTATTATGGGCACGATGTCCCTTACGGTTGCCCCAGCTCCAACTTCTAACGCAAATCCTCCAGCTTTTTCATACATGAGAAATTGGCCATCTTCACCGATAGTAGGCCAATCAGCATCTATCGGTGCTGTCGCCACAGACGATTACCTGCTGGCGAATACCAAGCTTTATCTTGATGGTGTGAATGTACAGACTTGCGATTTTAGCGGAAGGGGCTTTAGATCAGCAGACTGTTCTTTCTCAACAACGACTTTGAGTGTAGGAGATCATACATATTATGCAGTTACCGCTAATAGCTTCGGTAATACTACTCGTGGTCCTCTCGAAGGCACAATGTCCTTTACGGTTGCCCCAGCTCCAATTCAATAACTTTTAGAACGAATCACGAAAAATTTAAACATGAAATTCGATGAAGATAGAATTAAATTAATCTGTGATTGGTTGATAAAGAATAAGTCACATTACGATTGTAATTTTTACAAAATGTGGTTAGCTATTGAAATCCTTCGTGTAATAATAGGCAACGAGTGGACAAATCAAGCTGTATTGCCTAACATACACCCTACAAAATCTAAAGCGACAAGAAGTGCAATAGATTTTTTGAGAACCGATAAGCTAGGTTTTCAATTTCAAGAAAGAGTATACCGTTTAGCACAACGGCTGTATGACATTCAAGATATCACAGGATTAGAAAAAGTTATTAGAGGAATAACATCTGGGGACATATATGGAGGATATGCAGAAATCGAAGCAGGAAGTTTTTTAAAAAGAAGAAATATTACATTTGAATTTGTTATTCCCTCTGGAAAAAAAGGTTATGATTTCGATATAAAAATAACAAGTGACCCAGCGATAAATTGCGAGGTGAAACACAAAATTGAAAGTACGCTCCCGAGTAAAGAAGTTCTGGAAATTACGCTTACTTCGGCAAATAAACAAGTACCAGATTCTAAACCAGCATTATTCTTTATAAAGATTCCAGAGGGATGGATTAATAGTTCAGATTTAAAAAGCGTAGTAAAGAGAACAAAAGGAACATTTTTCCCAAGGAATGAAAATGTTTTAGGATTTGTTTTGCATTGGGAAGAAAGAGATAAAATAAACGATGGTATATTTTATTGGAAGTATAGATACGAGGAAAATCCTTTTTGTTCAATCAATATCGAAGAAGTTAATAATAAGTTAAAAATGAGCGTAGGTCTTGAAGATACGATTACTAGTTTAATGAAAAAATATATCAAAAAGTGTCAAAACTATCCAAGTATTACAAGAAAGAGCTTACTAAAACGGTTCTAATATCGTTCATGATTTCCAGCCATCACATGCTAAGTCAGGTGACTGACACGCGTTCGAATCTAATCGCACAGCCATTTAAAAACCACCGGTATACCGGTGGTTTTTAGTTATGTTTCAATTTTTAAGAAGGAAGTTTAAGTCTTTGGGTATGGACTTTAACGGTTGCTCAAATCGTAGTTCGGGGACTGATTTATAATTTTCATTTTTTATCCACGTTGCCTGTTTTGAGCCGGGTCTAAGGATATAATAGTAGCAAGCGCCCTGCATTGTTGTGAAGGTGGAATAATCGCTCTTACATTTATCAGAAATCCAGTTTGCCATTTTAAGTTCTTCGGTTTCAGATGGGTTTATTGTAATGTGTCCGTAGTGTGAAGGGATTACCACTGAATCTCCTTTTTCCGCTTTAACCGCATAAACGTCGGATATGCTCCCGTTTTCTTCTAATTTTTGGAAAAGATAAATTGCAGAGCCATTCAGTATTGTATAAACTTCCTGATAAGCGCCGATATGGCAATGACCTTTTGTTTTATTAAATTCTCCTCCGAGCATTTTTGAAGGGACAACGGTTATGTCATATCTAAACTCTCCTTTTTTTTCAACCCCTCTATACATATAATACAAATCAGTATTAGGAGCTTCTTTTGCGAATTTTTTATCGTATAAAACCTCCCGCATATCATCTAAATGCCGTATATCGGGAGTCAATTTTGTCAAATCTATTTTCATTTCAATTTTGTTAATTAATTTTAATAATACTTATTATACCTTTTTTACATATTTTTACAATTTCCGTTAGGTACACTTGAACATTGCCCGAAAGGTAATTTTTTGATATATTGAAGTAATATTGAATTAAAAAAATGATTATTTTTATAAATGGTTCAATAAACGCCGGTAAAAGCACTGTGGCGAAAATTTTGGCAAAAAAACTGCCGAGCGTTGCCTTGGTTGAAATTGACGGACTTCGGAATATGGTTGAATGGATGCCGATGGAACAAGCTATTCCAATTAATTTAGAAAATGCGATTTCTGTTATTAAAAATTTTGACAAAAGGGGATTAAACGTTATTGTTCCATATCCTTTATCTCGGGAAAATTACGATTATATAATCGGCGAGTTTAAAAATTTGGCGAGCGATATCTATTTTTTTACATTAGCGCCAAAATTACAAAAAGCGTTAACAAATCGCGGAAAAAGAAAAATCAAAAAAAGCGAAAAAGACAGAATTAAATATCATTATGAAATTGGAATTCATAATCCAAGCTTTGGGGAGATAATTGATAATTCCGAGCAAACCCCCGAAGAAACGGCGAAGATTATTTTACATGGAATACCCGATAAGAATCAATAAATATTTAAGAGACAAGGGTTTGGCTTCGCGCCGTGAGGCAGATAAGCTCGTTAAAGGCGGACTGGTTTTTGTTAACGGAAAACGCGTTGACAGTGGCGCAATGGTTAATGAAAAAGACAGGGTTACGGTGAAGGGAAAGGTAAAAGAATATCAATATTTAGCTTATTATAAACCCAGAAATTTACCGACACAGGATTTGCCCGGAAAGGAAAGCGTTATTACCGAATGGAAGGGTAAAGGGCTTTATCCTATAGGTAGATTAGATAAAAGTTCTGAAGGGCTGCTATTGCTGACAAACGACGGGCGCTTCGCCAGAAAAGTTTTGACTGATACCACAGAATACGAAAAAGAGTATTTGGTTTCAGTGAAAGAGCCTTTGCACATTGGTATCGTTAAAATTTTTAAGGCGGGTATGGAAACGCAAGCGCTTGGCAAATTGCTTCCGGCTAAAGCGAGAATTATAAACAACAAAAAAATTCAGGTAATTTTAAACGAAGGCAAGCGCCATCAAATCAGGGTTATGTTTAGCGAATTGAGTTATACGATTGCTTCGCTAAAGCGCGTCAGAATAGGCAATATTAAGATAGAAAATCTTAAACCCGGAGAAACGCGAGCGATTTCCGTTGTAATAAGATAAAACATCGAAAGAGCCCAAAATTTTATTCTAAGCGTATATATTTAAATAATAACTTTAATACTATGACAATAAATTTTATAAATGAATTATTGGCCATCGGCGTTATCGCTTCGCAGGTTTTTGTTGTTTTAATCGCTTTATATTTTTTATTTTTCCAAAGAAAATATCCAGTCATTAAAAATTTTTTATCAAAAAATGGGATGATATTTTCTTTTTTAGTAGCCCTGTTCGCCACGTTAAGCAGTCTTTTTTATTCAAACGTAGCCGGTTTTGCTCCATGTGATTTATGCTGGTTTCAGCGGGTTTTTATGTATTCTCAAGTTATAATTTTGGGCTTAGCTTTAATTAAAAAAGATACAAAAATTGTTGATTACGCGTTGCTTCTGGCGTTTATCGGTTGGATTATTTCTATTTATCATAATTATATTTATTACCAAGGTTTATCGTCAACAGTTTGCAGAATAGGAGAGTCCTGCATAACTCCTTATGTAACGGAGTTTGGATATATTACCATTCCAATGATGTCTTTTACGGCATTTTTTTTAATTATAATTTTTTTACTATATCAAAACCAAAGTAGAAACAACAATGTATAAAGAAGCCGCAGGCGAAGAAAAAAATTACGGTAAATCAATTATCCCTATAATAGAGGCTATATTTCTACCGTTGGTGCTTGCAGTTTTGTTTGTTGTGCAAAACCAGGTATTTAACTTATGGTTGAATATCTATTCAAAATCATACTCCGCCCGGCTTTCCTTGGCTACTTTTGCATTAGGAGTCGTTTTTTACGGTCCGGCCACATTTTTTAAAAAAAGATATAAATATATATATCTTTTTTTAGTTTCTTTTTTGCTGTCATTCCTTCTTTCCGCCCAATTTTTGTATTATAAATATTCTCAAAATTTTCTTCAATTTTCTGCGATAAAATATGTAACTCAGGCAGACAGCGTTATCGGCACCATAAAACTTTTGCTTACGCCGGAACTGTTGCTGTTTTTTAGCAATTTAGCGATAGTTTTGATTGCTTTTATTTTTACTTTCAGAAAAAAATACACGGAATTTATTTTGCCGAAATGGCAGAAAATAATTATTGTTTTGGTAATGATAGCAATTGTGTTCTTTGGATACAGATATCTTTTATACACAGAGAAAAAAGAGTGGGGAAGCACCAGTCGGCTATACACAGACGTTTATGATTTAAAATCAGTTGTAGACAAAATGGGAATTATAAATTTTTCCATTGAAGATACTTTTAAATATATTTGGGCATATAATTCGGTTTCCTCTGCTGATAAAAAATTTTTAAAAACATGGGCTCGCCTTCGTCCAGAGGTTTTAACAGGGCAAGAAAAAAACAAGTATTTTGGTGCGGAAAAAGGCAAGAATCTTATAATTATCCAGGTGGAATCTTTGGAAAATGCGGTTATAAATAAAACAATCGACGGGCAGGAAATCACCCCTAATTTGAATAAACTGGCAAAAGACGGTTTATATTTTGATAATTATTATACGCAGGTGGGGCCCGGCAATACAGCCGATGCGGAATTTTCAACAATGGATTCTTTGTATCCGTTGCCAGACGATGTTGTTTTTATAGATTACGCAAAAAATACTTATAAGGCTTTGCCCCAGCTTCTGGTTAAAAATGGATACAAAACTTATTCTTTGCACGGAGATGTGCCGACATTTTGGAACAGATCAAATATTTATCCCGAACTGGGCTACCAGAAAGCTTATAGTTTGGCGGATTTCACTGTGACCAGGCCTATCGGCGAAGGACCCTCTGACCTGGGAGACGAAGATTTATTTTCGCAATCTTTGCCCAGATTAGAGAGTTTCTCCGCCCAAGGCGGATCCGCCTCTGGCGGAAAGCAGCCGTTTATGGCAACATTGATTACAATGAGCCTGCATACGCCGTTTATTTTACCGCCAGATTTGCAAACATTAAAAATTGCGCCGGAAACAAATTTAACCGAAACCCAATGGGAATATATGGAAGCAGCTCATTACACCGACAAAGCAATAGGCGAATTTATAGACGGATTGAAAAAAGACGGCTTATACGATAATTCTTTGATTTTGCTTTGGGGAGATCACGGGAGCTTTCAAAATATTTATTCTGCCCTATCTCAGGAAAATCTTAATTCAGACGCGGCAATCTCTCAGCTTTATAAAAACCTGGATGTTGGAGTTATCGCAGGCGCAGGTTGGGGCGATGATATTTTGCCGGAGTTGCAAAACAGCCAGGTGCCGATGATATTGTTGGCGCCGGGAACAGATTTAAAAGGAACAGAAAATATTCCCGCCAGCCACTTGGATGTTTATCCTACAATAACAAATCTTTTAGGAATTATTCCGCCAAAAAGTATTTTAGGTCAGGATTTATTGAATACTAAAACTCCGGTTGAAACGCATTTTAAATTAGTTTCAGGAGGAGTAGACACTATCTTAACTTCTAATTTAGCATACCAAGCAGACGATGATGGTATTTTTGCGCATGGTTCCTGTGAATCTATACCAGACCAAAAATCTCTGCCGATTTCTGATTGCCAAAATATATACACTGAACAATCAAATACAGTAAAAGCATCAAACATTATAATCAAAGGAAATCTTTTATCTATAATTGCAAAGTAAATTTTAATTTTATAAAAAAAGAACCCGAAGCGTAAATGCTTGGGTTTTTTGTTCATCGGCCAATTGAGTGGTTTTAAAATAGGGTTATTTTCGATACCCATAAGAGCTTACGAGCCGGGAGTTATTGCCAAGATAGACAGATTTTGTTTCCTTAATTTCAATCGGATCTACGCACACCCAACCTGTCATATCGCATTGGACGGTTGGATGCAAGCGGAAAATGGTATTACTCATGATTAGTTTTTTTGACGTAAGGGTTAAAAACCCTTTGTGCATTTTGCATTGAAGGGCTTTTAGTAAAAATCTTTTTTGACATAATAACCGCGCCTCGCGTTTTTAGCAGTTACCCGCCTAATCAATTTTTCTAACACACTATCTCTGCCTTTGAATCGGATTCTGATAAACGTTTCGCACGCGTGGAGCACGTCAACTGCCTCCATATCTCCATTTTTCCCGCTGGCCTTTTTAAATTCTTCAATTTCTTCAATAATCTTTTCTGCCTGCTGCATGTCTGTCCTAGTTGTCTTTATTTCTGGAAATATAGCCATAAATTATTCTTTTTGTTATTTAGTTGTTAAGGTGCGCAGTATTTATAGCATATTACTTAATCATTGTCAATTATAGTTTATATTTTTTATAAAAAAAGAACCCGAAGCGCGAGTGCTTGGGTTTTGATGCATTTCAACACCTTTAATGCTTTTCTCGGAAGAAGATCGTGTGACCAACAGTGACTCCATATGGTCCATAGTTACCACGATAATCGTCTCCAGGACTTTGTCGTACTGATTGACGAACGACATCTTCGGAAACGGCAAGCACTTCCAAATTAGTGTGGACTGAAAGGAACGCGGATATTGTATACCTGAATTCATCTTCAACAAATGGGAAATAATAAACTCCATTTCCAAAAGGGCGGACTTGGGAAAGATTACTGTTGCCAAGCGATTGCTGGATAGCTTGCTGACTGGAAAAACTATTCCCGACAGGGTTCGCACTGTGAGGTATATCTTCGAATTCTCGGGTGGTTTTCCTTTGAATTTGAGGATTTTGTTGAAAAATCTTAACACCTGTTTTGTAAGGGCTAGAGAATAGGACAAGATAACACAAAACCGCTAGCAATAAAGTATTAATACAAAGACCAAAAATCATCGATCTTTTCATATTTTTCTCCTTCGCCCGATAGGGCATTTGTTGTATTGTTGTCAAACAGCACCGATAACAGAATATTACTCTAAATTATTTAAATGTCAAGTTCGTATACTTAAAATATTTAATAAAAAAGGCGCTAACAGTTTTCTGTTAGCGCTTGAGAGATCCTTAAATCCCTTAAAAATTTTTTCAATTTCCGCCGCTATTAACGACTGGAATGACCGTCGGTGATCCATAGAATCGGTGAAGATTCACCCATGGATTTTGTATAGTGTTTCCGGGTTTTGGAATTATCGTAATGACGACTTTCCCGATATTCGAAGTTGTAGTGGCAACGTGAGTTTCATACCAGCCTGGCTGACTGGAACTGTAGTCTTGCAGAGGAACTAATGGCATGTCTCCATTATTGCTTGTTGCCGTCTGAATATAAATCCAGTATTGGCCTTCGGCAATAATTTCAATTCCGCCGCTACCCGCATCCGTAAATAAGACTTTGCCCAGCACGTTTGTCCCAGTTGTCATGGGCACAGAACAGTTAAAATTAATGTTTGGAACACCAATCCAACTGTCAAAACCAATAGGATCCGGAAAGTCCACCCCAAGGACGTTACCCATGTAGTTAATGCCGAAATAAGCATCGGTTGGCGTGACAGCGTTTTCAAACGGCGTTAGCCATCCTTGTCCGATTACTTTACCGGTGCTCAATTGACGGAGAGTGTAATGATAAGTGCCACCGACTGGCGGCAAATAAACATAAAATTTTCCGTTATCAACACCATAGCCATACCCATAGATGAAATTATCAATGGTTAGTCCGATATCATTGCCGTATTCGCCGACGTCAACAGGAATTTCCTGTTTTATGCCGTTCGGCGCGATTGTTACCGTGATACTGTCATTTTTTGATACGGATTGTAGCTGTAGGTAGCCGTTGCCCACGTATTCGCCGTCTTTCCCGAGCGCGTTGACGTTCAAGAAAACATTCCGCATCAAGCCCCCGTCGCCGAGCGGGATGCCGTAGATTGGCGCCGGTAGGGCGATAGAATTTGTCTGGTTAATCACGAGGTTCGTAATGCCAAAGTCGCTTTTGCGCATCACAAATTGCATGGTGTTTGGCTGAAAAACGTTGCTGATCAGCATCTGGTCAGACAATGAACACTGGAAATACGACGGTGGATTCAGAGCCAATGCCCTGGCCACATTAAGCGGATTTACGTTCGGGTTAACATTGGTGTCAGTCTGGGCCTGCGCACAAGCGCAGAGAATGACAGCGGAGATTGCAGACATTATTATTTTTTTCATATTTTCTTTACTGGTTTTTCTGTTTGTTTAGTGTTTTTTTGTTATTTGCTTGTTTTTCTTTGGACCACCGACACCCGAAACGAATTGCTCATTGAGAGTCCAAATCGGTTCAAATCTGTTTCAGTTTGGTTTTTAGCCAAAATAGTATTTGTCTGCATCGCTACTGGCAACGCAGAATTGACCGGTGTATTAACAACCGGCACGTTGTTTATATGCGTAAATTCGTGGTCGGCATTACTGCCCGACCGAGAGAGAACGTGAACCGAAACAATGGATATTGTCGCAACAATAACCATTGCAATGCCTACTCTGAACATTTTTTTCATGTCTTTCCTTTTCTGTTTTTTTGTTTGTTGTGGTTTGTTAAATTTTCAACGAGCAAATATATTTTATCATAATAATAAATCATTGTCAAGTCTAAACAAACTTTTTAGAACTCCCGTTAAATGGTAAAATCAACATATGATTAACAAAGGAATAGCGACGTTCACCTTAGATTACGGGAAATGTCCTAAGTGGCTTTTTGACAGAATGGTTTTGCTTTCCAAAAGAATGATTTACGCCATTGTTGCCGAAGAGGGAGCAGATGAGTTTATAAAAAGAATTTCAGACCCGGTTTGGTTCCAATCGTTGGGAACTGTTTTGGCCTTTGACTGGAATGCCTCGGGTTTAACAACCATTTTAACAGCCGCTTTAAAAGAGGCGATTCGCGGATCGGAAAAAGATTTAGGAATTTTTATTTGCGGCGGAAAAGGAAAAACATCATTAAAAACCCCAGAGCAAATTTTAACTTGGGCCGAAAGAATTGCTATGCCGGAAAAATCTGCTAATGCTTTGGTTTACAATTCTAAAATGGCGGCAAAAGTTGACAGCTCGCTGGTTCAGGACGGATTTTCAATTTATCATCACAGTTTTTTCTTTTCAAAATCCGGCGCATGGACAGTTGTGCAACAAGGAATGAATATTCAGGAACAGTCAGCTCGCAGATATCATTGGTATTCAAAAAATTTAAAAGATTTGATACAAGAACCACATTCGGGAATTACTTCGGATTTAAAAATAAAAGAAGTACTGGATATGACCGCCAATAAAAGCAAGCAAAACAGGGGATTAAGCACAGAATTAGTCTCGCAAAGTTTCAATACTTTAATGAAGGATATAACTTTATTGCGTAAATATTGTTCTCCACTGAATCAAATGGTAAAACTTCAGAACGGAAAGGAGCAGATGACATTGTTGAATTTGGAAAACAAAGAATTTACTTGGCATCCGGTCATAAATGAAGACTTTTCAAAATCAAAATATTTGGAAAAAATTTTATGGCGATTGTGCGATCAAAAACCGGAAAATTATGAGAAATTATTGGCAACGCAGGGTGTAGGCCCGAAAACAATTAGAGCATTGGCTTTGGTGTCAGAAGTAATTTATGGAGCGAAACCTTCGTATGAAGATCCTGCCCGCTATTCTTTTGCCCACGGGGGGAAAGACGCCACGCCATATCCGGTTGACCAGCAAACCTACGACCAGACTATAGAGAAGTTAAAACGGTTCGTAGGGTCTTGACATGCGTCAAATTAGTAATAATGTATAAAGTGGATCATAATTAATCAAAAAAGCTATGACAAAAACATATAGAATATTTTTTACATTTCTGGTCGCATCAGTTTTATGTCTTTCCTTTGGGACGGCGGTTTTTGCTCAAAATCCTCCGCAAATACAAACTATTTCAGCAACGAGTATTCAAAATAGTTCAGCCAATCTTAACGCCGAAATAACATACATGGGTGATTATGGCTCAACAACAGTTTATTTTCAGTGGGGAACCACAACAAGCTATGGCAGCCAAACTCCTGTTATGACTCAAAGTTATATCGGAAATTTCAGCCAGACAGTATATAATTTAAATCAATATACAACTTATCATTTTAGAGCCGTGGCGCAAAATAGCTACGGGACAGTTTACGGGCAGGATATGATTTTTACCACGGGCCAATCAAATAGCAACGCGTTAACAGCTAATGCCGGACCTGACCTGTATTTAACCGCCGGACAGACTGCAACTTTGCAAGGTTCCGGATATAGCCAAAACGGATATGCGCTAATTTATTCCTGGTCATGTAACGGAGGAACTTTATCAAGCTATAATACAGCTCAGCCGATTTATACCGCTCCATATGCAATCAACGGCAGCAATCAAACAACTTATACCTGCACGCTTACGGTTACAGATAATTATGGAAATTCAAATACCGACAGCGCAATAATTTATTTAAATTATAATAACAATAACAACAACAATGGTTCAGGCTATGTTCAAACAAATTATGCAACGTATGTTTCCAATTATCAGGCAACCTTGAACGGCACTTTATCTAACTATAATTATAACGGAAATTATTCGACAAACTATGTTTATTTTCAGTACGGAACAACAACAAGTTATGGCAGCCAAACTCCTCAGCAATCGATCGGATACTCGGGAACGTTTATGCAAAACATCGAAAATTTAAATCCTGGCGCCACATACCACTTCCAAGCAGTCGCGCAAGGCAGTTATGGAACAGTTTATGGACAAGATGTAACTTTTACTACAACAGGGTCTGGCAATGGGAATAATTACTATGGCAGCGGATCTCTTTCAATAACCAAACAGACAATAAATCTCACTTCGGGAAATTTAAATTGGTCTGCGTCCGTTAATGCCAAGCCGTCTGATATTTTAAGTTTTGCCATAACTTTGCAAGCAAACAGTCAAGACGCGCAAAACGTTATGGTTCGCGATATTTTGCCTTCAGACCTTATTTACAAAGGGAATTTAACATTAAACAATTCTGTTAGTGGGGGAGATATCACATCCGGCGTAAATATAGGCACAATTTCTGCCGGTCAAACAACTATTTTAGCATATCAGGTCCAAGTTGCTCCAGCCGTAAATTTTTCTTTAGGAAGCACAACTTTAAACAATAACGCAACGGTTACCAGTAGCGGATCCGGCGCGCAAACTGCCAGTGCCACAGTTGTTGTGAATAAAGTGTTGGTCTACGGCGCCGCAACCGGTCCTTCGTCTGTTTCAACAGGACTGACTAATAACTTTTGGGCAGATTCATTTTTTTTGCCGTTGCTTTTAATTATTTTGGGGTTATGGTTTTACTTTTCAGGCAAGGCAATCAAGTTTGCAGATTGGCTGAAAACACGTTTGCATAAATAAGAAAAATAAAAAACCGCTGTTAAATTTATGACAGCGGTTTTTTATTGACTAAAACAAATAAAAAATATAAACTGTATTATCACCGAAAGGAGAAAATTATGAAGCTGATTTTACCGAAAATGTTCGTTGACAATGCAAGCATTATTCACCCTTTATTTTTTCTTGCCGGCCCTGTTTTGGGCGGAGGAAATTGGCAGGAAAAATGTTGTTTGGAAATAGCGAAACGAATTCCGGAATTTTTTGCAGTTATTCCTTGTCGCTGGAGTCCGGCAGACAAACTTTTCTGTCATCGCGTGCGAGAAGCGGAGAGAAATACACTCGTCAGACAAACTGACTGGGAGCGTCATTACCTCGCCATGGCCAATAGTTTGAGTATAGATCATCAAGGGTGCATTATCTTTTGGCTACCAGTTGAAAGCAAAGATCATCCCCGTATTGATGGACAGCCTTATGCCCGCGATACTTATGGTGAGCTCGGCCGGTGGGGAAGAGAAGCCGCTTTTAAAAAGACGCGCATAGTCGTCGGAGCTGAAGCAGACTTTCCCGGATTAAGCCAGATTCGGAGAAATCTTGAGCTCGACTTTAAAAACGGCGTTGAATTTCAAATATATCCTACTTTGGAAAAAACAGTTGAACAAGCCGTTCAATGGGTGGGAATAGGGAGCAATCATTTATGATCAGCTCTTTTTTTTTGTGTTAAATTTTGTTAACATCATATAATATGGCGTTAGATTTACTTAAATTAAATAAAGAGCAAAAAGAAGCGGTGCTTCACGATAAAGGGCCGCTTTTGATTGTGGCTGGTGCTGGAACGGGAAAAACAACTGTGATTACGCAAAGAATTGTAAACCTTATCGAAAAAAAACTGGCAAAACCTGAAGAAATTTTGGCGGTTACTTTTACAGAAAAAGCCGCTTTTGAAATGGAGGAAAGAGTTGATAAACTTTTAGACTTTGGCTATTTAGATTTATGGATTTCCACTTTTCATGCGTTTTGCGAAAGAGTCTTGCGCGAAAATGCTTTAGATATCGGATTGCCGCCCGATTTTAAAATTTTAGACAATACGGCGGCGTGGCTTTTAGCTCGGCAAAATTTAGATAAATTTGACTTGAATTATTATAAGGCTCTTGGAAATCCCACAAAATTTATTCAGGCATTAATTTCCCATTTTTCCCATTGCAAAGATCAGGAAGTTTATCCTGAAAATTATCTTGAGTATGCTGACACATTAAAAACAACCGACGATGGTCCGGAAGATGGCGAAACCGAAAGAATTAAAGAAGTTGCTAACGCATATCATGTTTATCAGAGGATTTTGTTGGAGAATAGCGCCATGGATTTTGGCGATTTGATAAATTATTGCCTGAAGCTTTTCAAAAAACGCCCGGCTATTCTCAAAAAATACAGAGAAAGGTTTAAATACATTTTGGTTGATGAATTTCAGGATACAAACTGGTCGCAGTATGAATTGATAAAACTTTTGGCAGAACCGGCCAATAATTTGACAGTTTGCGCCGACGACGACCAGGCGATTTACCGCTGGCGCGGAGCTTCTTTTTCAAACATTATAAAATTCCAGGAAGATTTCCCAAAAGCCAAACAAGTCTCGCTTATTAAAAATTACAGATCTTCGCAGAATATTTTAGACAAATCATATAACTTTATAAAACAGAACGACCCCGACAGGCTGGAATTCAGAATTAAAATAGATAAAAAACTGGTTGCTAACACAAGCGAGGAGGGGATCGTAGAACACATTCACGCCAAAACTCTAGACCAGGAAGTCGGCTTAGTTTTAAAAAAAATATTAGAAATCCAAAAACGTGATAAGGATTTTAATTACAATGATTTCGCAATTTTGGTGCGCGCCAATGATTCGGCAATTCCGTTTATTAAAGCATTAGAAAGGGCAAATTTGCCTTATCAATTTTTGGCTTCGCGCGGACTTTATTCAAAACCGGTAATTTTAGACACGATTTCTTATTTTAAGCTTCTGGACAATTACCACGAAGGCACGGCGGTCTACAGAATTTTAAATTTGCCGTTTTTGGAAATTGCCGAGGCAGATATCGCCACAATTACCCAATTTTGTAGAAGAAAAACAATTTCTCTGTTTGATGCTTTGCAGGAGTTGACGCTAATTCCCGGAGTTTCGGCAAAAACAAAAGAAAAAGTGGTTTTTGTGTTAAGCTTGATAAAAAAACACAGCCAGATGGCTCGTGAAAAAGGAGTTTCCGAGGTTTTAGTTTCATTTTTGGAAGACTCAGGCTATTTAAAATACTTAATACATAATAATGAAATTGAAAAAATAGATTTACTAAACCAGTTTTACAAAAAAGTGAAAACTTTTGAAGAAGCAACCGTTGAGCCGATCCTGAAAAATTTTATGGAGGAAATGAATTTGGAATTAGAATCTGGCGAAGAAGGCAAACTGGAATTTGATCCCGAAAAAGGCCCGGATATGATAAAAGTTATGACAATCCATGGCGCCAAAGGTTTGGAATTTAAATATGTATTTTTGGTAAATATGGTTGACCGAAGGTTTCCAACCGATCAAAGAAAAGATCCAATTGAATTGCCGGACGCCTTAATAAAAGACATAAAACCAACCGGCGACGTTCATTTACAGGAAGAAAGGCGCCTTTGCTATGTGGCAATGACAAGAGCAAAAAAGGAGCTTTATTTTACTTCGGCTGACGATTATGGCGGTCAAAGAAAGAAAAAACTTTCCAGATTTTTGGCAGAAATGGGATACAAAGAAGAAATTCAAAATCCAAAATTCAAAATTCAAAATGAACTGCTGCAAGAAAAGATAAAGCCGATTGAAAGATTGAAAAACAAAATTCAACCGCAATATCTGCCTGCGCATTTTTCATATTCCCAGCTTGCCGCTTTTGAAAAATGTCCTTTGCAATATAAGTTCGGGTTTATTTTGAAAGTGCCGGTCCGTGGCAAGTCAGTTTTTTCCTTTGGAAAAACAATACACAACACGCTCTATGATTTTTTAAAGACGATTAATGAAGAAACAAAGACTGAGCAGGTGTCGTTGTTTGGTAAAAAATCCCAAATTCCAAACTCTAAATCTCAAAAAAATTCTAATAAACAAAATTTAAAATCCAAAAACAACTTGAAATTTCTGACAGAAATTTATGAGCGAAATTGGATTGATGAATGGTATGAAGACAAAAAACAGAAAGACGATTATTATAAGCTTGGAAAAGATATATTGAAAGTTTTTTATGAAAAATTCGCCAAAAATCCGCCAAAGATTTTAAAAATAAATGGGGCTCTGGCTTTAGAGTTGCCGTTTAATCTAAAAATTGGCGAGCATACTCTCTATGGTGTTATTGACAGAATGGACGAGGAGTCTGGCGGCGTTGTTATTGTGGACTATAAAACTGGGGAGTCAAAGGATAAGCTGGATGCCGACGCCAAAGAACAGCTTTTAATTTACCAAATCGCGGCGCAGGAAGTTTTACATTTAAAACCCAAACAGTTGTATTATTATTATTTAAACGACGGAAAAATTGCCTCATTTTTGGGTTCGGAACAGGATATTTTAACGCAAAAATCAAAAATAATTGAAGAAATAGAAAAAATTAAAAACAGCGAATTTGAGCCGACGCCCGGCTGGCAATGCCAGTACTGCGATTTCAAAGATATCTGCGACTTCGCGCAAAAGTAATATGAGCAAAATTTTAATAGTTTATTATTCAAGGACAGGCGTAACAAAGAAAGTGGCTGATACGATAAGGGAAAAACTTAATGCTGATATTGAGGAGATGATCAGCATTAAAGATAGATCTGGCATAATGGGGTATATTTTTTGTGGAAAAGAGGCAACTCAAAAAACTTTGGCGGAAATTAAACCGATAACAAAAAATCTTTCTGATTATGATTTGGTTGTAATTGGGACTCCTGTCTGGGCGTGGAACATATCAAGCCCGATAAGAACTTTTTTGGAAAATAACAAAGGAAAATTTAAAAAACTGGCGGCATTTTGCACGATGGGCGGTAGCGGCGATGAAAAATCTTTTGCAGAAATGGAAAAAATATGCAACATAAAATTAGGCGCGAAGTTATCGCTTAAAGAAAAAGAAGTGCAGTCAGATTATTTTAAAGAAAAAGTAGAATCTTATTGCCGTGCCCTTCCGAAGCTTTCTTGTCCTTCGTAGCTTTAGCGAAGGAGGAAGCGGAGGAGGGTGCGACATTATTAAATAATAATTAAAAACAAGGAATATGGATATTGTAACATTTGATGATTTTACAGCCATTTATATAGCCTTCTATAAATTTTATTATAAGAAGGGTACAAGATATTTTTCTAATGAAGGGTGCGAGTTGCTTATGATGCATTATTTATGTATAAACTTAACCAAATAAAAAATGGATATTATAACATTCGATGAGTTTAAAAAAATAGAAATAAGGATCGGAAAAATAATTTCTGCAGAGAAGGTTGAAGGGTCGGACAAGCTTTTAAAATTACAGGTAGATTTTGGCGCAGCATCCGTCATTGCGAGCGAAGCGAAGCAATCTAACAATGAGATTGCTTCGTCGCCTTCGGCTCCTCGCAATGACGAAACAGGAACCCGTCAAATCATCGCTGGAATAGCACAATTTTATGCCCCGGAGGCGTTAATAGGCAAAGAATGTCCGTTTGCATACAACTTAGCTCCGCGTATGCTCAAAGGTCTTGAATCCCAAGGTATGATTCTTTGCCCCAGTGACAATGGCAATCCCATTTTACTTCACCCAGACAAGGAAATTCAGCCCGGAAGTGTGGTAAAATAATTTTATGGAATCACAATACAAAAAAATTAAAGCAATTATTATTCCCGGAAACGGAGACGATAATCCCGAAGACAAATGGTTTCCATATGTAAGAAGAGAATTAGAAAAACTTGGAATTACTGTTGAAAATAATAAATATCCTGATGCAATTTTAGCGCGAAAAAAATATTGGTTGCCATTTATTAAAAGACAAGGTGCTGATGAAAACACAATTCTCATCGGACACTCATCGGGTTCAGTAGCAGCCATGAGATTCGCTGAGAAAAATAAAATTCTTGGTTCTGTGCTTGTAGGCGCGTATGTTTCAAATCTTGGCATTGAAGATGAAAAGAAAAGCGGCTATTTTGATGCGCCATGGAATTGGAAAGCTATAAAAGAAAATCAAAAATGGATTTTACAATTTGCATCTACTGATGATTCATTTATTCCTATTTCAGAAGCAAGAGAAATCCATAAACAACTAGACACTCAATATTACGAATACAACGATAAAGGTCATTTTGGCAGCCATGACAATAAGTTTGAATTTCCAGAAATGATTCAAGCCATTAAGAATAAAATATAATGGACATAGATAAAAATAAAATATATAGTATCTCGGAATTCATTGCTTTTTTGAATGTGGATTTGAAGTGGATGAAGGCACGAATTGTCGGAGAAGTGGGTGAGGCGAAGGCCGGTCCGACGGGGCATATGTATTTTACGTTGAAAGAAGACAAGACGGCGGCCTCCTTCGCCAAGGCTTCGGACGGCCAAGCAATGCTCAACTGCATAATGTGGAGTTCAAAGTATAGATTGTTTGGGATAACTTTGGAGCCCGGGAAAAAAATTGTGGCATCGGGAAATCCTGAAGTTTATGCGCCAAATGGCAGATTGTCTTTTGTCTGCGATACAATTGAATTGGCCGGCGAAGGGGATATAAAAAAACAATATGACGAATTAAAGAAAAAATTAGATAAAGAAGGACTTTTTGCGCCAGAGAATAAAAGGCCAATTCCAAAATATCCACACAAAATTGGGGTGATTACTTCAAAACAGGGCGCGGTTATACACGACTTTTTAAATAACATCGGGAAATTTGGTTTTGATATTAAAATGATTGACTCGCGCGTTGAAGGGCAGGGAGCCGTGGAGGATTTGTTGGCTTCAATACAAACTTTCCGTAAAAAAGACATTGATGTTTTAGTTATCATTCGCGGAGGAGGATCCATGGAGTCTTTGATGCCGTTTAACAACGAATTGCTGGTGCGCGAGGTGGTTGGGTTTCCGGTTCCGGTTTTGGTTGGGATTGGCCATGACAAAGATGTACCGCTAGTTGCGATGGCGGCTGACCGGAGCGAATCTACGCCAACAGCTGTAGCAAATTTATTGAATGAATCGTGGGAGCAGGCACTTTTGATTTTAGAAAGATACGAAAGAGAAATTTTAAACAGGTTTTCTGTAATTTTCAGAAAGTATCAAGAGATGGAAAACAAAGTGGCACTTTCTTTTCAAAAATTTCGTAATAATATAATCAACATTAGGACGAAGCTAAAATCTTATGCGGAAAAATATTCATACAGCTTCGATTCTTTATTGTTGAGAGTCAACGAACAACTTAAAAATGCAGAAAAGATTATAACCGTAAACAACCCCGAACGGTTGTTGGCTCTTGGCTATAGTATTGCGACCATAAACGGAAAAATTGTCAGGAAAACAAAAGACGCAAGTTTGGGCGACGAAATAAATATTAAAATATCTGATGGTGTAATTACCTCAGAAGTTAAAAAAATAATTTAAAATATTTTTTATCGTCATTGCGAGCAACAGCGAAGCAATCTCGTGAGTACTTATTTAGATTGCTTCGTCCCGCTTAGCGGGACTTCGTCGCTCCGCGCCTCGCAATGACAAAAACAAATTTATGGAAAACAAAAATTTAAAAAATAACTTAAAAAAATTAGAAGAAATATCGGAGTGGTTTGATGAAAGTAAAGAAGTTGACGTTGAAGAGGGTTTGGGAAAAATAAAAGAAGCGGTTGTTTTGATAAAAGAAAGCAAAGAACGTTTGAAGCAGATAGAAAACGATTTTGAAGAGATAAAAAAAGAAATGGATTCCGACGTGAAATAAAACGGAAAGTATGCTACAATATGCTTATCAGAAATTATTACTGATAAGTATATAATCATGTTAGAACCTTTAGCAGATAAAGAATTAATAAAACATTATTTGAAAGGCGAAACGCAGGCGCTAGATTTTTTAATTGAAAAATATTTGAAAATAATCTATGGTTTTGTTTACAAAAACGTGGGAAACGAAGCCCAAGCGGAAGATATAACACAGGAAGTTTTCGTAAAGGTTTGGAAAAACATCAAAAAGTTTGACCAAAGCAGAGATTTTAAGCCATGGATTTTCCAAATAGCTAAAAATACATCTATTGATTTTTTAAGGAAGAAAAAAACCATACCCTTTTCAAAATTTGAGAACGAAAATGGACAGAATTTATTGGTCGATAACATTGTTGCGGCACCATTAAACTTGATAGAAAAATTTAGCGACCAAAATACTGTAGCAGTTGCCATGCAAGGATTGACAGACAAAGAGCAAAAAATTATAAACTTGAGGCACGGTGATGGTATGAGTTTTAAAGAAATCGCAGAAACATTTAAAGAGCCGATAAACACAGTAAAAAGCAGATATCGTAGGGTGCTTTTAAGATTAAGGAGAAACGTCAAAGAGGGATAAAAGTCGATTTAATTGATAATTATGAACCAAGATGGAGAGTTTAAGCGTATTGATGATTAGTGAAACATGAGTAATTTTTATATAGACCCGCCAACAGGATTATTAGAAAAAATATTAAAGCGCATTCATAAAGAAGAGCGTATTTTGGTTTTAAAGAAAATAATTATTTTTTCCGTCACGCTGATAGGGTCTTTTTTGGCTATTCTGCCGGCTTTTAAAATGCTTTTTTCTGATCTTGGACGGTCCGGATTTACCAACTTCTTTTCTTTAATTTTCTCTGATTTTTCCACAGTATCAACGTATTGGCAAAGCTTTTCGATGGTTCTTTTGGAAACCTTGCCGGTCGCCAGCCTGGCATTATTTTTGTTCATTTTACTGATATTCCTACAATCGGCTAAATCCTTAACAAAAAATATTAAAACGATAATAAATAACAGTCGCCTTGCGACAAACTAATATGGAGCATAATATTTTTGAATCAAAGTTGTTTAAGATTATTATTTTAAGCGTAGCGGGATTAATTATCTTAGTTTTTGTTTTTGCCCTTGGCGTCTTTGTTGGGACAAAGCGGGCCGATTTTTCTTTCCAATGGGCGGACCAATACCACCGCAATTTTGGCGGACCTCAAGGCGGTTTATTTGGCGATATGATGGGTGAAGATTTTACTAATTCTAATGGTGTATTCGGACCAATAATAAAAATAGACGGCAAAACTTTAACCGTTAACGGAACAGATAATGTAGAAAAAGTTATTTTGGTGGACAATAAAACAATAATAAGATTCCAAAGAAAAAACGAAAAATTATCTGATCTAAAAGTGGGTGATTCTATAATTGTTACGGGTGAACCCAACGACAAAGGGCAGATAGAAGCGTTGCTTATCAGGGTTATACCCGCTCCGCCAAAGTCATCGTCTAAAACTTCGGCCGCAAGCAACGCGCCGGTAGTAAACACCAATACTCAATCTAATTGATATTAGTTATTAAATAATTATAATTAAAAAATGAAAATTTTTAGCAAGACAAAGCAATTTGTATTCAAGCATAAAATAATAAGTATAATAATAATTTTACTTTTACTGGGTGGCGGATTTTGGTGGTATAAATCGGCGACTAATACCAGTGGAGCAACCCGTTATGTTTTAGCCGCAACCACAAGTGGAACAATAACTTCCTCCGTTTCCGGGACAGGACAAGTTTCTGCCTCAAATCAAATGACGCTTTCGCCGGGATCAGGAGCTTCCGGCCAAATTGTATACTTAAATGCTGCTTCCGGCCAAAAAGTTTCCGCAGGGACACTTTTATTGCAATTGGACACAACCGACGCAGAAAAAACAGTGGCAAGCGCAGAGTCAAATCTTCAGTCAACACAAATTTCCTTGCAAAAATTAGAGGGAGACCCTTCGTTGACTGTTCCCCAAAATAAACAAGACGCGATAAACACATTAAATCAGGATTATCAGTCCGCATATACTACTGTTTCGAATGTATTTACGGATATGCCCGCTATTATGACCGACCTGCAGAATATTATTTATGGGAATAATTTTAATAACTACCAGCAAAACATAGATTTTTATACAGGAACCGCTTATACTTATGATCCAAACGCCACGCAATTTAAAGACAATTTGGTTGCTTCATACAAGAAGGCATCGGATGAATATACAAATAATTTTACCGATTATAAAAATGCTACTATAAATTCCGATAACGCAACTATAGATTCTCTCCTTAACGAAACATATACGACATCAAGAAATGTAACTCAGGCTTTAAAAGACACAAATAACATTATCCAGTTTTACACTGATACGCTTGCCAAATACAATATTAAACCAAATCCTCTGGCGGCGACCCAGCTCTCAACAATCAACAGCGATTCAAGCAAGGCAAACTCTGATACAAGCAATTTATTCAATGCGCAAAACACTATTACCAACGATAAAACCGCCGTAACAAACGCAGATTTGGATTTGCAGTCCGAACAATTATCACTTCAAAATTCACAAACTGCGCTTCAAAATGCAAAAGATGATTTAACTAATTACTATATTTATGCGCCGTTCGACGGAGTAGTGGGGGCTGTAAGTGTGAAAAAAGGCGATACAATTTCTTCCGGGACTTCGGCGATAACATTTATAACTCAGACCGAAGTGACATCAATTTCTTTAAGCGAGGAAGACATCACAAAAGTGCAATTGGGACAAAAGGCGGTTTTAACTTTTGACGCCATCAGCGGGTTGAGTATTGCCGGAAAAGTTACGGAAATCGACACCATAGGAACCGTCAGCCAAGGCGTTGTAAGTTATAATGTGCAAATAACTTTTACCACTCAAGACGCCAGGGTAAAACCGGGAATGAGCGTAAACGCTAACATTATTACAGCTGTGGAACAAAATGTTTTAACGGTTCCAAACAGCGCGGTAAAAACTAAAAATGGAGCGTATTATGTTTTGGTTGCCGCTCAGAAACAAAATCTAAGCAGTTCGTCGGCTAGCCAAGGATTTGTTTTAACACCTGCGCCAGTCCAGAAAACAGTTAAAATAGGCGTTGCAGACAGCACAAACACGGAAATAACAAGCGGATTATCGGCAGGAGACCAAGTTGTGACCAGAACAATTTCAGGAAGCACTGCCACTGCCGCCGCTACCACCAGCGCCGCGTCCAATGCAACCAGAATAACAGGCGGCGCGGGCGGCGGCGGGTCATTTATCAGAACCGGTGGAGGAGGTGCCGGAGCAGTAAGATTACCATAATTTATATGATTGAAATTAAAAACATAGTAAAAATTTATCAGACGGGAACTGTCGGATTTCAGGCTCTTTCCGGAGTAAGTTTCACAATAAAAGACGGAGAGTTTGTAGCAATAATGGGTCCGTCCGGCTCGGGTAAATCAACGCTAATGCACATTCTGGGAGCCTTAGACACGCCTACAACGGGAACATATATTTTAGATGGAAAAGACGTTTCAACTTTGAGCGAAGACGAGCTTGCCGATATAAGAAAAAATAAAATAGGCTTTGTTTTCCAGGCATTCAATCTTTTGCCCAGAACAACGGCATTAAGAAATGTATCCTTGCCTCTGGTTTATGCCGAGGTTGAAAGAGAAGAGCGGGAAAAAAAGGCTAGAGCATCTCTGAAAGCAGCGGGCCTGGATGAAGAATATTTTAACCATTTATCCAATCAGCTATCGGGCGGACAAATCCAGAGAGTTGCAATTGCGCGGGCGCTTGTTAATGACCCGACCTTGATTTTAGCTGACGAACCAACGGGAAACCTTGATTCAAAAACAGGTGAAATAGTTTTGGAAACATTTAGAAAATTAAATAAAGAGCACGGAAGAACGATCGTGTTAATAACTCACGAACCTGACGTCGCCGAGCACGCTGACAGAATTATTTCTATAAAAGACGGATTGGTGGTAAGCGATACTAAAACTCATAATAAAAAAGCATAATTTAGAACGGCTTCGTTGTATTATATTTATATAATCATGAAAATAGTAGACACATTAGAAGAAACATTTTTAGCCCTATCAGCGAATAAAGCCAGGACCGGGCTCACTATTTTAGGTATTGTTATAGGAATCAGCTCTGTAATCGTAATGGTGTCTGTCGGACAAGGCGCAACCGGCTCTATCCAATCAAGCATTGAAGCAACTGGTTCCAATCTTTTGATGATTACACCCGGAGCAGCCCGGACTATAGGATATTCAGTTCGTTCGGCAGGAGGTACTGCTCAGTCGCTTACTGTTGACGACGCCAATGCCATAGCAAGCCAAGTATCGTCTGTCCAATATATAGCTCCGGAAGTTTCAGGAAGAGAGCAAGTGGTTTATCAGGGTAACAACGCCAACACATCAATAATGGGAACTACCGACGCTTATCCTGAGGTAAGAAATTTAAAGATAGACCAGGGAGTTTTTATTTCGTCTCAGGACGTGGCCAATGTTTCAAAAGTGGCGGTGCTAGGTCCGACGATCGTTACAAATTTATTCGGCGCAGACGCCGTGGCTAGCGACGCCATAGGCCAGACAATAAAAATCAATAAAATAGAATTCACGGTTGTCGGCGTTACCGTTGTTAAGGGCGGAACCGGCTTTTCAAATCAGGACGATATGATTTATGTTCCGTACACCGTCTCGCAAAGATATTTCACGGGAAACAAATATTTAACAGAAATTGATTTGCAAATAAGCAGCCCGAGTCAAATGACCTCGGCGCAAAACGACGTGACAAGTCTGTTGCTTGCCCAGCATAATATTTCAGACCCTACGCTTGCTAATTTTACAGTTCAAAATCAGGCGGATATTTTATCAAGCATTTCCAGTGTAAGCGAGACTTTGACAATTTTACTTGGAGCAATTGCCGGGATCTCTTTACTTGTGGGAGGAATTGGTATAATGAATATGATGCTGACCACAGTCACAGAAAGAACAAGAGAAATAGGACTTAGGAAAGCAATCGGAGCAAAAGCCAAGGATATTGTGTTACAATTTTTAACAGAAGCGGTTGTTTTAACATTTTCGGGCGGAGTGGTCGGAGTTTTTCTGGGCTGGATAATTTCTTGGGGCGTTAAATATTTTAATTTATACCAGACACAGGTTTCCTTATTGTCAGTAGTTTTAGCGGTCGCTGTTTCAGCAGGCATAGGAATTGTTTTTGGTTATTATCCTGCCAAAAGAGCGGCAAAATTAAATCCAATTGAAGCATTAAGGTACGAATAAATCAATAAATCCAAATTTCAAAATCCAAATTTCAAAACAAATCCAAAATCCTAACATCAAAAATAATTTTAGATTTAGGGCTTTGAAATTAATTTGAACTTTGAGCTTTGATATTTGAAATTATATAAATGAAAAAAACATCGTTAATAATCATCGCAATCATTGTATTGATAGTTGTAGGTATAGGGGCTTTTTATGGAGGAATGCTTTACGGTAAAAGCCAAAGTAAAACCACAGCCAGCTCTAGTTTTCAAACATTTAGAGGGGCGAGAACTGGCGCCAGCGGAGCCAGTATAATTTTAGGAGATATAATCGGAGAAGACAGCACCAGTATAACCTTACAACTGCCGAATGGGTCGGGATCGAAAATCATTTTTTACTCCGACACTACTCAGATCAGCAAAACAACAACAGGCGCCGCAAGTGACCTTACAAACGGCACATCCGTAAACGTAACCGGCATAGCAAATGCGGACGGAAGCGTAACTGCCAACTCAATCCAAATAAGACCGGCTGGACAGGTTAGACCAACAACATCTCCAGCTCAGTAAATATAATAGATATTATCTTTTAATCTCATATGAACAAAACTTCAATAATAATTTTAGCAATAGTATTAATTTTAATAGTTGTCGGAGTTTATTTTCTTTGGCAGGGCAATTATAAAAGCTCTGGAGCAGCTTTATCTCAAAGTTTAAACCAAAACCAGCAAACTTCTGCAAGCTATAATATTCAGGGAATGAAAGTTGAAATTCTACAGCAGGGAAGCGGGACGGTCGCTAAATCTGGCGATACTGTCACGGTAAATTATGTCGGCACTCTGCAAGACGGCACAAAATTTGATTCATCAATAGACCGAGGCCAGCCATTTCAATTTACTTTAGGACAAAATAGCGTTATACAGGGTTGGGAATTAGGTGTGGCAGGAATGAAGGTTGGAGAGAAAAGGAGATTAACAATTCCTCCGGAATTAGGCTATGGTTCCGCGGGGGCCGGTGGAGTAATCCCGCCAAACGCAACGTTAATTTTTGAGATAGATTTATTATCCATTAACGGGAAGTAGATTAAATCTAAATTAAAAAGACTGAGTGAAAGCCCAGTCTTTTTAATTGACAAAATATCTATGTTTTTGTTAAGGTAAACGTGTTCGCTCCTTTACAACTACAACTTAAATCTAAAAGGAGCAGATAAGGAGATTATGAGCAAAAAAATCGAAAGAGCGCTGCTTAGCGTATCGGACAAGTCTGGAATTGTGGAATTAGCGCAAGGATTGCATCAGTATGGAGTAGAATTACTCTCCACCGGTGGCACTGCCAAAGTATTGCGTGAAGCTGGCTTGCCTGTGATGGATGTCAGCGAATATACGGGATTCCCTGAAATGCTTGATGGCAGGGTTAAAACATTGCATCCTAAAGTTCATGGAGGATTGTTGTTTCTTCGGGGTAATGAAAAACATGAAGCGATCGTGAAAGCGCACGGCATTAAACCGATTGATTTGGTGGTGGTGAATCTTTATCCGTTTGAGCAGACTATCGCTAAGCCCGGTTGCACATTTGCCGATGCCATTGAAAATATTGACATTGGCGGACCGGCTATGCTTCGTAGCGCGGCTAAAAATCACAATGATGTAACCGTCGTTGTTGATCCGAAAGACTACGCGGTCGTGCTCAAAGAAATGGCAGAGAATGACGGTTGCACCAGACTGGACACTCGTCTCAAACTGGCAACGAAGGTATTCCGCAAAACCGGGGAATACGACTCTGCTATCGCTGATTATCTCGAAAAAAAACCATACGGATAGAGCAATCTCTATCCTCTTTTTTTATATAAAATTATCAAAGCTATTGACAAGGGGTTTTGATGGGTGTATACTTAGATTATATAATAATTAGATAAGCAAACTATCTATGGAAACCAACGAAAAACTATTATCTGTCATATCTAATATAGGCAGATTAATAAAAGAAAAAATAAATTTGAGCGGTTGCTTAAATGATTTTACTTACTCGGAATTTGAAGTTTTGAAATTCGTCCAAAACAAAAAAGACATAACGATGAAATCGGTATCTGACCATTTGCACATAAAGCCCCCCTCAGTTACTCCTGTGATTGATAGCTTAATAAAAAAGGGCAGTATAAAGAGGATTCAAGGCACGGGAGACAGGCGGGTTATTTATATCGCCTTAACTCCGAAAGGGTTAAAATCCCTGCAAAAGAAATATAAAAATATGCACGCAATTATAGGAAAGGTTTTTGGAGAATTAAACGACAAAGACAAAAAAAATTTAATAAAAATATTTGAAAAAATCCATGACAAAAACAAATAAAAATTTAATTATAGCCGGAGTTGCAGTCGTAGTAATTGGAGTTGCTGTTTTTTTGTGGGTGTTTTTGGGTAGAAGCATTTCACCGAGCTTATCTTCGGTTGAAGTAAAAAATGGCAATATTACCGAGAAAATCAATTTGACCGGACAAGTAAAAGCGTCACAAGGCGTTGATTTAGCTTTTGAGTCTCAGGGAAAAATTGTAGCAAATTACGTGAAAGTTGGCGATAAAATATATGCCGGCCAGACTTTAGCTTCCCTTAATCAGTCTTCGGCATCTGCAACCTTAACATCTGCAGAGGGAGCTTTAGCGCAAGCTCAGGC
>Ga0182027_10001901_pt1 | contig 34151 bp, 56 predicted proteins | sample 712E1DmetaG_FD_121300 | JGI IMG/M metagenome (GOLD analysis project Ga0182027, IMG submission 121300) | Permafrost microbial communities from Stordalen Mire, Sweden - 712E1D metaG (Illumina Assembly) | ecosystem: Environmental > Terrestrial > Soil > Wetlands > Permafrost | place: Sweden...
GCTCTAACTGTTTTGTTATATTCCATCGTAGCCCAGATCGGAATGTGTTCACGCTTTGCTAAATCTTTTATAGCATTAGACATCTCCTTAAACCTTATACGTTCTTCTTTGATACCGCTGAAGTCGCGCACTCGGTGGAAGTTATCTAAGAAATGAACTATCTTTCTTTTAGGATAGTTCCTTTTACAATATTTTACCCAGTCTTCGGCAAACTTGATTGTATTGCCTCCTCTTTCTTCACCGCCTTTTACAACGATTCTGCCATCGTTGATAAGCTTAATTAATTCTTCATAAGCCTTCTCTCTAGCCTTAGCCGCCACACTAGAAATTCCTATTGGATTCTTAACCATGTTGAGCGTCATCTCTGCGTAGTACTTATACGCCAAGATACAAACTAATCTTGTCATGAACTGATGTACGGTATCATCAATAGATTGGAACAAGACCATTATATCTTTATCTATGTTACATAGGGCTATTGTTAATGCTAGGTGTGCCATGAAACTGGTTTTACCCGCATTAGCACTTCCACCTACAACACAAAGTGTTGACTCCCAATCGCCATTTAATGCTTGCTCTAATAATGTAAAATCACCAAGAGAGAAACCCTTTAAAGAGCTATTACTTTTCTCTTCACGTTCCTTTATCTCGGTAACTTCCTTAATGAATACTAATGGACTAAAGACTTCATCTGAGAAGACCTGATCTATAGCTTCCATCTCGCCCATCGCTCTGGAGATATTAATTCTAAAGTCGGCTGGATATCTGTTAAGATCAGCTGTAAGTTGTTGTATGACTCTTTGTCTCTTGCCACTCATTTCTGCTTCTTCTAGATTGATGATCTTATTTACATCATCTAGAATTGCATTCTTTGAATAGGGTACCTTTTGAGCAAGCAATTCAGACATCTCTTCTCTGTACCTAGCAGAAGGTTCAGAAGCAATTACCTGAATCATTTCTTCAGATATAACCGCTGGGTCTGTATCGTGTGGATACCTATTCAGTTTCCATTCAAAGGCACTGTATTGTTTTAGGTTTCGGACAAAACTGTCTACACCATATTCTCTTAGATAATCATCTGGATCTAAAGCATCTGGTAGTGATACTACCTTTAACCTAAATTGGCCATGCTTAGTTAGAATATCTATTACTTTATATGTATCTTTTATCCCAGCTTCATCTCCATCTAAACATACGATAATATTGGTCTTACCTATTTTTTGTAACTCTATAGCATGATAGTCTGTAAATGCAGTACCTCCGATACAAACTACATTCTTGAGTCCCAATTGTAAGGCAGTCTCAACATCTCCGTATCCTTCAAATAGATATATTGGTCCTGTATCTTTCTTTACATTGTATAAGTTATATAGGATCTGACTCTTATTATATATGTTACATTTAATGTCAGTCCCTACGTTTCTCGTATTGACATACTTCGGTCCAGCATCTTTATTACTTGGATCATATAGTAGATTCTTAGCTGCAAAGCCGCAAGGTCTACTATGTATGTCGTGTACTGTAAAGATTAAATTAGTCGGTGCAAATAAATTGTTTCTTGTTAGATCTATGTCGTCTAGAAATTTATGATCAAATCCTTCATTGACCATATAGTTAATGAAGTTCATAGTAGAATCAACACTACCTATTCCTCTTTCAGAGCAATACCTTGGTTCCCATCCTCGTCTTCTCATCTCTCTTACAGCTGGTTCAGTAGCATGACTGGAGATGTAGTCCGCTGCTTTCTTATATGCGCTATAGGTATTAATACGTCTAAGTTCTTCTTCTGTAAGTTCTCTTTCTTGTACCTCTATCCCATATTTCTGGGCTAAAGGGATTACTGTCTTAGAGATATATTCCGGACCGCTAGTGGGCAAGTCTTCTAAATGCCCTGCAGCATCGAAGATATCTCCTCTGGCGCCGCAAGAGAAACATGACCACTTAGTTCTGTTGCTCGCGGGGATAACACCACAAGAAGCATGTGTGTCTTCATGCGCTGGATCTAAGCACCTGAAATTCTTATCAGGACTTATATCGTGCTCTCTAAGATAGTCATCTAGATGTTGTTGTATTTTCTCTATAACATCTTCAAAGTTAGTTATATTCATTCTGCTCCCACCCATTTGCCATCAACAAAATATTCAATACCAGACTTGACAATACAAGGGGTAACCCCACCTTCAGGAACTCTGGGCAGGAATGGCGAAGCAACATAGATCTCTACGATCTCTCGTTCTGGATCAAAAGTTACATTGTAAATATCACCAACCATCTCTGGCAGTTTAAGGCTATACTTTAATGATTCAGACGTTATCCTATACTTTGATCTCCACTTCATACATTATCTCCTAAACAGTGATCCATAAATTGGCAGTATTTACATTGCCACGCACCGCACAATTCTTTACCGCTAGTATGAGCTTCATAAGCTGTCTTACTTAACTCGCCACGCTGATTGAGTATCTCTACTCTTTCATCTGTATATGTATGTTCGAATTCTTTATCTGGTAATCTTTCTTCCCTGAGCATAGTGGCCAGTAACGCATACCTTCCATAGATATTCGCCATATTGAATCGTCGTTCTGGTATTCCATTAACATTAATCGTACCATTATCATCAACTGTTACATTGAATTCCATCATGGCACAATTGTCTCTCATAACATAGAACAACTTAGTGCCATCCAGTACTCCACGAGTTTGGTCGCAGTATATAGATGCCTGTAAAAGATTCTCATCCTTTGGTCTACCAGGTACCCATACTTTCCTGGCACCTCTACCTTCATGATATCCCAAAAGATTCTTCTCTTGTTGGTATCCCCAAGTGCTCTTTGCTTCTACTATAAACTTCCTATTGTCTGCAGGATTCCTAAGTATACAATCAAATTCGCCGCTTATATTCCTATCCTTATCCTCAAACCTAACGGAATTGTTGTCCCATATGCCTGCCTGTTTCCACATCTCGACCAAAGTATCCTCTATCTTTTTACCTAATAGAAAGATAACCTGTGATTTACCTGATGGAGGATTGGTTTCCCTCACTCCCGTAAGCCTATAGTAGACTGCGCGGAGACATTTACCAACTACTTCATCCTCTCCATATTCATTCCTGAATTTTGCACTAGCCTCAGATGGCCAAAATGTCCCTCTCATTGGAGACTTATACTGGTCTCTTCGACTCATATATGCCAATGTAAAATCCTTTAGTTCAAAGTTCCTCAAAGTTTGTACTCCTTTCCATTCTGATCTGTTACTATTAGCTTACGGTTCTTTATATTCATATTAGTATAATGAACACCATCTACTGTTAGATACGGTGGGTCATCCCACTCACTGTTATGTCCCCAAATCTCTGCTGAATGTTTTCTACATAAAGCTCTTAATTCTATTAAGAATTCTTTAGTTTCGATAGGTAGACTCATGCTTTCCTTTTCCTTCCTACGATTACAAGATATGGATTCAGCATACTAAGTTGAGCAATTATCTCCTCTAATGCTTCTCCGTTCTCGTCTTCACCTTTCTTCTGCAATACATCAGCTATATCTTCTTGTTTCATTTCAAACATCTTAACCACTTCGTAGCCTGTATTGTCATAGTCCGCCAATAGGCCGCCAAGTTCTCGCCTGAAATCTGTATCAGCATTTACCATTAACTTCATTGTTTCTATTCGCCATATATCACTCCAGTATTTTGGTTCTCTGGAGATTTCAGTACGAATAACTCCTATCTCTTCAAGCATTTTTTCATTGTCCAAGGTTGTCTCCTTATGATATAATAATAGTATGGGCAAGGCATCTAGGTTTACCTTCGAGTATCGAGATAACGCCTCGAACTTACACATGAAAGTTGGCGAGTTTCTCAGAAATTCTGAATATTTTAAACACTACAAAATCTACCAAGAATACCCTGTTAATAAAGTTAATCCTAAGTTTCTTTCTGGTCGTCATAAATTTGATTGGTATGTCAAGGACTTAAATCTCGTTATTGAGGTACATGGCCAACAACATTTCAGTCCAATTTGCTTCGGAGGTATATCCGAAGAAGAAGCTGATCGTAATCTTGCAAGGCAAATAGTTAAAGATGCCATGAAAGAAGATGCAGCACTTAACGCTAATGCAACCTATATTGTAATACGTTATGATGAAGAAATCAACGATGAAATATTATTACAAAAGATTCTGAACGCTAATGAAGCCATAAAAAATAAGGTTGCTCCTGAGTTTGTAGAACCAGAAACAGAAGAAGTAGAACCAGAAGAAGAATTAACAAAACAAGAAAGAGAAAAAGAAAAGCGTCGTAGACGTATGGAAGAAAAGAAAAAAGCTTCTGAACGTCGAAAACTTTTAAGACAAACAAAACGATATCAAGAACAACAAGAGAAAGCAAAAAAGTATAGAAAGACAAAGTATAAAGAGTATAAAGCTAGAGTAGCAGCAATGAAAAAGAGAGCTAAATGAAAGAACTTATTTTTTCCATGACCCTTGAAGCTGAACCGCTATCTCCAATCAATATGTATAAGGTTAGGATACTTAGGAAGTATGGAAAACTTATACCAATGATGTATCTAGATGCTAGATTCACTTCTTATAAAAAAGCTTTTACTAAGGCTGTTAAAAAGATAGTCAAGAGAGATAAAATTAAACCTTATCCGGGTGCGGTTGCCGTAGAAGCAGATTTATACTTTGGAACTCTAAGACGCAAAGACATACAGAACGCACTCAAGTTAGAGCTCGATGCATTGAACGGACTTATATATGACGATGATTCACAGGTGTGTAGCGTTAATACGCAAAAACATTTTAATAAAGACCGCCCTAGAATTGAAATTAAAATCTACAAATATCCCGAAGCAGACTTCCCAATTAATACAGAATCTAATTAACCTAGATACATCTCTTACATATTTCTTATCGAAATATTCTGAGAAGGATGTATATAAGTTCATTAATAAACTCTATAACGTATTGCTCAATGAAGATTTAGAGGACATTGCTTCAGACCTATATCTATTAAAAAGAATAGCCACAGATACTTCTAGATATAATTCAACGGTTGTAACCTATATTCTTAACTATCAATTATCTTTTAGTAATATAAATACAATACCAGAACAAATGGTCGAATCTGAGTTCCCAGAAGTCAATGATCAGATAGCTTATAAATACTTTGTTGAGGGTTTCACGGCGAGTGAAATAGCAGAAATGTATCTACTCGCCATGCCAACCGTATATAAACATCTTTCCTCTTACGTTGTGGGTGTCTCTGGTGGTTTGTTCTGAGCGACTTTATTCTTCACTTCTTCTGCTGCCTTAGCAAAGGCTTCTGCGACTTCCTTATACTTGCTAGCTAGTTCGTCCCTATTAAATATCCCCTTGTCTAACAGCAGATTAATTACCGTTGCACATTCAATATCAATAGTAGACATGGTAATGCCATGATAGGCAAGTGAATTAGCCATATCTTCTTTGAACTTATTAAGTTCATCGTCAATGGTGGCCATTGCATCATGCTTCTCTTTTAGGATCATATCAAGAACAACTCGTTTATTTAGTGGTTCGTCCACTACGACTTCTTCTTTCTTTTCATTCAAAATGTCAGTCATTGTTATTCTCCAATAAGATCATGAAGATCCATATAGGTCTCAGAAGATACTCTTAGGGTTTTGCATAGGTCAGTTGGACCAGCTACAACCATGAAGTATTCTGTCGGGCCCTCGATAGGTCCCTGATCTGTATCAATCGTTTGGTTCTGGACTTCCATTCCAACAATTCTCAGACCATAATTTTCTAGTTCCATATTATCACCTCCTCAATCAAGATTAACCTTATACATAAAGGTTGGTACTTCTTTTTCGCTAACGCCAAACATTATCTGGCTGGGCCTATCTCTTACTGCCAATTCGACAGCCAAGCTATCTGTACCACATATAGATCCATTACGGAAGATAGGTATACCATTATATGAAAAGATACCATAGTGATGAAAGTGACCATAGCACATAAAATTATAACCAAACATCTCATGCCAACCACCGAACTTAGCTTTGCCAGATGGTGTTTCTGCTTGAACTGGCGCGTGATGTCTGATTAACCCTCTATGCCCTCTTATCTCTATATTCTTATACGGAGTAAGGCTATAGTCTACTGTCACATTAGGTTTCTTCATTATTGTAAAGGCAAGGTCTAGTTCGTCCATGATAGCGATATCCCACGAGGACTCTTCACTGGTTCTGAAACCAGTTCTACCATGATTGCCGCCTACACCCTCTATCCTTATACGGATATTCTTCAAACCCAATTGTGTAAAGGCTTCCTCGACGGCAGCAACGAACTTTAACAATGCTCTTACAGCTTGTTTCTTTTGCTGGACTGCAGGCATATCGATGTGATGCACCTGAGTCTCATATATAATCTCATTCTCAATTAGATCACCGATTAATAAAATTACTACTTCATCGATTAAGGTATGAGATCCTATTCTCTTTATTAGTCTTATAATTCTGTCAGCAAATACTTCGGCCATAACCTTAGTGGCTATATTGGTATCATAAGTAATAACACCCTTTTCATTCTTGATAACCTTGCCAACATGCCAATCGCTGACACAAATCACTAATGATTCTGCGGTGTTCTTATATTTTACTGCCTTGACAAAATCTTTAGTCGTTCCATAGACAGATTTGAATGCCTTGAGTCTAGCGAGCTCTTGCCTTAATAGCTCTTCCGCTTCTCTTTTGGCGGATAGTCTAGATGGATCTTCTGTATTTAGATTCTCCACATAATGAGTAAGTAGCTCTGGTGGTAGATCTGACTCCTTATAGTCCTTGTCTGTGTACTCTCCAATCTTTTTTAACCCAATCAGTTCCTTCATTCAAACTCCCTTTGTACAGTTGCATACATTTCTAGACCCGAGACACTATCCCAGGCTATACCATTTGGCAATTTAGTTCTAAAACGATTATCTATACATAGTTCAACGGGTATATTCCCCGAATGTCTATCTAAGATTTCCCTTAATTGTTCGGCCCGTTCTAGATCTGTATTATCTATATTTAAGATAACCTTGCTTATCTTTTTGGTCTCTTCTAGTGTCTTGATTTTTTGAGCTTTTATCTTGACAATCTTAGTTATCTTACCCTCATCATCGGGTTCAGACTCATGAACCTCTGCCTCACCTTCTATTTCAAGTAGGGCGTTATCATGTAAAATATCTTTATACTTGACATAAGTTCTATTAAAAACTACAACTTCTGTCTTGCCTGTTAAATCTTCTAAGTTAAAGATTGCCATCTCTTCTCTCTTAGCTTTAGTTAATAGCTGTCTATAGTTAGTAGCTCGACCAGCGATGACAACTCTAGATCTATTAACTACATCAGGATCTTTCAACCTAATATAAGAATATACTTGGCTTAACCTTCGCCTATACTCATTTAGAGGATTATTGGTAAGATAGAATCCAAGATACTCATATTCAAATGCAGCTAATTGTGTGGCATTAAATCCTGGTATTTCGGGTATAATAAGAAGATTATTTTTATGTGTATCAGATCTTGAAGACTCCAATATAGAATCTAGAACCAATACTGCTTGCGCTTTATTCATTCTTCAGTTCCCTATGTGCAAAAGTGAGATGAAGTATGGTGCCATTTCTTATAGTCTTCTCTTCCATCTTACAATCATATAAATAAACTCTTTTTTTGCTATGCTCGTTCTCGGCGTCAGATATACATATGTCAAATAAATCACCTGGATTAAAAGTATAAGGCATGATATCAAACATAAGCTCAGCTGTATTGTCTATGTTTATACATAAAGACCAAACGAAATACTCTTTATTATTCTGCAAGATACTTATAAGAGCACCAGCAAATCTATTAAGATATAACCTCTTCTTCATAGTATACTATCTAATGTTCCTGATTTAATTAAGATTTCTAATGCTTTCTTGTTAGCTTTACGAAGATCGACTCGGTTACATAGATCAAATAAATTATGGAACTTACCATTCTTATTTCGTGCTCTTAGAACTTCTCCCACAGCACTGTGACCCATGCCCTTAAGACCACCTAAGCCAAACCTAACTTCTTTCTTGTCCTTTACGGGTGTGAATTCAAAGTTAGATATGTTTATGTCAGGCGGAGATACCTTAACTCCAGTATCTGTGGCTGCAGCCACTAGACCTAACACATCATCCTTTTTGCCCATAACTTCCGAAATAGCAGCAGCATAGAACTCTGTAGGATAATGAGTCTTTAACCAAGCAGTTTGATAGCTAATAAGACTATAAGCAATACTGTGGCTTCTATTGAAACCATATTCTGCGAACTTAGCCAGCATATCAAAGATGTCATTTGCTTCCTTATCAATGATACCATTCTTCACGCATCCTTCGACGAAGCCTTTCTTCTGTAACTCCATCTCTTCTGGTTTCTTTTTACCCATTGCTCTTCTTAATAGATCAGCTTGGCCCAAAGAATAACCAGCCAGAACCTTAGCAATTTCCATTACTTGTTCCTGATATACACAAACACCATATGTGGGTTTCATTATTTCATTTAGCTTATCTCCCAAGACTGGATGGGTCACTTTAACCTGTGAACCGTATTCACCCGTATTCTTGTTCTTAATATAAATATTATGGAATCCGTTATCAAGAGGACCAGGTCGACACATGGACGTTATATCAGATAGCTCACCAATGTTTGTTGGTTGAACTCTCATGGTTACGTCTTTAAATATACCTGAACCACCAAATTGAAATATTCCGGCCAAGTCGCCACTACCAAATAGTCTATAAACCTCTGCATCTTCTAGGTCTATATTGTCTATATCTATCTCTTTACCAGTATTTATCCTGATAAATTCAATAGCTTTCTTTATGGTCGTAATGGTTGCTAGTCCAAGAACATCAAACTTAATCAATCCTATGGCTTCTATCTGGTGCATGTCATATTGTGTTACGACTTGCTTGTCCTCATCAGTATAGAGTGGCACATATTCAACTAGAGGTTTCTTGTCTGATATAACTATACCCGAAGCATGACTACCAACATTCCTAATCATACCTTCTAAAATCTTAGCAATATCATATATCTTCATATACTCAGGCTTAGATGTAATAAGTCTTTTAAAATCCTTATTCTCCATAGCCTTAGATAAATACACGTTCTTACCACGTTCCATTTCTGGAACTGCTTTAGCCAATTGGTCTGATGAATGATAATCTAATCCCTGTGAACGGGCTACGTCTCTCAATACTCCGCGCGCGGCCATTGTTCCAAATGTCCCAATAGCTGCAACATGATCCTGCCCATATTTATCTATTAAGTATTCTTTTAATAGATCTCTCTTATCATCTTGGATATCTGTGTCGCAATCTGGAAGGGAAATTCTTTCCGGATTTATGAAACGTTCGAAGATGAGATTATATTTTACTGGATCTACAGAAGTAATTTGGGTAAGATAGCAGACCAAAGATCCTCCCGCACTCCCTCTCCCAGGTCCCACACCGATTCCACTTCCCTTACACCAGCCAATATAGTCAGACACGATAATAATGTAAGGGCTGAATCCCATCCTTGCGAGGACTCCGAGCTCATATTCAGCTCGTTCTTGATACTCTTTAAGCCTTGCTTTGCTAATTTTATCTTCTGCATATAACCTTTCCAGACCGCTAAAGGTTAACTCCTTTAGATATTGATCTGCGGATTTGCCACCTAAGTTAATGTGTGGAAACTTGTATCCTTTTTCAAACTGTATTACTTCACAACGATCAGCAATCCGGCCAGATTCAAATAAGACTTCATCTGGTAACTTATCTTTTAGTTCGTCATAGGATTTAAACCAATAGTTATTCGCCAGAGCATAAGCCATCTTACCATTCGTAGCTATACTCATCATGGTCTTCCAGGCATCATAATGTTCTTTCTCGGCGTAGTGACAATCGCATGTCCCCACCACCTTAACATCATATTGTTTAGCTAGATCATATATGTTAGTATTACACCTTTCTTGATGCTCCACGTCAGGTTGCCATTGTACTTCTAAGTAGAATCGATCTCCGAATACCTCTTTAAAGTACTCTATTTGCTTGCAGGCTTTGGCTATATCATTCGATATGATCGAATTACATATTGGACCCTCAATACAAGCTGAAAGCACTATAAGGCCATTTGAGAGCCTTCTAAGCATATGTGGATCTACTCTGGGCTTATGATAGAACCCTTCCATGTAAGCTAAGGTTGACAATTTCAGTAGGTTTTTATACCCTTCTGTATTCTGAGCCAGCAGAATTATATGATGCCTCTGATCGAATTCAGTTCCTTTACTTGTACAGGGAAAGTCCCACGTCATATAGAGCTCTATGCCGGGGATAACCTTGACACCAGATTTAATGCCTGTCTGTATGTGCTCTAACATACGGAACATATTGCCATGGTTAGTTATAGCTACGGCGGGCATATCTAACTTTTTACACTTTTCTATAATATCTTCACAACGCTCTGCGCCGTCAAAGACGGGACTCATCAGTATGTACGTGTAAATTTACAAATTTCATACTAGGTCCTTCTCCTTCTTATCGTTTGATATCCCTATAGGTTTTCTATCTTTTCCTATTATTCCTAATTCAATTAAGTTCTCTTTAAAATAGAGTTTAATTTTTATCTCTGGATATTGTGATAGAAACGCATCATATTTTTCTTTTGCGTCATCTCTCCAAAAACCTTTTATCTCTATAAACTCATTAATATCAGGTAGATAGACATCTGGGCGATAAGTCCCTTCTTTTTCTACACCTTCATAATTATATTTAATAGGAAAACATATACTTTCTACTTCATAATTAATTTCTTTATTATCAAGATACATAAAGAAAGCCATTTCCCAACTACTACGAGTCCAAACTCTTTTGCCATCCCAAGTTATATGCCAAGCGCCCTTTCCATGAGCTGCTTTATGTCCATACATAGGATTTTTTGGTTCCGGTGGGGCTCGAACCCACAACACACAGGGTTAGGGCCTGCTGTTCTAGCCAATTGAACTACAGAACCTTATTGTTAAATTGGTGGGCCAGGAAGGACTCGAACCTTCATCTCCGCTCTCTTTTGCAAGAAAGATTAGGAGGTATTGCTACCATTAAAGTAAAACTACCTAATTTATATCAGGACTCTGCCAATTGAGCTACCAGCCCATTATTATATTAAGCTTAATTCTCTAGTAATTTCTTCATCAAAAGTAGCTATACCAGTAATCTTATTATCTAAATCTGGTTCTCTAAAATGACTTACTGCATTAGGTAATAGTGATTCTAGATCATCTGACTTAAGATAAATGAGATATTGATTATTCCACTGTTCTAATAAAGATTTATCACCGTGTAATACAAACTCGGCCAATGTATGACCAGCCTGTACTCTTTGACATGTCTTTGGCAGCTATGAATCTACTATGATAAACAATTTCTTATGCTGCATCTGGCACATCCATATAGTCTACTATATATTTATTAACCAGATCCATGTTTGCCTTATTGTCTTGCCGCGTTTTCTGTTCACATTGTTCATATGAACGTCCACGCAACATGCAATCAGCTATATGTTTATGTCGGAATTCCTGACCCAATCTATGTGCAGTCCAGGTCCAACCATTAGTTCTTTTTTCTGTTCTTATTCTCTGTGCTAATACTTTAAGTTCTTGTTTTAATTGATATAATTTTGGTCGCATAATAATCTCCTTATAAATAGTTAATAGTTATTTATTAAGAGATCATTAGGGTGGTTTAAAGATTTTAACCTATATCATACTTTTATTTTATCCTATTTATCTTTTAGAATCAAGCCTTTTATAAGCTGTTCTTCCATATCTTTATTGTGATAATCCGGACCAAATGGTCCTTCCTTATCATTGAAATAATGGTGCTTATCAGCTTTGAAGAAATCGAACCCAGCGATATTTATGTACATGTCATAGGTGCCAGCCATAGAGACACCACATAATCCCGTACTGGGTAACCTGTCCATTGTCTCCCATAGGTTATTAAACATAATACGACTGATTATTTTATCAGGCATACGCTTGTAGGCTTCCCAAATTATGAGTGGTAACTTAACTAATTCAGAATTTGCTTTGTTATCATTCCAATCTGTTAATCCCGGCCATCTGCATAACCAGATATGAGTCTTAGGGTCTAAGGGTCTCCATTCTATGTCCCAATTACCTGTGGTAAGCCATATGTCACAACGAGATCCCACTTCATCTGTAGCTATCCAGTTATTCATACGACAGACATAATCAAAATCATTTAGGTTGTATTGTTTTATTTCTTGAGGTAAACTTGGTCCATTACCTAGTAGAAGAATTCTCTTACCCGCATAGTCTATCATAATTAAAATCCTTATCTGGTCTACATGATAGATACCATTTGGCAGTATTACTGTATAATCTTTGTTCTGCAAACCCTAATAGATTTAATCTAACCTGACTATAATAATCCTTATCTTCGAACAGTCTACAGATTGAAGTAGCATAATCATCGACTGTCTTGCAGACAGGAGTATAGTCTTTTAGATCTACGAAGAAGGTATAGTCACTCAAGACCATAGGTAGTCCAGTTATCAGCGGTAATCTGATCGCGCCCGAAGCACCATATACTATATACTGTGGATGATTCCTATATGGAAAGATCCCAACTCTAGATTGTTTTATGTAACTCATCAGAACAGATTCAGGTTGGTATCCTTTGATTAAAGCTATGTTGTTCTCTAATCCTTTTCTCTTTATATCATCCAATAACTTGAAATAATATCTATTCTGAAACTCTTCTGAGAATTTAGATATATTAAATATTCCGATATAAACTATATCAGGATATATCTTTTTTAATCTTTCAACAACCTCGATAGAGGTTTCCCACCCTTTATACTCAAAACCAAATCCGAACTGGAATAAAGAATGTTCATTCTTTAAACTGTTATAGATAGGTCTAGTGTCAACCGGCAGATTCCCATGCGGGATTAAATGAATAGGATATGTGAATCCTTTCTTTCTTAATATATCGAGGCACAGAGGAGAGTGGATTATCACTTCTTGATTCGCTGCTTCAAAGATAAGTTTATCTTCATGTTCATATACACTATGTAATACAGTTATAACTCTCCATCTGGCCAGCTGTGTCATCAACACATTCCACTTAGCTCCATGTGGGAAGTTCCCATATTCATGTTGTATATATATTATATCTGGATTATATTCTTCTATTGCGGGCAGGATTCTAGAGTAGTCTCTACCCCTATTCCAGCATCTAACTACATTCTCTTTGATATCATCACATGAAGGACTGTCAGTATGCTCAGCAAAGATCCTTAATTCCTTAACAAGTCCGCGCATTTCGTTAACAATAGACTTTGTATAAGTGGCTATACCACAATTGATCCCATATACAGATATCATTGCTATCTTAAGCTTAGACCAATCTTCTTCTCTTTTGCGAGTAAGAACATTGTTTTTTACTACATATGCTTTTAAATCAAAATCATCAGGAAGCTTTGTAAGAGCAAGCGTACCCACAGAAGGGCCTGTAATGTTTAGAGAATTAGAGACACCCATGGGTAAACCACTAGCCTTATCATAAAACAAAAGCACGGGTACCCCCAGTGGTTAACTATCTTAAATATTTAACTAATAGCCATTCAATAACGCGCGTAGGACTGTCAACACGATAAACAACCTTGAACCCAACTGGTACCTTATAGCTGTCAACTGTGTCTTCAAACCCAACAGATGGTAAACAATTTGGATAACAGTTTGGATCTTCTACGTGTCTGAATTTCGCAATCAAACCATACTCACTTGAGTTGCCAGGGAATACAAATTCCCCTTCGCCGGTTTGAACTACAAGTTCACCACGATCAATTGTCTCCATGTCTTTAACGGGAAATGCTGTCTTTATACTCATTTTATTCTTTCCTTAATATTGAGATTATTACCACTTTGTATTGTACCCTTCTACACGAAAACTATCAAGCAAGGTATTAGTACTTAACATGTTCTCCGCATAGACAATGGAAGATTTCTTTCTCTTGATCCCCAACACTACAAGCATAGTCTGGGTTTGTTTTACAGTATTCAGCGCAGTCTGAAACCACACTTTCATCTATAGCTTTTATGTTGAAGTTGTGTCTAGGAGACAGAATCGAACAACTAGCAAATATAAAGCAAATATTTAATATAAACAATAGCTTACTGATTCTTTTCATATGTCACCAGTCCCATTAGTATCTTTCCAAGTTTGATTGAGTCTTGAATATCATCCATTACACGATGCTTTGGTTCTACCTTTGGCAGGTTCAACCCTTTAAATATTCTATAAGCCTCATTCATTCCACTGACATCTATCATTCGATAGTGTAATAGGCTGTTGAACTCTGGCATATGTTTAGCGATAAACTTACGGTCAAAGTGAATAGAATTACCCGCGATTATCATTGGCTTATCTGTATGATCTTTGACCAACTTGATCAATCCGTGTTCACATTCGTAGAGCCTTCCTCTGTTGTACTCCCTACACTTATCTAATAATCCATTCTGTTCATGCATGGCCAATGCAAATTGGCCCCACTTCCACGAAGGATTCTCGGCCATAATATAATTATACTGATCATACATCGTAAACTGATCATCGGTAACTATGGCTCCAACCTCTATAATGCTGTGTACTTCAGGATCTAATCCTGTCGTTTCTAGATCCATCCATAAAACCTTAGTCATAAGTCCGCCCTTAATAGTGGTCTAACCAATATAAGATATAGAATTAACGCGGCACTTGACATGCCGCAGAATACTAACATTAATAAATCAAACATTCTCTTTTTCCTCTGGAGGTTCTAGGTCTAACCCTCTAGCACTTAAATTCTTTTCTGTTCCATCAACTGGATCGACCTTAATTCTCTTGCCTCTTTTCAATGACTTCCAAGTAAATGTACATAGACCTGGCCAGTAGACTTCATTGCCCGCTTTGAGTTCTTCTTTGGTCAGAAGTAGTACTTCTGTTACGACAGCAGCTATCTTCTCCCTTTCGAGCGGGGGATTAATCTTTTCCCTTAGCTTTTCATATACTATATCAATCGCATTTTTCATCGACTATTCCATATTTCTTCTGGCACTTCCTGCACAGTACACATGACTGTGAATCAGTCGCAGGTACATGACCATCTTCTTCTGTAAGCTCAACATTGCACGCACAACATTTTTCGGCCACCATATAATCCGCTTTATTGAATAACCTTAATTGTTCCGCCATGTTGTCACCTGTAATGGTTAGAGTTACTTGCACACCAAGTTATATGTGGATACCAAGGACTGGTACTAGGCTGTTGCCACCATGGTCCAACGGGTTGTTCGGGAGTAACCCAAGGGTTATAAGGAGGGTTTGGCGCCTTACCATTAGGGTAAAAACCCATTATGTAGTTAAGGAGACAGAGCTTGTCACAAAAATGATAAACAGCCCCTCTGTCTTTCAACATCACCGAAGTGAGACCATCGTCTACTGTCTTACCGCAAGAATAACATTTGTCCATTTCAGACTCCAATATAATCAGGAATGATATTCATATCCTGTATGATTTTACTTAATAATTTCATGTGTTCCCAAGCTGCTGGCTTGGCCGATTCATTTCTTAATAGATATGCTGGGTGCATAATTGGATAGATAGGAATGATATTCCCATCGATAACTGGTCCCCAGTTTTTAGATAGATTACCAACAGTATGGCCTAACCATGATCCACACTTTCTTCTAGTAACGGATTCAAAGGCTGGTTTACCTACCGCGATTATGATTCTTGGTTTTAATAAATTAATTTGTTTGTCCAGATATGGACGACATGCTTCCAATACGCCGGGGTAATCTGCCGGGTTTTCATTACCCGGCGTCCAGCATAGACAAGCATTAGTGAGGTAGCAATGGGCATCTGTATTTATATGTATGGCATCAAACATTCGATCAAGTAACTTGCCCGATCTACCTACGAATGGAAGTCCTTCTTTGTCCTCTTCAGACCCAGGGTTCTGTCCAACGATCATTACTTTAGCTTGATCATTGCCACGATATATTACGATTGTAGTACGGACTAGATCATGTAGAGTGCACTTGGTGCAATCGTGTTCGACTAGTTCATCTGCAAATTGACATAATGTTTCTGCTTCTAAGCAATTCATTAACTCTTCTTTCCTAGAGTAGGAGGTAGATCTCTCTACCCCCTAAACAGGACCGGCAGCGTCCCGTCTTATTGTGATGAGACGAGATATCCCGTGGTGGCTACTACTAACTAGCTAAACCAGCTTGCGCCAGTTTAGTGACGTTAGTAGTGTTATGTGTCTTCCTAGAAAGTCATCTAGGTATAACGACACTTATTTCTTTAATATTCCGATTACAAGTTTTGCCACTTCATCAACGAGTTTAGGATTATCCTTAAGGAACTCAACTGTATTGTCGAATCCCTGTCCTAGTTTTTCGCCTTTATATGAGTACCAAGAACCTGATTTTTCTATGACATTTAATTCTGTAGCTAGTTTTATGATGTCTCTTTCGGCAGAGAATCCTTGACCATAAATCAAATCTACATATGCTTCCAACATTGGTGGAGCAACCTTATTCTTAACTATTTTTATCTTAGTATTACAGCCAATTGGTCTGTCTCCATCCTTAATCGGTTCACCTTTCCTGGTTTCAATTCTCTGAGTACAATAAAACTTGAGAGCATTCCCACCAGTTACAGTTTCAGGATTGCCAAACATAATACCAATCTTCATACGAATTTGATTGGTAAAGATTAGACTTGTATCACTAATAGCACAAGGAGCTACAAGTTTTCTCATGGCCTTACTCATAAGACGAGCATGAACACCCATGTTGGCATCCTTCATCTCACCTTCGACCTCAACCATTGGGACTAAGGCAGCGACTGAATCAACAGCAACCACACTATATAGTCCAGATCTCACAAGTGCTTCAACTATATCAATAGCCTCTTCACCACAAACAGGATGGAAGATATCGAATGTCCCATCATTGCTTATCTTGAGTCCTAATGCTTTTGCATATTCTATGTCGAACGCATGTTCTGCATCTACAACCGCAACACGTTTATCTGGCCATTTAAGTTGTGCTTGGATTAAAATCCTAATCAATAACGTGGTCTTACCAGAACTCTCAGGACCATAAATCTCCGTGACTCTACCTCTCGGGATTGGTCTACCTAAAGCCCGATCAAGAGTTAAAATTCCTGTCCCAATACATTCACCCTTAAAATCTTCCTCGACCTCAACAGGTTCTACAATTCTTTCACCAAATCTTTTCATCAGATCAGCACGAAGAATTTCTAATGCTTTCTCTTTTAGTTTATCTGTCTTCTCTTCTATCTCTTTTTCTTTCTTTGCCATGGTTCTCCAATAGATACACGTATATCATCTCAGCTATTGTATATAACTAATTGTATTTATTATCTATTCTCTGAAATCTATTTGATTGCTATTGATCTTTCTTCTGATAGTAGATGGGCATAGATCTAAGATGTCACATAGATCATCAAAGTCTAAGTCCCATGTACCATATCTGAACTTAATACCCTTGAATATAATATCCTCTGCCCTCTTAAAGTCCATACCTTCTGACTCAAGGAATTCAGCCGTAACCAAACCGCTTGATGGATTCAACTTAATGTAATCTTTTATCATCTGTTTCAGGACTGCGAAGAGTAATCGCTTCTCGGGTATCATTAGATATATTATAACATTTTAGTCATATAAAAATCAATAGAATATTTAATGGGTTAGGCGATCTCATTTAGTTTTGTGATCACCTAACCTTATCTTCATGAACACTTCTCGCTGTATCCACACTTGTCACAGTGCCAACAACCTGATTCGTATATGATCTTACCTGTACAACCCTCAATTGGGCAAGGTATATCCTTGCCTTCTGCGTCTAGAGTCTTGTTCACTTCACCAAGATAATTCTTTAATATCTTAGCAACCTGCGCGGGGATACTGAACATCCACTGATTAGGTAGATCCTCCAACCATTTGATCACGTATCTTAATGGAACTTTATGAGCTAACATCTTAGACGTACCAGTCATTACTATCTCTAGTAACTGACTAACGATAGGCTGCTTAGCCAACATGATCTCTAGATACTTGCTCTTCATTGTATAGAGAATTTCGCAAGGTATCTTACTCTCAGGCCAGAAATTTACACCTATGTACCCTTTAATTATCTCAGACTCTTGGTTCTCTAACGGTACAGAGATCTTAATCTTATGACGTTCACCTTGTAACATTGGAGGAAGTTTAGGTGCTATGGTCTCAGTATATGAGAACTCCTTTAACTCACCGTTTTCCTTAGCCTTTTTAAGACCGTTAAGAACTTGGTTTGTTCTAGAGCCATCACGGTAAACCGTAAGACCCTTACATCCCATCTTATAGGCCAATAGAAATGCTTTGGATATATCCTCTTCACTTGCCCGGTTATCGAAGTTGATAGTCTTTGATACCGCTAGATCAGTATGTCTTTGAAATGCTGCTTGCATTTTAACATGCCAATCAGGACTAATATCATTTGCTATAACAAAGTAATCTGGTAGTTGTTTATCTGGATACTTTTGCTTGAACTCTGCTGCCAGTGGGTGGCTATATTCTTGTTGAGTTTCTAGTCTATTGGTATGACCAGCCAACATGAAGATTGGTTCTCCACTAGATGAACACCCCGCTATAATGGATAGTGTTCCGGTTGGAGCTATACACGTACAGGTAGCGTTCCTATAATTTAAACCGTGGACTTCACAAGCCTCAGGTATTCCTCTTTGTTTTCCTAGTTCTATAGAAGCTTTATGGGCTGTATCATTAATAAAACCCATAACCCTTTCAGCCAACTTAACTGCTTTCAGGGTATCATATTTGATCCCCAGTATTATAAGTAAGTCAGCCCAACCCATTATCCCTAGACCGATCTTTCTGGTCTTCTTTACCATCTCTTCGATCTCTGGTAATGGATAACATTGTGCATCAATTATATTATCTAGAAATCTAACTCCTAAATAAGTTAATCTCTCAAGTAAGGTCCAGTCAATTTCTAAACCTTTCTTGCCAGTCTTAACACATTTAGATAGATTAATCGAACCAAGGATACATGCATTATAGGGCCCCATAGGCACTTCGCCGCATCCCTGTTGGACATAGCCAGAAGTTATCCATGTGTCACTTTCTTTGCAATGTAGATCATATACCTTAGCATTCTTAAACTTATTAATTCCAATAATTTCGGCGTATCTAACATCGCCAGTACAATTATTAGAATAAATAATCTTCTTTAATTTAGCTAATTTTATATCATGAAAGCAGTTGTAAACTACTTTACCATACTGTATACAATCAGAGCCACCAATAACGATTTCGTATATTGGATGTTCTCTGTGGATCTTTCTGCCACCGATAACCCCGCCGTCATCAAAGAAAGACCAATATGCTCGCCCATGAATCCCCAATGAAATTAGGGCATTGCGAATTTGTCCAGCTAGGATACCACTGCACGTCTTGTGTCTAATCTGAGGATAATTTGCAGTGAGATTCACATTACCATCACTCATTAATAACCCAGAGATTACTCCACAAAGCATGTTCTTGTTATTGAAAACATTCGTAGGCAACTCTTTCGCCTCTGAATATGCTCGTTTTAATCTGAGCATTTCAATCAACCCGTTGTCTTCAAAGGTAAAGGTAATTGACTTTGAGTTCTCACCAGTGTATGAGTTCTTCAATTTAGAACCTAGTTGGACAAACAGTTCGATAAGTTTACTATTGTAAACAGCTTCTTCGCTATTTGAACTAACTCTAAACTCGTTTTTCAGCCCTTGGTCTTCACTATATGACCCATCTCCCACTAAGATACCGATAGCTTGTCCTAAACAATAATGCTCATGCTCGTAGTCGATATCTCCGACCATTTCAACAGGCTTAACTTGGATCTTGTCTCCAATCTTGAGCTCATCTAGTCTCTTTCTCATTATATTTTTAGAGAAAGTCGCCCCGCTTGGTTTTTCAATCTTTGTTATCGCATGGTATCTATGTGCAGCGGTAACCCACTGTACTCCACCGTCACTGAATGTAACTTCAAAAACCGGAGTGTCTTCATGCACTTCTATTGAATCAATAGGCTCATATCCTTTAGGGTGTAGAGTAGAGACTAGATCTCCAACCTTTAGAGACTCAACGGGAACTTGTCCATTTGGTGTGTCAACAAGTGTAGTTTCCATCACACAAGGATTTGTCGCTATAATCGTTTCTGTTTTTGGTATTGGATTAGCTTTCTGTGCTGTGTCAATAAAGAAAGCACCTGGTTCTCCGGCTTCCCAAGATCTTTTAATGAATTTGTTCCAGACTTCCAGTGCTTCTGATTTACCCTTAATCACCGACTTCATAAACTTATCAGTGAAAGCAATAGACAAGTTGAAGTTATTTAACTTATTTGGATCGGACTTAACATCGATGAACTTAAGTATATCTTCATGGTCTACTCTAAGTATGCCCATGTTAGCACCACGTCTGGTACCACCTTGTTTCATTGTGCCTGTAGCTTTATCATAGATCTCCATAAAAGATATGGGTCCACTAGCTACACCATTACGCTTACCAACCATCGCTCCTTCACGCCTTAATTCGGTGAAGGAAAATCCAGTACCGCCGCCAAGCTTATGAATCATTGCTGCATGCTTCATCTCGTCAAATATACTTTGAATATCATCGTGTACCGGTAAGACGAAACAAGCTGAACACATTGGCGCATCTGTACCAGCGTTCATGAGTGTTGGTGAATTTGGTAGAAATTGAAGGTTGTACATCATTTCAAAGAAATCTTTAGCCCATTTTTCTTTGTCTTCTTTTTCTACTGATGCAGTAAAAGCTGCAACTCTTGTACACATGCCCGTAAAATTCTCAGGCTTACCCTTTTTATCTTTGATGAAATATCTTTTCTCTAATGCTTCTAATGCATTAGCTGTAAGCTCTGCCATATCGTTCCCTCACTGTATTGCTGGTTGCTGAGGGACTAATGCCTTCAGTATCTCGGCCATCGTTTGTAAAGATTTGAGTGTTGTATTGTGATAGTTCTCTTGAACCATACCGTCGGCATACTTCAAAAAACCGTATACTTCTGCATCGTTAGGCTTGCCAATTGCTTGGTAAAACATCTTACCATCAGGCAATAGCCCGATATAAATACCCTTCTTGGGATGCTCTTCTTTCTGCTCTGGAATAACCGGAGATTCAACTTGTTCGACTTTCTTTCTTGCCATCATTTCTCCTATTGTAGACCTATCTTGGTCTTAGTCCCATTAGAGATGGCATAAGTTTTGACCAAATCTAATTGGGTTATAAGTTTCTTCATCTTACTGTCCCAAAAGTCTATTTCAAATTCATAGTAATCTCTTACTAAAGCTTTGTCGCCAAGAGCTGCCTCAGCAAGACGCTCCATAGTATCTAGACTTGGGGTTCTTTTTCCTTTCCTATTCGCTTCATGTTCAATATTCTGGCGCTGTTTATTACCATAATATGCCATGAAAACCATATGTTCCCAACCAGCATTACCTCTATGCTTAGATACTAATTCCATATGAGAACACAATTTACTTAATACTATATTAACTAATGCGGGATCAGCCTGGGGGTCTATGGTAATCTCAAATACTTTATCCCAATCCTCTATGGTCTTTCCCCTTAATGTTCTTCTATTGGATATCGCTCCAACTTTTTCCATAATGGTCTCGACAGAGTCGAGCGCATCAATGATTTCCGTCTCAACTGTTCTAGCTTCTCTATCTACAACTTCATTCTCAATCATATTATTCCTTATTGTAGTGAGATAACTTCATACATTTATCAAAGAGATAACATTTAATGCATGCATCTGTTTGATATAACATATCTTTTACTTTCTCAGTGAAAACTTCCTTTACCTTTCTCATCTCTTCCGGGGTAAGAAACTTCTCTGTAGGTATGGTATATGGGTTTGCAATCTTCATATAACCAAAGCAGGGTGGTATTCCCTTGACCCCATAGTTAGTGTTGATTATTCCCCTGGTATCTATACTGAACCTGCCCCGGTCCTCCTGTGAAGGAGACTGAATCACATTTGCATCTATCTGGCTTTCCAAGATATATCCTCTCACATTCTGTGCATGTATAAACTGTAGCTCGTGTGCCTTCGATTTTATCTACAGTATGTACAGCTAAACGGAATACTAGTAATCTTATCAATGACTTAATAAAATAACTTAGCATTATTCCTTTATAACAATTTCATTAGCATTAAACAATCTCATTAATCTACTTAGATTAACCAGATTAGATATATGGATTTCGATATCGTACTTCCGCGGAAGGACAACATCATCTGGGAATACTCCCATCAATCTATTATCTGCTAACTTTATATTCAATTCGCCAGGGCACTGTTTGCGAATCCATTCCTCTATATCTGTAACTGGTGGAAGATCTTTCTTCTTGACTGAGTTAACATCTGCATTCTGCTTTAAGTATAAAGAGGCAGACTTAAACACTTCCATCACTTTTTCTTTTTCGTGTCTTTCCATTGTAGCTGATAACACTTTATCAATCTTCCAATGCCGATAACAATTCTCTAACTTAAATCCTGTATCCCCAATCTCCACAACAGCAGCAAACTTCTTGTTTATATTGTGACTCATTGGGTCAAGGATCTCTGTTGTAAAGATATCTGTATTGCTACAGATCTTATTTATTATCTCCCGCAGCTCCTTGGTTGCGTGAGGTACGATCACAGTAAGCAACATAATCTCTTCCCTTTTCCTCAATAAATCTGTGCAATTGGTCACGTAGATATTCATTCTTTTCAATAGGATAGATAACAATATCTGTTAGACTAGATACTTGTCTTAGAAAGTCTACAACCCCGGCCATGCCGGGAGCGTTCCACTCAATCAAATGGTCTATTGTGCATGCTCCATAGACGTTTAATTTTTTATCCATTAGACTTGGTATAGGTAGATCTTTACACAGCTCAAATAGACACCGGGTTACACCGTCTTTGGCTTTATCTTTCTTTGTTATCTCATAATAGGTCTTAAACCCAGATCCACTAGACAAAAGTGCCGCAGCCACATTAAAATCTTCGTAGTCTATTCCCGCGCCATAAACTATAGTTATATCTTCATCTACTATTAAAGAGTAAAGACTATCGCATGTCTTTTTAATCTTATTTAATTCTTCTAAGATACGACTTCGATCCATCTTACCCTCTGTAGAATCCTACTGGCTTCTTAATACTAATATGATCAATTAAACCGAGTTCTTTAGCAGTCTCGGCGCTAAAGTACTTCTCATTTGTAACCATAGCTCTAAGATCTTTAAGTTTTATTCTAGTATTTGTAGATAGCAGTCTGATATATCTCTCACGAATTTCTTTATTGTGTTCGTGCTGAGATTCTACATCCATGAATGACCCGATAGCTCCACATTGTAGATCATGGGTCATAAAGAAAGTATTCGGTAAAGCATATCTCTGCCCTTGAGTCCCGGCGGCTAGTATAAGTGTACCAGCAGACATGATCTTACCAAAACCTATTGTAATGATTGGACATTTAGTAGCTTTCATGATGTCATAGATAGCAAAAGCTTCATAGGCTTCGCCACCATATGTATTAATGAAGACCGTAATGGGAGCGTCCACACTCTCCACTTCATATGCCATCAGGGCCCTAATAACCCCACCAGCCATATCTTCATCTATCTTTCCATTTAACGCAATGCTTCTCATTCTAATGCTAGAACCTTCAGACGGATCTCCAAAGTTTTCTAATACACCATTCTCAAGTTGTGCCATGCTAATCCTTTTTAAAAGAGAAAGGCTGGACTTAACCAACCTTTCTCCTCTAATACTACGAGAGCTGACTATTTATAGCCAGCCGTTAATGATTGGAACTGCAGCCTCTAATAAATTAAATGCCAGATACATCTCTTTACTGTTTAAGTAAACGGTATCTATTTTGTTGGAGCCATCAAGTTTCTTGACGATCATCCATTTGAAGGAACCATTTTCACCCGGTTCTATAGTTAGCGAAGTGTATTGGTCTTTTCCTTCCTTCTCGATCTTGTGGATAAGGTTGACTTTGCCACCTGATCTAACGTCCTGCACAATTGTGGCGATATCCATAAGCCCGATCTTCATCGTGGTCTTATTCTGCCAGTCCATCTTATCCGAACCATCGCCGAGAGATTTGGCAATTTCAAGAAAGATTGCGCCTGCTTTTCTTATTGCCTTTCCGTCTTGACCTTCCTCTTCTACTGGCTTTTGGAGGGAGATCTGGAGTTCTGTTGTCTTTTTGTGTACTTTGTAGGGGATACTGTATTTCATTTTCTTTACCTTCTTCTTTATTTGTTGTTTTATTTGTTATAGCACCCATCATTTGGCCGCCGTTCAACATTAGCCCTATGCCAATGTTTGGCTCTTTACTCTCGTAGTAAATCTTATATAGTTCAGCCCAGTCAGGTTCATCTGAAAGATCTATACTGGCGATTGCCCCACCAATCATGATCAATACTTGTGCAAGTATTGATACTAATTCAGATTCTTCAAATGGTTGTCTGGTCTGCTCCTGATTCAAGAGTTCTATTATCTTGTTTGTAATTAGATTTATTCTTTGATTTTCCAAGACGCTTTCTCCCTTTGTCCTGTGCCAACTTCTTTCTTCTAGACTCAGCTTTCTTGTCTTTTACTCTACGCTTTTGAGATTTAGTCAAATAGTATTCTCTCTTGCGTATTTCGGGGAGAACATCTGTCTCAAAGTCTTTCTTCAGCTTGCGAAGCATCTTTAGAAATTCATATGGTGTATCTTTCTGTTCCCTTTTTTGCATTAAATCCTCTCTCGTATTCGTCTTTTAATATTATTCCATTCGTGATCTGAAATTTTATCTCTTTTACACAATTCTTTCAAGCGAAATCGTGTCTTGGCCACATCATATTCATACAAAAATTCTGGTAGTTTTATATCGAGTAAGTCAGCGATTTCTTTACCATAATCATCTGCTATTTTTTCTCTAATAATAACACGCTTCTTTGCCCAAAGAGGCGCCTTGCTACCCTTATCGTCAAACAAACTCACGGCCTCGAAATCCTTATCGGACCATCCACCTCTTATAAAATCAATGTGATGTCCAAGTTCGTGCAGTATGGTAAACAATTTTTCTGTATGGCAAGTACCGTCAGTACTTATAACGATTGAAGGTTTAGACTTACCTTCTTTAAAATAATAGATACCGTAATCATCTATGTCTCTGAATCTAATCCTGATGCCCATCAATCTTGCGTACTCTACTAATCGCTTAATATCCTTACGCCTACGGTTCATAATATAACCTCTATTTAATGGTGCATAATGTAAAATTATACCATTACAATAGATATGATGGCCATAGAACTCAAGTAAGTTTTGTAAGTACTTGATTTGATTAGTATTCTAATATTAGATTGAACTTAAAATCAATAAGATCGCTGGAAGAATTGATAAACTTTATCCCCGCATGTTCAAATATAGGTTTCACTCTACCCCTAGCCTCATCACCGTGGTAATGACCATATAATACGTGAGTAGGATTAAGTCTAATGATTTCATTAAGGAATAAGTTATTGTTTGTACAATATTCTATATCCATCGGGCAATAATGACAAAGGAATATCCTCTTATCACATTTACTGAACACTTCTTTGCACTTATCTATATAGTTTATTAGATGATGTAGTGTGTTAGTGAATACTCCCTCATCATATCGGGAGTAAAAGGTTTGGGTTGGATTGTCGCATAGACACATACCCATTACAGAAACTTTATCGCTTAATATAGTCATAGACTCAGAAATATATAGCATATCATATAGATCTAACATCTTCTGAGTATAGTTTGTTCTATATATTTCTTTCTGCTGTCTGATCCACTTGTCGTGATTACCTTCTATAAAGATCTTTTTCCCTGGCAAACTTGATAGAAGTGAAAATGTTGCGGGTCCCGCAGCAGAAGGCCACACAGAGTCACCGCCAATAAGAACTGTATCATCTGACTTAACATTGTCTCTCCAAAATTCTGGTATTCTTATATAGTGTCTATCCCAATGCGGTCCGAACTTGTCCATGCTCTTTATTTGTTCGTATCCATTGCCGGAGAATGACATGTGCAAATCTGAAATATGAAATAACTTAGACATGATGATCTTTCTTTAATACTACGGCCAGGAGAGATAACTGTATCCCATTAAAGAATAGGTTCTGCCCGGCCAAGATTTTAATAGTATTAATATATTTTATTGGATATTCTATCTTTAAGTCCTACGTTAAAATCTATCCCTTTTGTTGGATAGATTTTAACTGATCTATTATCCTATATACCCTATAAAATATGTTTTATTGCTCTTATCAAGCAAGTCACTTGATTGCTGCGAGCATATCGAACCAAGATGTTTGCTTACCAAACTTTAAATCCTTATATGATTCTAAAGGATTCGCGGTTAGATAGATAGACAATCCATCTGAGTTCATTGTATTCTTATTGTAAACGACAACTGCTGATAGTTTTTCTAAAAGCTCGTCTTTATTCGCCGGGTTTAATATCTTAATAAAGTTTCCAATATCTTTATAATCAGCATAGGCGTAGCCAACTGTTTGATTCATGGCTGTCTTAACTTCATCTGGTCTACTTATATATTCTTTTGCCAAACCATCAAGTGCCACAACTAAATCTGCCACCCTATCCATCTCAATAAAACTATGTGTTACTCCTTCATTTGTATACTGGGATATGTATCCATCAACCATAGCCTTTCCAAAACTAACTGGATCGGCTTTAATCGAAAGCTCTTGAATCATTGTCTTATAGTTCCAACCATCACCTGGTTCTGTCTCTTCTGAGCCAAGCATATACATTATCTTAGAGGGATCTAATTCATAAGCAATTTCAACCATCTGCATTAAGCAAGCATCGTAACCCATAATATCTACAGGCAACTTCAGCCCATCAACAATATATCCTATTTGTTCTGCTGTGATATGGTTGCCGGATTGATCATCATAAGATATACCCTTAGTTATATGGTGGGCCCTCATCTTCCAACCCGCACCGTGGTTCCAGATATCAATCATTCTGTGCTTAGATGGAAACTGATCAAAGGCTTTATTAGCATTGGCGAGCAGAAACTGCCAATCGCCCATATCATATTCGCCCTTATTGGATATGGTAGTCTTGCCGTTGGCAATGGTGATCATCTTACTATCGCCCTGTCTATTACAATCAAATGCCACGATAATGTTTGCAACAGCAGATACATCCTTAGACTCAATGTCTTTTAAGTTCTTGCTTGCATATGGACAAAGATTGTTATCTCCATTCATGTGGATATAGACTGTCCATTCTTTAACATCTTTCTGTGCCGGAGCAGCTAAGGCTACAGAACCTGCTAGGAAAATACCAAGCAGTAGTTTCTTGAGAAAGTTCATTGGAAACCCCCTAGAATTAGGTTAATATAATATGGCGAATGCCATAATTAATTGTATAATACTACTGAGGGTTTAGCTAGTGCCTATGGATTATTTTCTTCTTTAGGTTCTTCCTTGGTATACTCGACAAACAAACTCGGGATTATACCTTCTTCAAGTTCTCCTACCAGATAGTTAAAGAGGAAATCAAACGCCATTTGCTGTGGAACTTTGGTTATATTCTCTCTTATCTTCTTCTCCGTATCTTCAAAGCCGAAAAAAGTATATAGTTTCAGCATGTTATCATATGAACCCTGACCGTTTAATAGATCAGCTATAGCCTTCCTTGCTTCATTAATCTCTTTAGTTATATCTTTCCTTATCTCTTCTAACTCTTTAGACTTTAATCGCGCCACCTGTAACTTATTGATTGCTATAGATAATTGTTCTTTAGAATCCACTGAGATGCCCACTTTCTGACCACTCAGAGAATACAGATGCTCTGCTCTGTTCTACAACTGGAAGTTCATTCGAGTTCATAAACTCGGCCATATGCTCTATCTCTTTATCTATCTTCTTACCATACTCTCTATAAAGCATTATGATATCCCCGATGTCAAAACCTTCAGAGATATATTCGCCTATTTGATTATAGAACTTCTCATATAAGTAGCTCATTTCTTTCCTTTCTTTACTTTCCATCCATCACACTTGGAACAATCAGAATTACAATCATCATAAAACAATTCACACTTCTCATACTTCTTTGAATCTGCTTCTTCCTTAGACTTTTCTATCCCTTGGATAGCTGAACTAGAGATATGTACAAGTTCTCTGTCAGATATGAAGTGGATTATTGGTGTCTGAGATGGGTCTAGGTCTTCCATCCAGTACTGGAAATCCTTAGCTTCTTCGAAATCTCTTGAGTTCCTAAGCCCTCTAGCGATTACAAATCTATCTCCAGCTTTCCGGCTCAATTTTAAATCTTCGATACACTGCGAGAGTAGTCCATTATACTGTATGATCTCGATTATGTCGGTTAGTTTAGGTAGATAGTGGGCCCTATCTGGCCTGTTCATAAACTTTTCAAGGTCTCGAAATGTTATTGGATCTGGTTTTGGTTTGTCTGGATTACAACCCTGCGCAAGATAGATCTTATCTGCTATTGGTAGTATCTTTTTAATAATATCGGCGTGACCAACATGGAACGGATTAAAACTACCTGGATAGATCACTATCGTTTTCATAATCGTAAAATCCTATCTGGTTTAAAAACCATATGCCTATCTTTAATGAAATAAAAACCGCCAATAAAGCCCTCATCCTATCACCTTATAGAACTTGAGTTCTTCATATCTTCTTATGGTTTTACGTTGCTCTATACTTATAACATCCCTAAGTTTCTTTAGTGCTATATCATATTTTGTTCTTTCAGCTATAAGACTATCTTCAAATTCATTAAGCGTATGTAAACATTGAGGATTTATACATTGTCTAACACCATAACCATTTCTAGTTATGGGACTATAACAACATTCACAATAATCCCAGCCGGGATATGGATTAGCGACCATAATGTTTCACCCATTTATTTTCGTAGAATCTTACTGGGGCTGCTTTTGCTTCATCAAAATCATGTGCCAGACGCACACTCCACAGTATTGTGTATATACGGATATCGGTAGTAAAATCATAATAAATATTCCAATTTACCAAATCTCCATCTCGCTGTTCTTGAGTGCGTATTCTTATATCAGCTATCTTTCCTATTGCTGTCCCACTCCCAATTATTTCGCTGATTTCACAGCAAATATTTTTCCTAACTAACTTAAAAGATCTTCCGTCTTTAGTTTTAATATTTATTTCATGGCCATTTCTAGTAACACCGTCTTCCGTAAAAGATATCTCTAATCCAATCAGTTCCCCAATATTTACTTCATGGTCTTCTTTTTTTAGAATTATATCCATCACTCACCCAAGTAAACCATAGCCAAATGGAGGAATATGTCTTCCCCTCTTGTCGGCCCCATAGAAATGAAACATCTCTTCACTTGATATAAGCTCTAATCTCAAAGAAGGATCGGCGGATGTCATATACCATATAAATATATGGACATAAGCGTCTGTATCTATCCATCTCTCTCCTTCTAATATTCTTTCCATATCGGGGTAACCGTTCTTCGTAAGCTTTTCACATATCTCTTCAGAGATCACACAGTCGTCATATTTAGAACAAACCTCTCTACCGAGATCGAATCCATGTAGTTCCACGGCCTTAAAATATAGCTCTCTTAAATCTTTGAGAGGTAAGCTACTCCCTAATTTATATGTTTCTGTTACTCCGTGTCCATCACCAGAGTAGTCTCCCAATATTAATGGAATCGTATACATCTTCATATGAATTCCCTTCTGCAATTTTTTTCTTGATTTTAGATTTATAAAGGAACTTGGGCAGGGTAGGATTTGAACCTACACTCTCCATTGCTGGTGTTTTACTATTATAACTACCCGCCCATAAAAGATTATATTCTTTTTAAATGTTTTCTAATTGCGTTATCTGAAACCCCAAGTTCCTTAGACAGCGCCAGATAACTTTTAGTTTCTAATTGTTTTAACAGCTCTTCTTTGGATGGCCAAACAATTTTAGTAGGAAAAGGTAATTTTATTTTACATGGTCTACATCTAGTTGATTTATGGTGTATTTCTTTTCCACAGTCAATACAGTATTTCTTTATTTTAGTAATGCCGCTGACAAGATTTGAACTTGTATGTGTCGCCACGCTACTTTCTAAAAGTAGTGAGTCTCCCGATTTCTCCACAGCGGCTTTTTTATTTCCCCAAGTATCAGTTTGTTGGTGACAATTCGGACAAAGAAATCTTAAGTTCTCTTTCCTGTTGTCATTCGATATACCATTAATGTGATCTAAATGTAAGGTAATCCTTTTGTTACACCAATTACACCATTCCGCCATCCGAGCATATGTATTACGGATAAAAAGTGAAGACGAAGATTTGTCCTTGTTGCCATGTGTCGGACTGAGCAAGTATTTCTACTCCACTGGATTCGAACCAGTAATTTTATATTTAAAGTATAAGATAACCGTCTTCTGGCGACCCGTAATAAAAACAAGTAGCACCCTGGTACTCCAGGGGCGTAATAAGTTGAGCAACTTACCGTCGGGGACTTTTCTCCATTTGCCACTTAAGGTTGACTGCTCTCGCCAATGGTAGTCTCCGCTACAGAATATATGGTCAGACTGGCTGGCCCCGCCCCAGCGACCTCCGCTTCCCAAAAGCGGCGTTCTAGCTAACTGAACTACAACCTGAATTTTGTATATTATATAATATTCTTTAATACTATTCAATAGTTAAATTCTTTATACATTTCCATAAATAGACTTATAACACAAAGAAAGGTAACTATAATTATTAGTACTAATGTATAGTTCATCTTGGCCCCGGATAGTCTGTTGTGCTTGCTTTCTTGTATAGCATTACTTGTGAAGGAAATTGTCTAGATTCATTAGAATAAGTAGTGTTTCTTTCATGCTCTATAACTAACATCTTTGGTGTGATCTTTTTTATCTTGCCTAACATCAAATTCCTATATCTTAGTTCCATAAATACTACAATATCACCGACATCGATCACTTGGCCCAAGAAATCTTTACACATTAATCTATCCTTTCGAATCCCCATTCAGGTTCTTTCTCATTCCAGAAGTAATCTTTCGCCATATCATCTAAGTCTTCTTCAGAAGTATTATCATCAACTTCTATTATCTCTTCAACCTTAGACTGAAAATCATGTGTACAACACCAGAATCTAACCTTCATTACATGTCTCTCTTATCACGTATACCGAGAAAGACGGGAAAACGGGGTTTTTCTTTTACGCCGATTAAGAATGACTTATATTTAGCAAGCTTACCAATGTACTTCTTCTGATTATCCCAGATCTCTTTACGCAACTCATCATTAAACCCAGTACCAATCTCAAACTCTATACCGCTCTTTATATCCTTAACCAATAGCTTACCAAGCGTATCAGTTGGAATCAGATTAGCCTTACAAGATGATCGTTCTGTCCGCCCGAATGCATCCTTCTTTGCTTCATTAGCATTGTGCATGCGTGGTTCAAACCCTAATATAATAGCTTCGGAATCAACGAAGCGTTTAAGCTTCATTAATATACCTTGCTTCACGGTAGATCTACCACACTTATATGGACCATTGGGGTTTCTGATCATCACCCCTTCATAACCTTCTTCAAGACAAACATTCTCGAAACCAGTTAATTCTTCTGGGGTTTTTATGATTGTTGGATATAGAACTTTGACTATCTTCTTGGCATTAGGTGTTTCCTTAAACCACTTCTTCAGTTCAGCCATCCTATCCATATACGGTTGTTCAAGATCTGCACTTACCCAATCAAACGCGCAGAAGATAAAGTTAGGTTCTCCATCTTCCCTCATTACATTTCCCGCGCATTCTTGAAAGTTTTTACCTGACAGTATCTCACCATCCATACCATCTTCAAGTAACTCTTCTAGGGTTTCTCTTATGTGGTTATTTGGAATAGGTTTAAACTTTCTGGAGACTATCTCTCCATCAATCTTCAGGCATCTTATTCCATCAATCTTTGGCGTACAAGCAACAGGATACTTGAGTATCTTTATGTCGTCTACTGTATCAGCTAATAGTGGTTTAGTTATCATATCAATCCTTCTATTGGTTCCCACTCACAATAATCACCCTCTGAACATCCCATCGTTCTGAGATTTCTACAGGATTCACACATTCGGAATTGGTCAAGCATCCATTTCGCCCCTGATTTAAATAGGACTGCTTCGTCAAATCCTGGTGAATCCGAATTGCCATCGTAAGCTTCCTGTAGTGCTCTTAGAAATGCTTCTTCCCTGGACCCACTCATACCATTACCTTTATGATCCCCTCTTGTCTCTTCTGTTCATAGGATAATCTATCGAGTATAGACTCAGCTTCCTGAAGTCGTCTAACTAATTGACGATTAGTATTTGTCATATCGTTAAACCTTTGTCTTAGCTGAGATACTATATTATCAACATCAGCAGAGCCGGGTAGATTAAATTCCCTTAATAGACGTTGTTCTGTTGTTTCCATTGTTCACCTTATAAGTTATATATTTTGTAATCGCCGCAAGAAGATAGGCTCCGGTCATCCATGTCTGCCATCCAAGACAAAGATATATACCGCCACGCATCCATTCCCATGCTGTTAAATGTATTAATACTGTATTCATAATAACCACCAATAATGTTCTATCTCTTCACTGTGTGCTGCTAGCACAACAAGTAAGAGCAAACCAATTAAAATCTCCCAAATTATCACAAGAATAACCCCAGTGCTACAAGTAAATGTAATGCTGAGTCAATCCCTATCCATAGATAGAACTCTGGATCATTCCAATATTCAAATACTGGAGTCATCACTCCATCTATATTCTTATATGTCCAATCTTTCTTGATTGCTCTCTTCTTATAAAGCCGCCAGAGATACCAATCCTGTATTCCATGTGTAGCGGCAATTATAAATGGATAAGTTAAGAAGATAGGGTTTATAAGCAAACCCAAAGGAAAAGCCAACAACATGTAACCACAGAATATTATAGTACAATGCTCAAGTAATAGTTTTACACTACTACTCTTCCCTGTAGCCATCTCTCTGCTCTGACAATAGTAGTCAAAGAATACATGTATAAATAGAACTGCAAATATGATTGCTAACATATTATTCTTTCTTATCCTCTACAAAGTATTTAAGTTCCAATAATCTAGATACCGGAATAGCTAGACCATCATCTAGGTAGATAAACTTAGCTTGTTCAAAATAGCTCTCAGCCCTATCAACCGCAGAGAGAACAAACTCGGCTATCCTCTTCTCCCTAAAGGTCTTAAAGGCTATGACTTTATTCCCCTCTCTATCCAAATAAATAAGTCTAACTTTGCAAATCTTTTCTTGTCGAGGCATTTCTACATTTGTACCACTCTTAAACGGCCACATATTTTCCTTTATTTTATTATTTTCTATAAGATATAGGGGCACAGAACTCTTATAGAAATAAGATTTAGCCCATAGATTAGCGTAAGTAAAAACAGGGACGCTCCGGTTCGAACGGAGGATACTGGAATCAAAGTCCAGGAGCTTACCACTTGCCGACGTCCCTATATAGTGCCAAATATTGCCCTTAAAGACTGCCGGGTATCTATATTGACTAATGGACCAGCTCGCCTTATTGTCCCCTCATAATATACATCAGCTTTGATCTGTATAATCCCAGTGTAATGCGGGACAACAGTTAGCCTTATATCCAACTGCGCTGGGTCAAATCCAATACTCAAACGGTTTGCGGAGATTGTATCTCTTACAATCTGTTCTACATTAGCATTTTTTAATATTACAAAATTATCAGGCATACTCCATCCCATATAAAAAAGGACCCTCAAGAACTGAGAGTCCCAAATACCCAGAAAGTAGGTATTCTTAAAAGGAGATGAGGAGAGAACTAGGATATTATACTAATTCTCTCCCCTATTGTCAACAATGAACGAGAGCGTTTCCAGA
>Ga0182027_10001902_pt1 | contig 34147 bp, 30 predicted proteins | sample 712E1DmetaG_FD_121300 | JGI IMG/M metagenome (GOLD analysis project Ga0182027, IMG submission 121300) | Permafrost microbial communities from Stordalen Mire, Sweden - 712E1D metaG (Illumina Assembly) | ecosystem: Environmental > Terrestrial > Soil > Wetlands > Permafrost | place: Sweden...
AACCAGATATATTTTGGATTTACCGAAGCGACAGGTAGCGCCACCCAGAACACCCAGATAAGCAATTTGGGCGTCTTTTTCCCGCAGACCGTGGGCGGCGTCTGTACCAGCGCCTGCACTTATGCCATCACCCCGACCAGCGCGTCGCTTACACCCAGCGCCTACACCAATCAAACTGTGGCGGTAACGGCAGGAACAGGTTGCGCTTGGACGGCGGCGAGCGATAGTACCACCTGGCTTACAGTTGCTACCGGTAGCGCCAGCGGAACAGGCTTCGGCACGGTGACATACAATGTTACCGCCAATACCGGCGCAGCGAGGACCGGCCACATTATCATCGGCGGTCAAACCTTCACGGTGACCCAGGCCAGCTGCACATATGCCTTTGGCTCCTGCCCGGCGGCGTTCCCACGCGCGGGAGGTACCGGTTCGATTTCGGTTACTACCCCTACCGGTTGTGCATGGACATCAACCGATAATCAAGCCTGGATTACAACGGCACCAACATCGTCAAGCGGTACAGGATCGGTAACGGTTACCGTAGGCGCAGGGACTGCGGGGAATACCCCAAGAACCGGCACCGTCACAGTTTCGGGAACTATGGGAACCACCTCATCCACAACTTGCACAATAACCGAGAATCATTAGTGATCGTTTCTTCTTACTCTATAAGTCCCCCTCCACTCTCTTTTGGAGGGGGGCTGATAACGCCTGTACCATTTATCAGACACGTCCAGAACATGATGAAATAATTGTTCTTGGATACCTCCCACCGGCTTTGCCGGGGGACTCCTAAGAATCAAGCTAATTCATAAACAACAAGCCCCGTGGATTTTTTCCACGGGGCTTGTTCTATCTCCAAATTATGTTGTTTCCAGTCTCTTACTTGAACCTTCCCTATTCCTGTCTGTCCGGTAAATGGGGTCAGATCAGAGATATAAACCCATTAATTCCAATATTTGACTGGATTGCCCGGTCGGCGCCGGGCAATAACAAAAAATCCCCCTCAATCTCCCTTTAAGTAAAGGGGAACTAAAAAAATGAACCACAATGTTCTGGGTAAATCACAGAAGCGGTAAAGGGATACTTAAAAATTAAATCTTTTCTGCATCCCTGATTATCGAAGATTCTTAGGGAGCATTATCATTCACTATTCGCTCGTATACCCGAAAGCTCGCTACGGGGAATGCTCGCTGCCGAATTCGCTCATTAATTGCTTTAATCTTTCCAGGCCGCGGTACACCCGCATTTTGACGGCGCTCAACGACGCGCCTGATATTGCCGCTACTTCTTCAAAAGAAAGCTCCGCATAAAATCTCAGGATGATGGCTTCGCGTAAATCAACAGGCAGCTTTTGCAAACATGCATCCAGGACATCTGCCTGCTGATGCAGAATAAATAATTGTTCCGGATTTTCCCTCTCGCCTGCCGGCCCGGTAAGATGAGCACTGCCCGGTTCATATTCTGCCGTAACTTCTCTTTTCTTCCGCAAATGATTTTTAATGATATTCAGACTGATTGTATAAAGCCAGGTAAAAAAAATTTTATCCGGATCAAATCGTTGAAGATGCTGGAAAGCGCGGACAAATGTTTCCTGGGCTAAATCACCGGCATCCTCTAAATTTCCGGTCATGCGGTAAGCTAAATTATAAATAGGTGATTTATATTTCTCCACCAGCAAGGCATATTCCTGCCGGTCTCCTTTTAAAACCTTGGCAACAATTTCCGCTTCGAGTTTTTGATCCATTGTCACATACTATCCATTGATGATAGTGAAATTCACCAATATGCGGCATACGCAATACTCTATAATATGATATTCCCCCCTCCATCGAATATCAAGTAAATTCAAATATTATGATGAAATATTTTTGGACAAATTCTATTAAAAATAGTAAGTTTAATCTACAAAAATACGGGGTTTTTTTATGTTATACGATAAAACTGTCGCTGTCGTTGTTCCCACCTATAACGAAGAGAAACAAATCGGCCAAGTATTGGACACAATGCCCGACTTTGTTGACCGCATTATCGTTGTCAACGATTGCTCCCAAGATAACACCGCCGCTATCGTCCTGGATTATATAAGCAAACATCAATCAGTACAACAAATTGCGAAAAAGGATGTACCAGCTCCGCTTGATAACAAATATAATCGCGCTGAGCATATTTTAAAAGAAAGCCGCCAGACAGAGCTGGAAAAATTTATTCCAGCAGAAATAGCCAACGTGAATCCTGAAACCGACAGAGTAATCCTGATTAATAATTTAAAAAATGGCGGCGTCGGTGCTGCTATCGCCCGCGGTTACAAGTGGTGTCTGGATCATAACATGGATTGTACCGCATCTATGGATGGCGATGGACAGATGGATCCGGCAGAGTTGGAATCAATTTGCCAGCCGATTATCAGCGAAGAAGTTGATTGCGTCAAGGGTAACCGGCTAATTCATGGCAGTGCTCCCATGATAATTCCTAGAACTCGTTATTTTGGTAATGCAATTTTATCGATTTTAACGAAAATTGCTTCTGGTTATTGGCATATTTCCGATACACAATGTGGCTACCGAGCTCTTTCTTTAGCAGCTCTAAGTTCAATTAAATTGCACGACATTTACAAAAGCTACGGTATGCCTAATGATATACTTATAAAACTCAATATTGCGTTTTGCACTTTAAAGGAAGTTAAAATAAAACCTGTTTACAATATCGGCGAGAGCTCTAAAATGAAAGTGGGCAAGGTTATTCCTCGTATATCGTGGCTGTTATTCCAGTCTTTTTTCAAAAGATTGTGGGTTAAATATCTCTTCCGCGACTTTCACCCTCTTTTCCTGCTTTATCATTTTGCGTTTATTTTAGGGCTTTGTTCCATACCTTACGCAGTTAAAATAATCTCTTTCATTTTTGCCGGAAAATCTGTTTCGGCAACAACAATGCTGGCTTTCTTTTTTCTCTTCACCAGCAGTTTCCAATCCCTTTTATTTGCCATGTGGATGGATATTCAGGATAACGAAAGACTCTATAAATAGGCATTAAGATCAATGCCAAGGTTGCACAGACAATAATGAAAATGCTCCTTATAACAAGCAGTTTCCCCAAGTATGGGCGTATCGGCGGCATATTTATCCCTGATACAATCCGATCATTGAACAAACGGGGAATGGATGTGCATGTGCTTACACAAAATTGTGATTCTTTAAAAACTGATTATGAATTGTTATGGCCGGGTTGCGAGGTTACATATTTCGGGTGGAACGGTAGAGATACACCAGTTATATCATTATTGAAAAATAGATTATTCGGTATTTTTTTGGCCGCTCAATATTTTGTCAATGGTTTTTTAGCGGGCAGGCGTATCTGTATAAACTGGAGACCGGATATAATTTTTGCTGAATGGCTTATTCCTGCCGGTTTAATTGCTTATTTGTTATCATTATTTACAAATATTCCCTATTGTTGTCGTGCTTTAGGTTCAGATGTTTATATAGCGGCCAACAATACCTTTCTTCGTCCTCTAATAAAACATATTACTAAAAAGAGCACTTTACTTTTTGCTGATGGTTTTGACCTATGTCAGAAAACTTCCGCTCTCGCCAATGGCAAAGAATGTTATTTTGCGGCTACAGCAAGAAAAATGGAAAACATAAACCCATCACATGATTTAAAAAACGACTGCAAACGATTTAACTTGGGTTGTATTGGCCGTCTTCATCAAGTTAAAGGTCAAGACATCCTTGTTAAAGCCTGTAATATTTTGTTTAAAAAAGGTATTGATTTTCGATGTTACTTGATTGGGGAAGGAGAAGAAAGAAATAATATAGAAAAGCTGATTAAAAATTTATCCTTAGAACAAAACGTTTTATTGACGGGAAGGATCGAAGATGCGGAAGTTCAAGAACTTCTCCGAAACATGGATTGCGTTATTATTCCTTCGCGCAGTGAAAGTATTCCTCTGGTATTAATGGAGGCGGTTTCGGCTAAAAAAGCGTTGATCGTAAGTGATGTAGGCGATATGGGTTATCTTGCCGAAAAATACAATTTAGGTTATGTTGTTAAGCCGGAAGACCATAATGGTCTTGCAGAAGCTTTGATAATAATGAGCGACTCAAAAATACGCGCTTCTTTTTGCAATAAACAACAGCAAGAAGAATTGGCTTCAATTTTATCCGTCGAAGCCGGAGCTAAAGTTATATTTGAAAAAATAAGAGGTTTACGAAATAATTTATGAGTTCAAAAAAAGTATTAGTGACCGGCGCTGGCGGTTTTATCGGTAGCCACCTCACAGAAAGACTCGTTGAACTTGGACACGAAGTTCGCGCTTTTGTTCACTACAATTCTGCAAGTAACTGGGGATGGCTGGAAAAATCGCCCTACATTAAGGATATTGAAGTTTATGCCGGTGATATTCGTGATTTCGATTCGGCAAGAAATGCCATGAAAGGCTGCAAAGAAGTTTACCATTTAGCAGCTCTTATCGGCATACCCTATTCTTACGATTCTCCTCTTGCTTATATCAAAACTAATATTGAAGGTACTTATAATGTATTAGAAAATTCCCGTTTGCTGGACTTAGAAAATATCATCATAACTTCAACCAGTGAAACATATGGAACGGCAAAAACAGTTCCCATTGCGGAAGATCACCCTCTTATCGGTCAGTCGCCCTATTCCGCTTCAAAAATTGCCGCCGATCAGCTAGCCCTGAGTTACTGGCTTTCTTTTAAGCTACCGGTAAAAATTGTGAGACCATTCAACACTTATGGCCCTCGTCAATCGGCTAGAGCAATCATTCCTACGATTATATGCCAAATATTGACGGGTAACAGAATATTAAATTTAGGTAATATTTCCCCAACACGCGATTTAACTTTTATTCAAGATACCGTAGAAGGCTTTATAGAAATTGCGAAAACAAATAAGCTTACCGGCGAAGTTACCAATATCGGCAGTGGTTTTGAAATATCAATTAAAGAACTGGCTTTGGAAATCGCTCGTATTTGCAGTGTCAAGGTTGAATTTAATCTTTCCGCGGAACGCAAGCGCCCGGAAAAAAGCGAAGTAGAACGGCTCTATTGTGATAATACTAAAATTAAAAAAAATACCATCTGGCAGCCTAAGAATTCTTTAACGCAGGGACTCAAACAGACTGTAACTTGGATCAAGCAAAATATTCACCTTTATAAGCAAGGACTTTACATAAAATAGGTGCATTATGCAGGCTATAATACTCGCTGGTGGAAAGGGCACACGTTTAAAACCTTATACAACTGTTTTGCCTAAGCCATTGATGCCGATAGGCGATTGTCCGATTCTCGAAGTTGTCGTGCGCCAACTCAAAAAAAATTGTTTTAACAAAATAACTATGGCCATCGGCCATCAACATGATCTCTTTATGGCTTTTTTCGGTAATGGCGAAAAATGGGGCATCCCTATTGATTACTATATTGAAAATGACCCGCTGGGCACAGCGGGGCCAATTTGTCACATTCAAAATATTGATGATAATTTTTTAATGATGAATGGCGATATTCTGACAGACTTATCATTTCAAGAACTTTTTAAAATCCATAAAGAAAAGAAGGCAGATTTAACTATTGCAACGCATCAACGAGTGCAGACAATAAACTATGGAACATTAGAATACGATAAAGAAGGAAGGTTAACAACGTTTATAGAAAAGCCATCAATTCCTTTCAGCGTCAGCATGGGAGTTTATGTTCTTTCCCGAAGTGTATTACGTCTTATACCTAAGAAGGGCCGCTTTGATTTTCCCGATTTAGTTCAAAAAATGCTGGCGGAGAAAATGTACGTATATTGTCATCCCTATGATGGTTACTGGATGGATATTGGACGTCCTGAAGATTATGAGCAGGCGATTGAAGATTACGATAAGATGAAAGATATGCTATGAGCAAGCAAAATCCTGTTATTCCTCTTTTTGATCTTAATTATGGAAGGGAGGAAGAAGAAGCTGTATCACGTGTCTTGCGAAGTAAATGGCTTACCATGGGGCCGGAAACGGAAGCACTGGAATACGAATTTGCCGAATATTTTAAAGTCAAACATGCCATAGCCGTAAGTAGTTGCACTACTGCTTTACATTTGGCTAATCTGGCCGTCGGTGTAAAACAGGAAACCGAAGTAATCTGCCCTTCACTTACTTTTGTTGCTACATCGAATTCCGTTATTTATGCCGGCGGAACTCCTGTTTTTGCAGATGTCGTTTCTCTCGACGACTGGACAATTTCTCCTGACGAAATCGAAGAAAAAATAAACAAAAATACTCGAGCAATAATAATTATGCATTATGGCGGTTTTGCCTGCAAAATGGATGAAATTATCGAAATTGCACAGCGTTACAAAATTCCGGTAATCGAAGATGCGGCACATGCACCGGGCTCATTTTATAAAGATAGATTGCTGGGAGCAATTGGCAATATCTCCTGTTTTTCCTTTTTTTCCAATAAAAATATTTCTACAGGTGAAGGCGGTATCATCTGTACTAATAATGATGATTATGCAAACTACATAAAAAAAATCCGTTCTCATGGGATGACCAGTGCAACATTGGATCGCCATCTCGGCCATGCGTATAGCTATGATGTAACTGACTTGGGATATAATTACCGTATTGATGAAATTCACGCCGCTTTAGCCCGATGTCAATTAAAGAAATTGGAAACTGGAAATGAACGTCGCCGCTTGGCAGCAATTTGCTATAAAGATGCATTATCTAAAATTGACGGAATCAAGATTCCATTTGGCAATTATTGTTTTCTCGCTAATTATCATATCTTTCCTATACTTCTCGGTAAGAACATAGACCGGCACAGTTTGATGGTTTTTTTGCGGGAGAAAGGCATTCAAACCAGTATCCACTATCCGCCGGTGCATGTGTTTTCATATTACCGGGAAAATTATAAGATAACAATGCTTCCCATAACCGAAGAAATCGGCATGCGTGAAGTAACATTGCCGATGTTTCCGACAATCACCGACGGGCAAATATGCTTTATTTCCGAAAAGATAATGGAATTTTTTCAGAAATAATTAGATTTTATGATGATGGATTTTGTGAGTACTATTTGTTTCTTAGTACCGACTATTATGGCGTGGATATTTCTTCCGAGATGATTAAAAACGCACGGCAGAAAGGAATTGATTTTATCTGCTATTGTAAAAAATAATGAATATTGAAAGCATACATTATTCTTGTGGCGATGATTTTTGCTGTTCGCCAACTCCAAGGTCGAAAGCGTTTTCAAATTGGGACTTTATCGAAACGCTTTCCAAAGCCACCGGATACAAAAATGTCAGCGTTACGATTGAAACTGGTGGTAAGAAATATATATTGCCCCTTTTAGAACGAAGAGCTCTTGGAATCTACCCTATCGCTTTCAGCCTGCCCTTAGGTTTATATGGCGGAATCGATGTATCTGAAGTCGAATTGTATACCGAACTTATGAAATATGTAAAAAAGTTTATTGGTTGTACCATAGTCTTACAAAATCCATTTGACCCTGTTCTTCCGCAAATAAATTTGTCTTCACTATCTCGAGCGTACACCCATGTCATCGAATTTGGAAATACTACTTATGAAGATGTCTTCAAAACATTTTTCGACTCGAAACTGAGAAATCAGATTAGAAAAGGAGAGAAATCGAATTTGACCATCAGAGAAGGTAATGATGAAGAGATAACTAAGGTGTTTTATGAATTGTATGTTTTGACTAACTGGCGCTGGGGCAAAAGGTATCCCAAATATTCTATCGATTTTTTTAAACCTTTTGTGGGAAAACAATATTTTGAAATTAAGCTTTCAATGTTCGAAGGGAAGGCTATCTCGGCAATTATATTATTGAAATTATCCGGTCAATATTTGTATTGGTTTGGTGCTTTGAATAAAGACTATGGCGAATATTGCCCCAATCATCTTTTGCTTTCCAAGACGATAAAGGAAGCTATTGAAGTTGATGCCGAATTTTTCAATTTTGGCGCGAGCGGAAAGTTCATCGATGTAAAAAAATTCAAGGAGTCCTTTGGCGCAAAAGAAATCTTCTATGATATTTATTTCATGGGCAATCCCGTAACAAGATATGCGCTGACAAAATTAATACGGAGACAATAATGGTTTCGAAAATTACGAAATACAGGATGAAATGCGCTCAAAAACTGCACGGGCTTATTCTCGACCTTGGCGCTGGAGAAGGAGATTATACTTCATACCTTAATGGCGAGGTGGTCAGCCTTGACCTTGATTTTACATGTTTGAAAAGCGTGCGGGGCTTGAAAGTAGCTGGCTCAGCCCTCCATTTGCCATTCCGCAACGATACTTTCGATGGCATTTGGTCATGTGCAGTGCTCGAACATGTTGAAATAAATTATATTCCCGAAGCAGTGCGGATTACAAAAAATGGCGGCACGATTTATATTTTAACCTGCAACCGCAACTCGCCTTGGGACCCGATAAAGCGGCTTTTTGGCTATGACGATTGGTGGAGCGATGGAGGAAAGGTGAGATCATATTCGGCTGGAGAAGGGCATGTGAGACTTTATTCTGTAGGCGAATTGAGAAGATTTGGCAAGGTTACCGGCGAAATTTGGTGGGCGCCCGGGATAGACCAAATAGCAAGATATTTGCCAATTATTGGACATACGCTGATGGTAAAAATTGAAGTTACGCAAGAGCTAAAGAGTAGATTGAGGAAACGCTAATATAAATAATTCCAAGTTGTCATCTGAATATGACTGGTTGGATTAGAAAAACAAGCGGTGGATGACGCAATAAACTAATGCGGAGACAGTGAAGTGAATTTAAAGAAAATCCTACAATACCTTCTCGCATTAATAGTGATAGTTGCAGTAGGATGTTTTTTCTATCTGGAATTCAACAAAAATTGGGATGCAATAAGGGCATATCATTTTACTGCCAACCCTTATTATATTTTCATGTCACTTATCCTCGTAGCTGTCGGCTTTCTTATGGTTACTTTCATCTGGAAAATCTGCGTAAATAATTACCTTCAGAGAAAATTGAGCTTTTGTGAAAGCATGGCTCTCTATAACACGAGTGCAATGCTTAAATACATTCCCGGCACAATATGGACTTACACTGCGCAAATAGCACTGATGTCATCGAAAGGGATTTCTAAAGCAGTATTGATTTATATAAATATGATATGCTTTATTTGCGTTGCCTTCGTTTCGGCCATATATGTTTTATATTATTATCTTTTCTATTTACAAATGGCACCTTGGGAAATTTCAATTTTGATATTTATTTTGCTAATTGCTCTGGATTTTGTTTTTATCACCTGGAACACCTCGATAATAAATTATCTGATAATTCCAATAAACCGTATATTCAAAAGGGAAATACAACCCTTAAAAATAAAGAAACTGCTTGTGATATATTTGCAACTGATATATTTTTTTTCTTATGTGCCTGCGGGAATAGGCATGTATTTTCTTGCGAAAGGAATAGGCATGGAAATTCCCTTTTCCAGCATACTGCCTATTATAGCCACGCTTTCCGTATCATTAGTATTGGGCTATATAGCTTTTTTCAGCCCGGGTGGCTTGGGTATAAGAGAAGGCACAATGTTTGTGATGCTAACGCAATTTTCGAATGTCGAAACTGCACTGATTCTGCCTATTGCGATGCGATTGATATATATAATTATCGAGCTTTTGCTGGGGATTATAGGAATACTTGTAGGCATGAAATATGGCTATTACCATAAACAGGTGAAAAGCCGACAAAAGCAATGATTATCGGGTTTCGCTGAAATATGGAGCCAAACCATCGAGGGACATTAAATGAAGCTGACTTTCGTATCCATTGAAGATAGCATAACCGCCATTGGTTTCCGAAAAATGGCTGCCATCGCACGCCAAATACACACCGAAACACAGGTATCCTATATAGTTCCGACTGGGAAAAGAGCTTTTCTTAAGCTAATATTTAGAAAAGATGCGTCCGAACCAACCATGTCAAATGATGACATAAAAAATATTGGGGATTATCTCGCGGGGTTTGACATGGTTTGCTTTTCTTCGATGACTCCTTTTGCCGATATAACAAAACAAATCATCGCGACTATACGGGCAATAAATTCAAAAACCTATGTTGTTTGGGGTGGTGTTCATCCAATTCTTTATCCTGATGATGCTATACAATTTTCAAATGCAATATGTGTTGGGGAGGGGGAATTTGCCTTTAAAAATTTCCTTTATGCTTATGAAAAAGACCACGACTATACTGCTACAAAAAATTTCTGGTTCAATATAAATGGCAATATTATTAGGAATGCCTTTTTGCCCCTGCTTACCTCTGAAGAAATGGAAAAGTGCCCTTCACCGCTATATGCAAGTGATGAGCTTATTTATAAAAAAGGAAGAGGTTTTATGCCGCTTTCAACATCAGAGTATCTTCTGTTTAATGACATCACTTATACAACTGTGTGGACAATAGGTTGTCCGTTCAAATGCACTTTTTGTCATAATTCTAAATTAATAAAAATGGACAGGAATTATGCCAAATTACGACATCCATCAGTGGACTATAAAATAAAAGAAATAAAATCTGTCCTGGAAAAACACCCTTATATCTCATTAGTTAAGTTTTATGATGATAGCTTTATTGCTCTCCCCTCGAATGTTTTAACGGAATTTGCGGACAAATGGAAAACTGAAATTAATCTCCCCTTCTGGATTTTTGGAATGATACCTGTTTATATGAAAAGAGATAAAATGAAATATCTTGTTTGGGCAGGCATGAGCAGGGCAAAAATGGGCATTCAAAGTGGAAGTGATAAAATACTTAAATTCTATAAGAGATTTGACCGCCCTGGCCTTAATGCAAAAAGCATTTCAATTATGAGTGAATTTTCAAAATTTATGTTGGCACCAATATACGATATTATTGTTGATAATCCTATTGAGACAAAAGATGATATTATCGCTACATTGCAAATGTTCTATGATTCTCCAAGGCCTTATAGATTATACATTCACTCTCTCAGAATTTTGCCGGACAGCGAAATGGAAAGTGATTTTGCTGCACTAAATATTTTCCCAGAGGATATTGGTTCCATTTTAGGCAATGTGAAGCCAACATTAGCCAATGCTATGTTTCACCTATTATCAGTTTTTAAGCCACCGAAGTGGCTTTTTTCATTGGTAATAAAACATATACGACCTTATGAAAGAACTCCAAGGGCATCGATATTCTTTAATATTGCTTACTATTTATACAAAGCGCGCCTTTTCTTGGACCGCATTATAGCAATGGATTTCTCGGTCCTTCTCGGTAAATTTGGCTGGATTTTGTGGAAATTGGGCATAGTCGGTTTCATTCAGCGCAGACGTATGAAAAAGGCATATTCAGGAATTATGTTACATTGATATAATTTTTCAAACAGCTGTTTTATGTTCAATAAAGAAAATGGTTTTACATTGCCCGTCAACTTAAACTTTCCTGACGCTAAAAAATACACTTTTACTTTCATTTCACTATTAATTATCTTGATGGCTGTTTATTCTAATAGTTTCTATGGCGAATGGCATTTTGACGATTTTGCCAATATTGTCAATAATCCTCATATCCAGATAAAGTCTTTTTCCTGGGACGAAATAAAGAACTGCATTTACGGATTGGAGCAAAAAAGACCTTCCCGGCCGTTGGCCTATTTTAGTTTTGCCCTAAACTATTACTTCGATGGTGAAAATGTTTTTGGTTATCATTTGGTCAATTTTACAATTCATTATCTGGCGGCAGTATTTCTATTCCTATTTATTTATAACACTCTTCATCTTCCGCTGCTTCGGGAAAAATATTCATCTATTGCCTATCCAATAGCAATGCTTTCAACTTTTTTCTGGGCAATAAATCCAGTTCATGTAACAGCAGTTACTTACATCGTACAGCGCATGACCTCAATGGCTGCTCTTTTTTACATTATGTCCATGTACTTTTATCTAAAACTTCGTATCCAAGATAAGTTCATTTATTCAATTATTTATTTTGTACTGTGTATTTTTGCTGGAATAGCTGCCGTACTGTCCAAAGAAAATGCGGTTATGCTTCCTTTATGTATATTACTTTTTGATTTAATTCTAATACAGGGATTGGACAAGAAAGCTGTAAAGAAATTTTCTAAGATTATCTTATTACCCGTGGCCATTATTTTCGTACTAGGTTTCATCTTTACCGATTTCTCATCTGTTTTGGGAGGATATGAAACCCGTGATTTTACTATGATGCAAAGACTTTTAACCGAACCTCGTGTCATCATATTTTATTTATCGCTATTATTTTATCCAATTAATTCCCGCTTAACTTTACTTTACGATATTGATCTTTCCACTTCTCTTTTTCACCCCTGGTCAACGCTACCGGCAATTTTTTGCATATTACTACTAATATTGGCTGCTGTATATTTAGTAAAAAAATATCCCTTAATTTCTTTTTGTATAATTTTCTTCTTTTTTAACCATATTGTTGAAGGTTCGTTTATTGCACTGGAGTTAATTTTCGAACATCGTAATTATCTTCCTGCCATGCTTCTTTTTATATTGCCTTCTATTTTGATAATTAATGTTCTTGATTACTTTTCATATAAGAAAACAATCCAAATTGCTTGTGTAATTGGTGTAATAATAATCTTAACAGGGCTAGGTGATATAACTTTCCGGCGTAATACAATTATTTCTGACGAATTTAATTTATGGTTTGATAATATCGAAAAATATCCTAAATTAAGCCGTACTCACTCCAACCTAGGTAATTTTTATTTAATTAAAGAGCTTAAGCCACAAGCATTACACGAATATGAAAATGCCATGGTTTTAAACAATTTTGGTAGTATTGAGGCGCGGGCAATGCAGGAACACAATCTTGGTCTTTATTATTATCAGGAGGAGAAGTATTCTCAAGCGTTACCGTATTTCGAAAGTTCTTATAATGTTTCACCTCATTATCTTTCTAATCCCCTCTTTATTGCTAGAATCAAATTACTGAACAACAAGATTCATGAAGCCCGCCATATAATTGAAGAACAAACAGAAAAATATCCTGATGATGACAAACTCATAGAACTATTCACTTTTATATTATATAAAGAAGGGAATTTTAAGGAAGCTACAGTTTTCGCAAAAAAGTTTCTTGAAAAAAATATATCGAGCACATTTCCTCTTGCAATCTTGGCAGAGGCTTCGCGATATAAAGGAAATCTACAGTCGGCCATTTCCTTTTGGAAACTTTACCAGCAATCCTTACCTCAGGATCCCTATGTTAATCTCGCCTTAATTGAGTTGTATTTTCAGACTAATAAATATAAACTATTAGACGAAGAAATAGCTAAATTATATTGTCTGAAAAGCAACCAAACGCTTACTTCATATATAAAAGAAATTTCTCGAAATAAAAATCTTCTTGTTTATATTCCTGATGTAGTCAAAATAAAGTCAATCGTTAAAAATAATAAGCAATTACTTATTCCGTATCAAAACTTTAATTGATTAAGATTTGAATCGCCACTTGTATACAATTATTTTTTTTGAAGAGGTATGCTTTTCATCAGCTGGAATTTATCAGCTATCTCTTTCTTACAATACAGAAATTATTCATACCCAGTTGGAAATACCGGTGTTGTTCTATGACCATGTCTGTTTGAGAAAATAGTTCCCCCAGTTTACCGTAATCGAAGTATTGCTTTATGATCTCTCATTTCGCGCTCACTGATGACATGGAGACGATAAGCCAAGAACTGAAGAACAGGTTTGGCTATTTTACTGGGCACTATCAACACAAGTCTGCCTTTACTTTTTAAAATTCGTTGAGTTTCTTTCATCGTGAAAAACGAATTTGAAAGGTGTTCGAGAACAGCTAACATGATTACAATATCGAATGATTCTGATTCAAAAGGCAAGAAGTCCGTCATCTTCATCCGTATTGTTTAATCTTATTAATTTGTGATTCCTGTACTTTGAAATCGATTCCGATACCGCTTTTGATGAACGGTTCAACTGTTTTTAACAGGAGATAATCCCAGCCACAACCTACATCAAGAGAACAGCAATCAGGATATTGCCGGATCGTCGGCAAGACTTTCCTGATTCTTATACCATTTCGCTTTCAAATGATAACGAGGCGGCAAGGAGGAGGCTCCGCAGGCGTATTACTCTATACTAATAAGTTGAGGAAGCCGACGACGCTGCCAACAAAGTTAACAAAAGAAAGCGAAATGGTGTTAATTTTCGCAAGAGGGGTTCCAGAAATGGTTCTTTCATCTCAACAAATTATATTTGATGATGCAGCATAACGCCCAAAGGCCGTCTTTCCAATTAATTTTCTTGCCCTCTTCATAGGTTCGGCCATAATAGGAAATACCAACCTCATAGATCCGGCAGTTGATCTTCGCTATTTTGGCCGTGATCTCCGGTTCGAAACCAAATCTATTTTCCTCAATGGTTATCGATTGGATAATTTCTCGCCGGAAGGCTTTATAACAGGTCTCTATATCGGTAAGGTTGAGATTGGTAAACATATTGGAGATTAGACTAATTAATCCGTTCCCAATCCTGTGCCAGAAATAAACCACACGATGCGCTTCTCCACCCATGAATCTTGAACCGAAAACAACATCGGCTCTATTATCGATAATCGGTTGGAGTATTTTATGATATTCGGCAGGATCGTACTCCAAATCGGCATCCTGAATAATAACAACATCCCCCGTGGCCGCCTGGATTCCCTGTCTCAACGCTGCACCCTTCCCCTGATTAGAGCTTTGATAGATAATCCGGCTGACTTTTGCTTCAATTTTTTCTTTTAATATTTTTTTTGTGCCATCCGTTGAACAATCATCAACAATAATAATTTCCTTGTTCTGATAGGGGGCACTCAAAACAGCTTCGATGATTTTTTCAATAGTATCCGCTTCATTATAACAGGGAATAACAACACTGAGTCTCATTCAGGCCATCCATTGCTTATGTATTATTGAAAACCGAAAAATAAGTTACAATTTATGAGAAAATAAGTCAAAGTAAAAAGATAGTTTTAGGAGTCAAAACAGATCATGCAGTCCATTCCCTGTCTGCCCCCGAAGAGCCTTTTTTTAGCAGAAATTTCAAAAGTGAAATAATCCCTCTGTATGGTTATTATGAATCATGCGCCTGATTATCCTGCCGGAATGAAAACCGGGAATGTCCGAGATAACTGATGATGATTGTAACCGGGATTAACAATGCTCCGGCTATTTTGGGATCAAGATGGAATAATTCGACAAAAACGGGAAGCAGAACGAGACCGAGAAAAAAACTGAACAGATACATCGAAAAAAACCGCACAAATTCCGGAATAATGGCGAGGCCTCTTAGAGGAGATTGGAAAGTGACGAATTTATGGAATATATAAGCATTGATGATGGCCAGAATATTTGCTAAAACCGCCGCTGACATATAGGCAACGTAGCGCGGTGTGAAAATAAGATTGAATAGATAGTCGAGCCCAACAAAGACGAGATAACCAAAAATCGTATTCCAGATCCCCACTAAGAAGAAGCGCCATTTTATTTGGTGCTTCAGCCACAGATGCTTCCATGATATTTTCAAAGGCGTACTCCATAAAAACTAATCAAAATTAATTCGTTCTTTTTCGATAACCAATGGGCGTTTTTTTACCTGCGTAAAAATGGCTCCAATGTATTCGCCGATAACACCCAGAAATAACAACTGCACTCCGCCTAAGAAAAAGATGCCGATTACCAACGGAGCGATACCCAACTGGAAATTCTGCCAGTAAATAAGTTTATATATAAAATAACCCGTGGCCACCAATAGACTTAAAGCGGCAACAAAAAAACCAATAAAACTGGCAAGACGCAACGGAATTTTTGAATTACTGGTAATGCCCAGCATTGCCTGATCGTACAAATTATAAAAATTGTTTTTTGTTTTCCCTTTTTTTCTTTTTGGCTGGGTATATGTAAGAATTGCTCTTTCAAAACCTATTTCACCGAGCAGGCTTCGCAGGTCAGGATAAGGATCATCAAGTTTTCTTAATATATCAACTATTGCTTTGTCATAAAGACCGAATCCGCAATAATTAGTGACTATTTGAATATTAGATAATTTATTATAGGTGTTATAATAAAGCCGTCTTATTGCGAACATAACAGCTGACTCTTCACTTTTTTCCTTTACAGCAAGCACCAGTTTATAGCCATCCTCCCATTTTTTAATCAAATCCTTTATCATGGGCGGGGGGTCCTGAAGATCTGCCATAACAACGATTGTCGCATCGCTTCTAGATTGTAAAAGAGCATGATAGGGAGATCTGGTTGCTCCAAAATTTCTGGAATTAATAATTACCTTAACATTAAAATCATTTTTCGCGATTTCCCTTAATATTTGAACGGTCTTGTCAGTCGAGGAGTTATCAATAAAAACGTGTTCATAGCGGTAATCGGCTATTCGAGCAAAAACTTCCTTTACCTGCTGATAAACTTCCTGAACGTTTTCTTCTTCATTAAAGCATGGCGTGACAATACTGATAAGTTTTTGCATTTATGTCATCCTTATTATAAGGTTGAATTTAATCACAGAAATCATCTTTGGCAAAAATTTCCGTATAGGGAACAGGCAGTTTTTTGCCGTAAAATTTAGTCATGTAATTTTCGATAAAGTTTCTGTCTTCTCCGGATAAACATCTGGGATTGTAGTTTTTAAAATGCTTTATACCCATGCCTCTATCCATAATATCCTTGAGGTTTTCCTCAAAAATACTGCCAATGCCAATATGAACATAAACACAGGGCAAAACATCTCCGTATTGAGTTATATGCAAACAAGCGTTCACACAGCCGCAACCCTTATCCATGCCGTAGGAAGGGAATGTATCGCGGTGCAAAACAGGATATTTCTCATGCGCCTTGCGCAGGAATTCAGCGTCTTCTTCGTTGATTAATACTTCGTGTTTCCCTTCCCATTCACCGGTGCACCTTGCTATCAGAACGTCAATGGTAAAGCCGTTTCCCCTGGCAAACTCAGCCATTTGAATCAGGCGGTCAGTCTGGCAATTCTGCCTTGTGACAACAGTCTGGATAACCACGCTTAAGCCCGCTTCCTTTGCGTTCATCATTGCGTCAATGGCTTTGTGGTATGCGCCATCACTATTGCGATTGCTGTCATGTTTTTTCTCATCAAAATCATCAAGGCTTATTTTTACCTTGTCGAGTCCCAATTCTTTTAAGTGTTTGGCCTTACTGGGTGTCATAAAATGCCCGTTAGTGCTCATGGTTAAATGAAACTTGTCTGGCTGAAGAGCCCCAATGACTTCATCAAGATCTTTAAAAATCAGCGGTTCCCCGCCGGAAAGACAAAACTGGCAAAGACCAAGCGCGTGCGCCTGATTGCTGATATTGAGCAAGTCACGCGGCATAAGTTTTCGGCCTTCCTTTTTAAATCTTGAAGCCGTACAATGCCGACATTTGAGATTGCAGGCGTAGCTGTATGCGATATCGATAATTGGTGTCGGTATGCCCTGCTTGAACCTTTCTTCTATCTTTACGACTTTTTCAAAGACATGCGGTTTTTCTCTTCTCAGCTTTTCTCTTTTTTGTTGTTCTATCTCCTTCTCTGTCGTCATAATGATTCTTTTCCCGCTTATAATTTTATGGTTGAATTACAGCGTAACATACAGTTTCATACTCCAGTGGAGTATGATGTCTTATATATATTTTGTATCCTGGCACTATTTTTTTTAGATATAAGGGAATTTCCCATAAATGCTCCGGCTTATGATAAACGCAAATGGCAAGTTTAGGATTCTGCTTTTTGATAATTTTTTCAGCTCCCGACAAAGCTTTAACTTCTGAGCCTTCTATATCCATTTTAATGAAAGTAACTTTTTCGTTTTTTAATATATCTGACAGCCGGACGGTTTTCCCGCAGTCATTCGCGGTATTGATGACATTTATGAAAGTGCTCTGCATTCCGGAACCGCCCGTTTCATAATACACTTCTTTTTCTTCATCCAGCAGTCCCATATTATATAATTTTATTTTCCGTTTCAAATTGTATTCCAATTTCTCGACAGCAAGCTCCATCTCCTTAAAATTCTTTTTATCCAGTTCAAAAGCTAAAATGGAGTCAAAATTATTATTTGTTCTTTTGATAAAATCAAACACCGTATCGCCGTTATAAGCTCCAACATCGACAAATGATTCTTTGTCGTTTAATTTAATGATGCCGGCGGGATAGTATTGGTCATTGGTAAAAATTTCTTCATAGCCGATTGCGTCAACGTCAAAATCAAACCAGTTTTTTATCAGCGTTAACATTATCTCTTTAGACCTTTCATCTTCCAGAATATCCATTACTTTTAACACGTTATTTTTTATCTTCTTAAGATTTTGCTTATTTTTAAAATAACCGTCATTAAGAAGCCTGTACTCTGTGACCGCGAATATCTTTTGAAATCCCTTTTTTAAAAGTTGCTGATATATTTTCTTGTAATGCTGAGTTGTTATCAAAATTGCGATATCGTCTTTGTACTTTTCCAATTCATTGGGAGAAATACATTTTAAATCATTATGATATACTTTTCCCCATTTAGTTTGATCGTTGTCTGATAAAAAATCGATTTTAATGTCTGTAAAATTTTTTATTGAAGAAATAATCGGATAGGAGATAGCTCCTATCCCAAAAACACATACATGTTTTGAGTTTTTAATCTGCCCTTTTATTCTGTCAATACTGAATTCTTTTCTTTTCAGTACTTCATCAAGATATTTTGAAATTTCTTCTTTATAATCCATCACAATAAATCAATCTTTTTTTTATTTAAAATCCTATTCGTTCTTTCATCTTTAGAGAGATTTCCAGGACATCTATTCCCTCTTTCAGTGGAATGGCAATTGCTTTTTTATTTTCCAACGCGGCAATGAAATCCTTTGTCTCATCAATAAACATATCATTTCTATCAAAAGTATCAGGAACAGGATATACAATTGGAGCAGTATTATTATCTCTGGAAGCCAGTGTCAAATTTTTAGCGTAATAATCCCAGGTTATTTTCCCGGTAGTTCCGATAATCTCAAACAATCTTTTGTGAGGCCTCTGCCAGTAATCAAGATGCAGAGAAACAATAAATTTATTTTTATATTCCAGCAATGCTTTTACCATATCTTCGGCGTCGCCGCCGAGAGGAGTTATTTTGCCGCCTATGGCATGAATCCTTTCAGGCATTCCGAAAAACCAGTACAGATAATCAATATCATGACTGAAGCACAATACGGCTCCGCCACCGCCTTTTTTATAAGCGGCATACGCCTGGCGATAATCTTCCCACGGATGCCAGTCTTCTATGTTTTCACCCATCTCAATATGCGCGGCAACAGGCTGACCGATTTCCCCGTTTTCCACCATCAGTTTCATTTTTTTTAACAGCGGATGCCAGCGGAGATTGTATCCGATCATTATTTTAAGATTCTTTTTCTCAGCAAGCGCTTTTAATTCTTCCAGACCATCCCTGTTATACGTCAATGGTTTTTCAATAAAAATATTCAGGCCTGACCTTGCCGCCAGTAAAGCTGTTTCCATATGCTTGCTGTTAGGATTTGTTATAAAAACAGCATTGGGTTTAAAATCGTTAATCGCTTCATTGAGGTTATAATAAATTTTTACCTTTCTTCCCGATGATTGTTCTTCAGATAAAAATTTATCGATAAAGGGGGCGTTGGCCCCGCCGCCGGCGCGAAACAAAGCCAGCTCATGTCCTAAAGATTTCAGATTTTTATAATGGCGCTGTCCAATGGAACCTATTCCGCAAATTAAAAATCTCATCACCATGCCGTCCTGCCGCCATCAACGAGAAGCGACGCGCCGGTCATATACGAAGACGCGTCGGATAATAAAAACTGAATAACCCCGTCGTATTCGCCTTTTTCAGCCATTCGTCCCAGCATATTCAGCGCGCTGTTTTTTTCAACAAAATCCGCCGGCTGGTCGTTATACATTCCGCCGGGAACAGCGGCATTTACTCTGATATTATATTTCCCAAGATAGGATGCCCATGAACGCATCAGGCCGAGCAGTCCGGTTTTGGAAGCGACATAAGCTATGTCTTTGAATTTGCCTTCCTGATAAATACTGTTGTTGGGCGCTATAACCGCGAGATCTGTAGCCAGAAAAACAATAGAACCGCTTTTTTGATTCATCATGATAGGCGCAACCGCCTGCATAATAATATGGGCGGCGGTGAGATTTACATCAAGCTCCTTTTTCCAAAGCGTGAGCGGATATTTCTCGTATGGTTTCCAGAAATCTTTGGATGTTTCGCTTCCGGGGACCGCGTTTATCGCGGCAACATTTACCACGCCGTCGATATGTTTGTATTTTTTAAAGGTCTTATCCACAGCTTTTTTTACATCAGCAGGATTTGTAATATCAACCGGATTATCCGCTTTGTTATCAAAATTGATAATCTTTGCGCCGCAGGAAGTCAAATGCTGATTAAATTGAGAACCTAAGAAGCCGCTTCCGCCTGTCAGGATAATGACTTTATCTTTAACTGAAAATAAATCTTTCATTGTTTATCAATCCCAGTTCGTTATTCTTTGACTAAAGGAATCATCATGTTGGATTCCAATTCATCCCGCTCCAAAAACGGCCATTGATCTTCAAGGGGCTTGGAGACCATAGTACCATCTTCTTTTCTTTTTGAAGCAACTTTCGGCGAAACTTTAAAATCAGGTATAACCAGAACATCGCAGATGATCGGCCCCGGAAAGTTAAGCGCTTCTCTAATTTTTAATTCCAGTTCACTGGCGTCACTAATTCTGATTGCCTTTATTTTATATGCCGCCACCACGCTGATTATATCAGGTAATGTTAATCCTGACGAAGGATCATTACCAACATAATTTCCGTTAAAATGTGTTTGCTGCATTGTTCTGATTGACGAATAGCCATTATTATTCATAATAAATATTTTTACCGGCAAATCAAGTCTATGCAGCGTTTCCAATTCCTGAATGTTTAACTGAAATCCGCCGTCGCCGGCTATGCATATTGTTCGTTTTCCATTATTGGCAAGACACGCGCCGATACTGCTTGGCAATTCGAACCCCATGGGCCCAAGGCCATGATTGGTGATAAATTTCTGATTTTCTTTAATCTTGAACGCCTGAAACGTATATTCAGCGGCAGTACCGGCACAGCAGGGACTAATTATATCTTCGCTTGCCGCTTCCCTGGATAGCACATCGACCAGCACATAAGGATTGACCAGCCCTGTTTTATTATAATACTCTCTTAAAACTACTGGATATTTTTTTCTCCATCCTTTAATTTTATCTTTCCAGTAACTTCTATCTTTAATCTCAATATTATTTAACTGATTCGCAATCTCTTCCAAAATCAATTTTGCGTTTGCAATTATTTTTAAATCAATACTAAAATCCAATTTATTTATTTCATTTCCATCGATATCAATGACAACTTTTTTCGCGGCTCGGGCGAATGATTTGGTGTCGAAACCTGTCTGTGTGAAATCCATTCTTGAACCGATGCATAACAACAAATCAGAATTCTGCACCGCAAAATTGGCGGAGCGCTCTCCCAATATACCACCCCTTCCCGCGAATAATTCATGCTCTTCATGAATCATGTCCATGGCCTTCCATGTAGGAATTACCGGTATATCAAGCTCTTTAATAATATCCAGAAATAAATCTTTTGATTTGGAGAGCTTTATTCCATCACCGGCGATTATTACCGGCCGTTCGGAATTATTCAATAACTTGATTATTTTTTTAACCGCATTTTTCACCGAAGAGATATCCGGTTTTTCTTCCTTCATCTCTGCCGGATTAAAACCTTTCAGGGAAGCATCATCTATTATGCTTCCCTGAACATCAAGCGGTATATCAAGCCATACTGGCCCAGGTCTGCCGTTTCGCGCTAGATACAAGGCTTTTTCCAAATGATATTTGATTAACTCCGGCTCCATAACTGTAACTGCGTATTTTGTTATTGACTGCACTATGGATATTATATCCACTTCCTGTATGCCTAATTGCCGTATTCCCTTACCTTTCATGATATCCGATCTTTTAACCTGACCGGAAACAAATAAACAGGGAATCGAATCAATCCAGGCGGCGCTTACGCCTGTGATTGAATTTGTGCCGCCGGGACCAGTTGTGACCAGACCGACGCCAAGATTGTTTGAATGCATGGCGTATGACTCTGCAGCAACAGCAACCGCCTGTTCGTGCAGACAGCACACATTTTTCAGTGCTTTGCATTTGCCCAGCGAGTCAACTAAATGCATAGCTCCACCACCAGGCAGAAAAAAAACATGCTCTGCCCCTTGTTCAGCAATAAATTGCATAACGTAATCAGAAAGTTTCATTTTTTACCGGACATTTTTTTTGCTAAAATTAAATCTACCAATTCCCTCACAGCGCCTTGTCCGCCGGCATTTTTCGTTACCAGCATCACCTGCCTTTTCGCGCTGTCATGGGCGTTGGCAGGTGCCGCGGATAAGCCGGCCAGAGCCAGTGCTTTTAAATCGTTTACATCGTCTCCCATAAAACAAATCTCAGAAAAATCAAGACGGTGTTTTTCTGCAAAGGAATGAAGGGCTGCCGCTTTGTCTTTGCATCCTTTATAAATATCGGCGATTCCCATTTTTTGGGCAAAACGATCTATCAGAATATTGTCTTCGCCGGAAATCAAGGTAAATATTAAACCTGCTTTGCGTCCTAAAGACACACCCATAACATCGGAAAAAGAAAATTTCTTCAGTTCTTCTCCATCAACCCCCCAATAAAAGGAGCCGTCGGTTAAAACACCGTCAACATCCAGCGCAATTGCTTTAATTTTATTCACGAAATCATCCTTTGCGACGCAGCTTCTTGATAATTGGCTTCTCGCGTTCAATCACTCTTTTTATACCATCACCCATCGCCGTTTCCAGAAGACGTATATCCCTCACCATCTGTACAATGCCGCTTGGGCCTAAAGATGCAGCATGATCAGATCCCCACATAGTCCTGTCAATAGTGATGTGTCGTTCAATAATACATGCTCCTAAAGCCACCGCGGCAACGGATGTTGGAATGCCCGTCTCATGTCCTGAAAAACCGACTGAAAGATCATAACGTTTCCGCAATATTGGAATAACGAATAAATTAAGTTCATCGTAATTTGCCGGATATGTGCTTGTTGCATGCAAGATAACTAAATCATCCTTGCCCATCACTTCAATCGCGTGGTCAATTTGTTCTAATGTACTCATCCCCGTAGATGCAATTATTGGCCGCCCCTTTGATCTTGTATAACGGATAAGGTCATCATCTGTGAGGCTTGCTGAGGCAATTTTGTAACATGGAACATCGAATTGTTCTATAAAGTCTACCGACCCCTCATCCCAACAAGAGGCAAACCAGGGGAATTTTTTTTCTTTACAATACCTGTCTATCTCCTGATATTCCTCTAATTCAAATTCCAGACCATACTTTAAATCACCGTTGGTTTCTCCATAAGGGCTTTCTCTTGGTTTTGCCAATTCTTCCGCTGAATAAACGACATCAACTGTACGTTTCTGAAATTTAACAGCGTCGCAGCCAGCTACTTTTGCCAAGTCAATCAATCGTTTAGCAATCTCTATATCGCCATTATGATTAATACCTATCTCAGCAACAATGTAACAGGGGTGTCCATATCCAACTTTGCGATTACCAATTGATATGCTATTCATATATTTCTCTCCCTAAATTTTATGTGCTTAATCGTTCTTTTAATGGCATCTTGTAAGTCTATTTCCTGTTTCAAATCCAATTTTTCTTGAGCTCTCTTTGTGGAAGGAACATAGCGATCAATATTGGTCATTAGATCGGGCTTTCTTGAGATAACTACATCTTCGTCTTTTTCCATTTCAAAAGCAGAAGAGACAATTTCTGCGAGTGATTTTATATTGATTTCTAAATCAGAGCCGACATTATATGGAACACACGATTCGCCTTTAAAAAATATAGTCCACAAGAAAATCATTAAATCTGCTGCGTATAAATAGGAGCGGCATGGCGTACCATCGCCTTTCACCAAGATCGGACTGCCTTTGAGGCCGTCACGTATGAAATTACCGATAGCCCATTGGCCATTGATCGGTTGATAGGGACCTACAAAGGCAAAACATCGAGCAATCTTTGTTTCAAATCCATATTGCTTGGCATTGAGGATACAGAGGTGTTCTGCGACCCTTTTACCTTCGCCATAAACGGAACGCCAGTCAGTAGGATTGGGGGCACCCTGATAGTCTTCCGGGATATGGGTTATATCGGGCGGCTGTTTACCATAGACGGCCCCCGAGCTGGTAAGGAGAAATTTCTTTACCCCGCATTGCTTTGCAAACTCGAGAGTGTGGCGTGTACCATCAACAATTGTGCCGAATATCTCCAACGAATCTTCTCCATTCAGTTTAGAGCTTAATGATGCAGCGGCATGAATAATGTATGGAAACTCTCCCTGGGGAAAATCGAATGAGCAGACATCACCAATATGGAAGGCAATGGACGGTTGGCCCGCCAAGTGCGGGGCCTTCTTTTTGAAGGCCTTTAAATTCCTTGTCAAAACGAGCATTGAAGCGTTTAAACCCAGTTTTTCGTTTGCCCAAACAAAACTCTCTAGGAGCCAGCAACCGAAAAAACCTGTGCCACCAGTAATAAATACTCTTTTCCCCCGTAATTCCTCCCATATGCCTTCTGTATGGGCAAGAATGTGATCCAGATCTTCTTTCAAGGAATTATTATCGAAATGGCTTCGCTTTGCCCGCAATGACTTTCCCCTTCTTCACCAGGTTTTCCAAGGAGGTTAAATAGTTTCCCCAAGAGTCTCCGTGCATTTTAAATCTCTGGCGATGTCCACTTTTGATTATAAAAACTCATTTGGTAATTTCAAACAATTTCCAGTCGAAAATTTCTCAATATAGAAACACTTATATTTCTATCATACTTCTGTCGTATAATCTTTGCCACTTCATCAGAGTAACCGGCAGCCATAACAATCACGGCATCCACAGGATCTGAGTCAAGTTTGTCAGGTGATACTATGGGTACATGCGTGGCCGGTGTGTATTTACCCTGTTTAAATGTTGCAGAGTCAACCACATACTCGACCTTATCGGCTATCTTCATCAAGGAAATAATTGCCAGCGCCTGATGCCCAGCGCCCCATACTGCCACTTTTTTATCCTTAAAACGGTGGATATATTCGTCTATCTCGTTTTTGAGTTTCGCCTGATATTCATAAAAATTCGATAAGTCCAGCTTTGCCCGTTTCTTTATCCCGTTAGAAATCTTTCCGGGATAACGTTTTGAGCTTAAGTTATTCAATTTTTGTGCTTCACTTTTGTAATTTCTAACGGGGGTTACGACGGCCGAAATGATGTAATCGTACCACTCTTCCTTACAATCAATAATTTCAAACCCATTTAGCCTTAATGTTGTATTTAGAGTTTCTCTGGTAAAATAAAATAAATGATCACAAATGAATTCAGAGAAAAGTTTGTTTCGCAAAATCATATCAAAATTTGGCACTTCGATAAGCCCTATAGCACCATCCGTCAAATTGCAAGATATTCCTCTTAGAACTGAATTGGGATCAGGTAGGTGTTCAAGAAAATTCAATATAAAAAAAGCATCAAATGGGGCAAAGTTTAACCTATCAGTACTACTTTGGATAAATCCTTTTGAAACCTTTAGACTATTTTTAACACACTGCATCACCGATTCTTCTGAATACTCCAATCCATAAGCCTCTACACCAAATTGCTGCATAAGGGACAGGAACTCACCGCAGCCACAGCCGATCTCAATAACTTTTTTTCTTTTGAGGGAATATTTTTCTACGAAGTTACAGAATTGCTTCCTTCGGAAATCCTTCATTTCCTCTGAAAAAGCAGACGCACGTATAACCTCCTTATAATAAGGAACAGGATCATTGTTTAGCTGCACCAATCCACAACCTGAACACTGACAGATTTCCAAATCAACGCCTTTATCGCTTCCCAGCGACTCGGCATCTGGCAAAAATTGAGCAGCCTTTGGCATATTCTCGTATCGCAGCAATGGTTCTTCATAAAATTTATGCCCACATACTCTACACTTGCTTATCGGCATAAAATCATTCATGTCGCTCTCGCTCATAAATATCCCCCCCCCGTAATTCCTCCCACAAACCTTCAGTATGGACAAATTTATGGTACAGATCATCGGAGAGTAGATTTATTGTGTTTGTAGGGTTCATTGGCTTATAAAGTTTATCAGTTTGATGTGGTTTATAGTTTACCAAGTCTTCCACGGTGCTTTGCCCGTCTGCCAAACATCCTCCAGATACTTGAGATCCCGTGTAGTGTCCATGCATTGCCAGAAGCCCTCATGCTTGTATGCGTAAAGTTCGCCCTCTTCGGCCAGTTTTTCCATCGGGGCATGTTCCCACATGACATCTTCTTTGATATAATTGAGCGCCTCTGAGTTAATAACAAAGAAGCCTCCGTTGATCCAGCCTTCATGGAGGATGGATTTTTCCTTGAAATGGCGGATCTGATTACCTTCAAATTCAAGAGCGCCAAAACGGGCCGATGGGCGAACGGCGGTCAGAGTAACCAAGCCTTTGTTGCTCTGATGAAATTTCAGCAATGCATCCAGATTCACGTCACTCACGCCGTCGCCATAGGTCATCATGAAATACTCTTGATTGATCATGGATGCCAGGCGTTTGAGGCGGCCACCGGTCAGGGTGTTTTGGCCCGTATCGATGAGGTGGACTTTCCAGGGATCACAATGATTTTGGTTGATGCTCCGGATCGCTCCATCACTTAGTGACACAGTAAAATCCTGGTTCAAACTATTAAAATCAAGGAAATATCGTTTGATCTGTTCTCCCTTGTAGCCCAGGGCGAGGATGAATTCGTTGAACCCGTACTTGGAATAGTGCTTCATGATATGCCAGAGGATGGGTCTTCCGCCAACTTCAACCAGTGGTTTTGGGCGCACTTCCGTGTATTCCGTTAAGCGGGTTCCCATGCCTCCACACAGAATCACAACAGGAATATTTTCTATCATCAGCTCACCTGTATTGTTTTTCGAATTCATTGATCTGCCTGAGAGAAATGCCCCTTAAATCCGGCTTTTTTTCATGCCAGGCCTTATACCACTCTACAGTCCATTCTATTGCAGATTCACTATGCAGCGTTGGCGTCCATTGTAGCACTTGGGCTGCCTTGTCAATGCAAAGTCTTAGAAGATAAGCCTCATGAGGAGCAGTTTTATCGGATGGTGGAATGATGATTTGGCCACTTCCCCATGCCTTGACAAACTGGTTCGCCAGTTCCATCACTTTAATTTGTACGTCATCCGCTGGACCGAAATTCCATGCTCCGCAAAAATGGTCTGGATCGTCGAGAAGCCTTTTTGCCAGAAGAAGATAACCGGATAGGGGATCCAAAACATGCTGCCAGGGACGGGTGGCATTAGGATTTCTAATGCTGATGGGCTCACCTTGAGATAACGCGCGAATACAATCCGGAATAATCCGGTCATTGGCCCAGTCCCCACCGCCAATGACATTCCCCGCGCGCGCTGTGGCAAAACCAAGATGAGGTCCGCAGCCATTTTTATCGAAGAAGGAACGATGATAGGCTGAACAGACAATTTCCGTTGCGCCTTTACTGGCACTATAGGGATCATGGCCGCCCAGCGCATCGTTTTCCCGATAGCCCCAAACCCATTCTTTGTTTTCGTAGCACTTGTCGGATGTGATGACAACAACCGCCTTGACACTCGGACATTGGCGAATGGCTTCTAAAATATTCACCGTCCCGCCGATGTTGGTATCAAAAGTCCCTTTAGGATTATCGCAAGAATCACGCACGAGAGGCTGCGCAGCTAAATGAAAAACAATCTGAGGGTTTGCCGCATCGAACGCCCGCTTAACAATTTTCAAATCACGAATGTCGCCTTCTATGTGCAAAAGAAGTTCTTTTAATCCAATAAGCTCAAAATGGGACGGTTTCGTATTGGGTGGCAGGGACAAGCCGGTAACATTGGCTCCAAGTTCGTGCAGCCATAAGGCCAACCAGGAACCTTTAAAACCGGTATGACCGGTAACAAGAACCCGCCTGTCCGCATATATATCACCCATTAAAGAGGCGAAACGACTGGAGCGTGATAATTTGATGTTCGATTGACTCTTCATTTCAACACTTTTGAAAACTAAAAAAACCAGCTTTCTTTCTATATTTTAACTTAAGTACTAGTATAATTAAAACATCGACGCATAGCAATTATATTTTTTTCAGGAAATTCGCGATAATGTTCATAGAATAGTCTATTTGCGGCTGACCGAGACCTGGATAGGTTCCCAGAAAAAAAGTGTCGTTCATGATGCGGTCGGTGTTGGTCAATTCACCAATTTTACGATGAGTAATATGAAGATAGGCTGGCTGCCGCAAAATATTGCCCGCAAAGAGATTCCGGGTCTCGACACGATGTTGACTCAGATAATTCGTCAATGCTGTGCGCGAAAAACCCGCTGTATCCCTTATCGTTACGGGAAAGGCAAACCAGGCTGGATCACTTCCCGCCGTGGCCTGGGGAAGAATGAACATGTCTTCGTACTGGCGAAAACCGGTCATCCATCTGTTAAAATTCTCACGGCGGATATCGCAAAACCGGTCGAGCTTTTTCAGTTGTTCAACACCAATGGCAGCCTGAATGTCCGTGGCTTTAAGATTATATCCGATATGGGAATAGACATATTTATGGTCATAACCCTTGGGGAGGCCGCCGAATTGTCCGGAAAAACGCCGGCCGCAGGTGTCGTTTTTTCCCGGGTCACAATAACAGTCACGTCCCCAATCTTTCAGAGAGCAAACAGCCCGGGCCATTGTTTTGTCCGAGGTTAAGACCGCGCCCCCCTCGCCCATGGTAATATGATGCGCGGGATAGAAACTGAATGTGGAGATGTCTCCAAAAGAACCGACAGGTGCATCATTGGATGAATGTGTTGATTGTGGACAACCCTCCATGCTTTTATACCGGCTCCCCAGAGCATCGCAACAATCTTCAATTAAAAAAAGATCATGTTTTTTTACGATTTTAAGAACCTCTTCCAGATCGAATGGATTGCCCAGAGTGTGGGCTAGAAATATGGCTCGCGTTTTGGGACTAATGGCTTCGGCAAGTTGATCGATACGGACATTGTAGGTGGGAATATCAACATCAACAAAAACGGGAAGGAGATGATTAAGAATGATGGGATTCACTGTTGTAGGAAAACCTGCAGCGACAGTGACAACTTCATCGCCAGCTTTGAGACGGCGCTTCCCCAAAAGATGTGATGTCAACGCGGTCATGGCCAGGAGATTTGCTGAAGAGCCGGAATTCATCAGAATTGCGTCTTTTGTGCCGACCTTTGCCGCGAGTTGATTCTGAAATTCCTCGGTAAAACGGCCTTCAGTCAGCCAGAAATCAAGTGAGGCGTCTACCGCCGCCTGAATTTCCTTCTCATCAAAGACGCGTCCAGCATACTTTACTGGTGTTTTACCCTCTATAAAGGAGCCTCTTGTATTTCGCGCCTGATGAAATTCTGCGACGAGGGCGGATATCTGTTTTCGTAATTCATCTTCTGTCATTTTTTATATCCAAGATTTCAGAAAATTATTTTATCAAAATTCGTGCCTGAACCCATTGAGGGGAAAAAATAGAACGAAACAATGTGTTCATGTATTTCCATCCATATAATGAGACCTTTGCACAACGAACCGTGTTTTTCAACCTTTCTTAATGTTCCCATATCGAAAAAATTATAGTTATTCAAAGCTAACATACTTATTTTATTGTGGAAAGTATTAGTACTATAGCCAGTTCAGCAAAAACCGCTATTACCCCAAATAACATTAACTTCAAATAATCTTGCGCTTTACCCTCATTGTTAGAAGTTAAAACTTTCAGCGTAATTTGAATACGGACATTATTTTTTGGTTATCTACGGAAATTGAGTAAACTTCATTGGCTAATTTATAGGGTTGAGGATGCCAACGGTAATTTGTCAGAAAATAGTCTGCCTGATGAATATCGGCAAGCTTCAGTCTTCTGATATCTTGTTTTTCAAGAAAAATGGAATTGTTTATCATGGGCGCAATCGTATCCGCTGATAATCCTATGACAGGACTTTTGTCGCTTTTAACGATATATTCCAGTCCTTGGCGAAAAGATAAACCCCAATAATCGAGCTCAAATTTCTGGCCCACATTATTCCCGGCTAAGATGTTAAAATAAACATTCTGAAAGGGGTGATATCGTATCATCTGATACGATGTAGAGAGAATGCAAAGCACGATGACGGCCGCTATAAAAAAAGCCGCACGCCGCTCACGGCCGGAAGATGCTTTCTCTATGAGATCCAGCACCCGGGCTGCTCCGATCATGGCAATAAGCAGAAAAGGCGCATAGATGAAATACATGTGTCTCCAGCCATCATAGAGAGCGGAATTCAGAACAATTACAGCAGCCAACGGCACGACGAAGAGAAGAATAAAGAGAAAGTCTTGGCGCTCCCTGTCATTCGAGTAAAGCTTGATCCCGTTCTTTATCATCCCCTTGATCGCCCAGAAGGAGCCAATCAGAAAGAAAAATATATACATTATCGGCGTTGTTATGAGAATCCATACGGGAATGTAATGCCAGGGGACTTCCGTTGATTTGATGAATTTGCCCCAGTAGAGAACGTAGTAAGAAATCGGAAATCTGTTCATTTTCATAAAGGAATCAAGGAAATTCCGCACGGGGTTTTCCCAGAGGTAAGGCCAAAAAAGTACCATAAAAAAAGAAAACGAGATCAGGTATATAAACAAAGGGAGCAGTCGTTTGTGCAAATTATCAAATGTCCGGCCTGCCTTCATTTCATCGATACCCGTTACAAAAAAGGCAAGGAAGGGAATAAACATACCCGTGATTCGTTGATCCACCACAAAGGCTGTGGCCAAGGCAAACAACAGGGAATTAATGAGTGTTTTTCTGCTCAGATAGCGGATAAAGAAATAAATGGAGATAATGAAGAGGGAAAGAAAGACAATGTCTTTACCGTAGAATGATTCGGCAAAAATGCGGGGACTCAGGATCAAAAAAAAACAGGCTATCAAGCCCAATGCCCGGCTCTCAAACCGGTTTCTGACGATCAAATAGAAGAAGAACACACTGATATAAAACAGGAGAAAAGTGCAGAAGTGCCTCATATAGTATGCCTCCGGCATTGTACCGTTATAACCCAGCAGGACATCGGCAACATACATGGGCAAATCAAAAATGACACCGTATTGTTTCGCTGAGTATTCCGCCAGAGGAGGCAACGGGGCAAACTCCGGAGAATGAAAACCCGGCATCAAAAAGGTGGCCAGATATTTTGCCGTAACACTGGCGATCTGGCGGTGTGTCGGCTCATCCCAGGAAAGGCCATAGTTTTTATAGACTGAAATTCCGATGGCAAGATAAACAAAAAAAAAGATAAGCACGTAGATGCGCGGTTTTACGAATAGCAATGAAAACGTCTTGTTCATGGGCAATGTAGTGCCGGCTGTGGCGCCGTCTTTCAATTCAGGAATAGGTGTCCGTATCAATGTTATTGTCAGGAAGCGAACAATTTATGCATTTCTCAGACATTTTTGGTTATCTTATGCAATTGTTTAATTTATTGTTCATATATTTTTTTACCTTCGGGATCAAACAGCAGGAGATTGTCTTTTACTTTTTTTGTATATTCAGCGTCGTCCGACGGTACCTTCATCCGGGCAATTTTCAGAAATGTGACGGCCTCACGGATCTTCCCGACGGTTGACGCAGACATCCCCAGTTGATAGATTTCCTTATAGTCCGTATCCGGGTTAAACGGATTGACGTATTTGGAAAGCAGATTGTAAGCTTTTTTGTATTCCTTCAAATTGAAATAGCTCGCATGCAGATTCCAGTATACGTTTTCCGCCTTGGACGTCCGCCCCATATCCAGGGCCTTTTTATAGAGGCGGGCGGCCTCTTCATACCGTTCCATCGCGAAGAACGCATCGGCCTTTAATGCGTAACCGTGAGACAGCTCGGGATAGTGCAGAACGATTACATCCGCATAGGACAGGGCCCGATCGTATTGCTTACGGGCGACGGAGATACTGGAAAGGATATGATTGGCTCTGTAATTCGCAGGGTCCTGATCGCGCATTTTCGTCGCTTCGGCGAAAGTCGCGGAGATCTTTTCAGCGCTTTCATCCTTATATATGATCTCCCCATAGTGGAAAGGATCGATGGCTTTCAACGCATATCTCTCGGCTAAGTCACCGTAGTGAGTCTTGTTGACATATAACAGCTCCGCGTCGTCGAAGAAGACGGGCACAAATTGTGGGTAGTTCGCAATGATTTTTTTGAAATGAGACCTGTTCAGAGAAACGGAGATGAAGGAAGGGTCGTATTTCCGGATGAAGCCCTTGAAGGCGTTGGCATTGAAAAAGGCGTTTTGCGCGGTTGCGAAATCTGTATCGCTGAAAAGAGACATTTGCATGTCCATGTAGATCCTGAACTTCTTGTCCAGGGCCCAAGGGAGGTATCCCCCCGTATTCGCTTCGTTGAGAATCTTTCCGCCCACGGTGTGCTGATTCAAGAACCGGACAACTCCGGTGGGGAGGTTCGATGGAGAAAAAGGATAAGCCGGACGGTTGCCCAAATTGCTGTGGAAGACCAGAAGTGGTATGAGGACCACCACGACGGGGAGAGCGAAATCGACAACCCTGCGCGGGAATTCAATCCTTTCCGTGATCAGGTGCGCTCCTTGGCGCAGCAGCGGGATGGATAAGAGGGTGAACTCAACGGCAAACCGGTTATGTTTGGCCAGAAGCAGAAGGGCACAGATAAAAAGGACGGCGTGGCTGAGCCGCAGCTTCCTTTTCCACAGGCCGATCAGCAGGAAAGCTGCCGCCAGAATCACAATAAGGTTCTGCAGTGAGGAAACCAGTCCCTGGACCGAGACGGGGGCGAAGATAAAAAAGTTCTGAAAAGGGATGGGGAGCAACTCGGTCACATATAGTTGCTGGTAGGAGGCGTTCTGAAAGGTTACGCTAAAGGGGGTCTGGACAAGATTGATTACACCGGGGGTGATAAAGATGGTGTAAAATACAGAGATCAGCAGCCATTTCCTCCCACTCCCAACTGCGTCTCCGGTCTGTATTTTTCTGAACTGCCGCCAGTAGATTTCCGCGAGATAGGCGAACATAATCAGAAACATCACCGGATATTCGATTCCGTGGATATTGGACCAGAATATCCCCAGAAGCGGGAGAAGCCAAATCTTGTTTTGCTTGAATTCCAGGATGTAGAGAAAAACAACAATGAAAAAATAGGAAAAGAGGTGCGGCCGCACCGCTAATTCCCGGTAGAGGATCACAATTGAGCACGCGACGAACAGGAAAAGGCTGAGCAGCAGTTCGGTCCGGTTCTCGTGCTGGCGGACAAAGGAAAAACAGATAAACAGGGTGGTCAGTAAATAAAGGAGACATCGCAGGGCGATCAGGCCGTAATAGTCCGTCCATTGAAAGATCTTGTAAACAACGGCTTGGAACAGCCAGTAGTAATTGTACCACGACTTGGGTGGGGTGATGTAGGAAAAGAAGGCGTCATGAGCGATCGTCCCGTTCTGCCAGAAATACCTCCCGCCGGAGAGGTGATACCACAGGTCGGTATCGGTCATCACGATGGGCCAGGCGATGAAATAGCCGATCAGGAGCAGGAAGAATAAGGCGATCAGGGATATAGGATAATATCTGTGACCGGTTATGTTTTCGTATAGGCTTCCGTCGCTGGGATATGGCATTATAGTGTCTTCCGTTTAAGAAATGATTCAGTGAAATTCTTGTAACACCGGATAACTCAATAAGTCAATCATTAGATGGGCAAAACCAGGAAATCCCTTAAATAGGAACACTTGTGTAAGATGATGGTGGGTAACTAAACCCGGGAGTTCGCAAGAATGAAAAAGGCAAATTGTGTGATAATTAAATAAAGTGTCCGACAACTAAAAGACAAAAAAGATAGCTGAC
>Ga0182027_10001903_pt1 | contig 34146 bp, 27 predicted proteins | sample 712E1DmetaG_FD_121300 | JGI IMG/M metagenome (GOLD analysis project Ga0182027, IMG submission 121300) | Permafrost microbial communities from Stordalen Mire, Sweden - 712E1D metaG (Illumina Assembly) | ecosystem: Environmental > Terrestrial > Soil > Wetlands > Permafrost | place: Sweden...
GCTCCGAGTGCCGAGCGGAAACACGAAGCTACCGAATTCGTAATGAATGGATTCGAGGTAGGACAGGTGCTGGCCGGCGATTTCGGGGTGGGCGACAAATCCTAAGCCGGCGGGATTATAGATAGGCGCGTAGGCGTCCGTGGCGGCGGCTGAATAGGCGGAGCCGAGAGCGGCCGGTCCGGCGCCCACCGGAATGTCCAGGAACGAGGCTCCCTCCGTTCCAGTAGAGGCGTAAAGAAAGGAGGTCGGCTGAAGCGCCATGAACGTCAAAAGAATGGGGAGGATCCTTTTCACATTCCAAGTGTGCCGTTTGAATGTTACGGCAGGATTTCGGGAGTGTTAATTGAATGTTACGTTTTACCGACGAAACGCTCAAAAGATCACCTTTATTTTCCGCTAGAAAACAACGGCGGCGCATGTTAGGATCTACGGATCAATGAATCACTACGATTTTGACATGCGAATTACCTACGCCGATACCGACCGCATGGGTGTCGTCTATTACGCCAACTATCTTGCGCTTTTTGAGCGCGGGCGGACGGAGTTTTTGCGATCGATGGGTCTCCGCTACCGCGATCTGGAAGAGAAGCAGCGGCTCTTCATGCCCGCCAAGGAAGCGCATGTGGAGTATTTCGGCCCGGCACGCTATGACGACATGATCAAAGTCCGCACATTTCTCTCCGAACTCGGCCATGCCCACCTCACATTCGGTTCGGAAATCTACGATGAAAGCGGGAAGCTCATCGCCAAAGGCTCGGTGACGCTTGCCGTCGTCAATCTCCTCTGGAAACCCACGCGACTCCCCGCCGACCTGCGCACTCTCCTCGAAAAAAACCTCGTCAAGTAGTGAATAAAAAGCACTTCTGACGCCTCTAATCTTTGAGCCCTCATCCGGCCTGCGGCCACCTTCTCCCGCGGGACCGCGGGAGAAGGCAGGGCGTTTGTATGAATACAAATCCGAACCCGATAACAACGCACGATTTAGCGAGGCAGCTGCGCCGTCAGCAAACTATCGCCGAACAGAAAATGTGGTGGCTTCTGCGTTCGAGGGCGTTCTGCGGTTACAAATTCTGTCGGCAATTTCCGATAGACCATTTCGTGGCAGACTTCTGTTGTCGTCGCGCAAAATTAGTCGTCGAGCTGGATGGCAGGCAACACTTAGATAACGTCGAGTGTGACGAAATAAGAACTAAGTATCTGGCTGAAAAGGGATACCGCGTATTGAGATTTTGGAATGCAGATTTTTTGTTGGACCCAAACGCGACCCTTCAGCGAATACGTCAAGTGTTAGAGACCTGCCCTCTCCCGCGGTTACGCGGGAGAGGGTGCCCGAAGGGCGGGTGAGGGGAAGATGCGGAGTTTTCTCTTCCGTTATGCCTTTGCCGCGTGCATCCTGACATACATGGGCGGCATTATTGCGCTGCATCTCCTCGGGCTGTTTCCTCGGGCGGGATTTTATGATCCGTCTCGGCTGATCGGGAGCTCGGTCGTGATTTTGGTAGGCCGCGTCGAAGACGCGCCGGTCATCCGGTGGAATCAAACGCGTTTCCTGTTCAGTGGACATGCCGAACCCATGACGGTTTTCCGCGGGAAAGTCGTCGTGACGTTGAATTTTGTTGATGAGAATCTGGCGCCCGGGGATCGCCTGCGCGTGCGCGGCTGGCTTTCGTCGCCGCGACCGGCTTCCCCGGGCCGCGATTTTGATGAGCAAGGGTACTGGGCGACGCGCGGCGTCTTTTCCATGTTAAAAGTATGGTCTTCTGACGGACTGACGGTTTTAAGGCCGTCATCGTCCTGGAGTCTCGAGCGATCGGCCTGGGGGTTTCATTGTCGCTACAGAGAGTTCTGGGAGCGGCATTTACCCTGGGATGAAGCGAGTCTTCTTCTGGGGGTCACGATCGGTGCGCGCGGGATTCTCCCAAAACGCGTGAAGGAAGCGTGCATCCGGGCGGGTGTCTATCACATCGTCGTGGTCTCGGGGCAGAACATGTCTCTCATCGTCAGTCTGGGGGTGAGCCTGCTCCTTCTGGCGCGTGTTCCGCGGCGGCATGCGTTCTGGGTCTGTCTGACGCCCATCATCTTCTACACGGCCGCCGTGGGCAGTGATCCTCCGGTGGTACGAGCCGCCGCGACGGCCATCGTGGGACTTTTTGCCGCGGTCCTGGGACGGGACATCCCCCGCTATTACCCGATTCTTCTCGCGGCGGGCTGGATCCTCCTCCGGGAGCCCGAAGCGCTCCTCGGAGCAAGCTTCCAGTTATCCTTTGGCGCGACGCTGAGCATTCTGGCGATCCTGCCTCTCCTCGACGTAAGCCCTCACCCCGGTCGCCAGACGTCTGGCGACCACCCTCTCCCTGAAGGGAGAGGGTCCAATCCACAGATTGGACCTTCCCCCTTCAGGGGGAAGGTGGCCCCGACGCGTAGCGGAGTGGGCCGGATGAGGGCTTTCATACACTGGATCATGGAAGCGGGAGTATTGGGGATCTGCGTGCATATCGGTATCTGGCCGGTCCTCGTTTATTATTTCCATCGATTGTCGCTCGCCGGTCTCCTGGCCAACTGGACCATATTTCCACTTTCAGGAATCCTCATGATCTTTGGCCTGGCGGTGGGGACCTGGGGAGTGCTGCTTCCGGGCACGGTCCCCGGGCCTGTCGTCGCTCTCGTTCGCAGCGGAGTACACATGATGCTTTCGCTTATTGAGCACATGAGCGCGTGGCCCTGGGCGGTCCGCCCGGTTGTTCCTCCGGCCTGGTGGATTATCGGGCTGTATTACGGATTCTTATTTGGTATCCTTTTCTTATTCCATAGACGGAAAACCAATGCCGAAAAAACCCCTTCTGCAAAGAGTCGCTCTCGTCTACAACGCGGATAAACCACGCGCTCACCATGAGTGGCTCCGTCTCAAGCGCTGGCTGGAACAGCATAAGGTCAAAACCATCGCCAGTTCCAAAGTAACGTTCGCGATGAGGAAGGCGGATTTTATCGTGGCGGTGGGTGGAGACGGGACGGTGCTTTCGACCGCGCGGCAAGCGTCCGCCTGGGGAATCCCGGTCCTGGGGGTGAATGTCGGCCGCTTGGGTTTTCTGGCGGCCACCGAGGTGGGGGCCATGTTCCGCACGCTGGCCAGGGTGCTGGCGGGCGAAGGCCGCGTCGAAGTTCGGACGATGCTTGCCGTGACCGGTGTTGCCAACGGGAAGAAGTTCGGGCCCTATCTTGCGCTCAATGACTGCGTGGTGCGTTCCGGCCCCAGCGGGCGCGTGCTGCAGCTGCAGGCCATGGTCCGCCAGCGGCCTCTTGCCAGCTACGCCGGCGATGGTTTGATCGTCGCGACGCCCACAGGATCCACCGCGTATAACCTTGCCGCTTCCGGTCCGATCCTCTATCCCGATCTGGATGTGATGCTGCTTTGTCCCATCTGCCCGCATTCTCTCGCGCAGAGGCCGCTCGTGATGCCGACTTTTGAAGTCCTGGAAGTGGAGGTCTTGAAGCCCAGCGCGCCGGCGATTTTGAGCATCGATGGCCTGGTGGCCCAGACGCTCAAATCCGGAGACCGCATCGAGGTGCGCCGGGCGGACACGCAAGCGAAGCTCTTGATGGACCCGGACCGCACGTATTACCAGGTGCTGCAATCCAAATTGAAATGGGGCGGATCGTGATCCGGGAAATCGGCATCAAAAATTTTGTCCTGATCGAAGACTTGCGCCTGGAGTTTGATACGGGACTCAATGTTCTGACCGGAGAGACCGGCGCGGGGAAGACCATCGCGCTGGATGCGCTGGGACTTCTTCTCGGGGATCGTTTTAAATCCGAGCAGGTCCGCCAGGGAGCGGAAAAGAGCTCGATTGATGGCGCGTTCGATGTTCCGAAACAGCGGGAGTTCCAGGCCTGGTGGAAAGAGCATGAATTTGAAAAGCCTGACGAGATCCTCATCCGGAGAGAAGGGTTTCCGGATGGCCGATCCAAAGCCTACCTGAACGATCAGCCGGTCACTCTCGCAACGCTGCAGGAGCTGGGCGCCTTTCTGGTGGATGTGCACGGTCAGAACGAGCATCAGCAGATCTTAAAGCCGTCGGTGCAGCTGACGCTCCTCGACCGGTTCGGCGGCTTGGAAGAAAAGCGTGAGTTGATCGCGCCGCTCTATCGGGTCTGGAAGGATCTGAAGGAACAGCTTAATGCCAAAGCCCTTTCCGAAGAAGAACGGCTTCAACGGATGGATGTTTACCGCTTTCAGCTTCAGGAGATAGAAAAAGCGAAATTAAAAGCCGGGGAGGAAGAAGACCTGAATGCCCGTCTGCCAGAACTGAAGAATGCCGGCCGTCTGCAGACGCTGGCAACGACCGCCTATGGGCTCCTCTATCAGGATGAGGGCTCCGCGCTCGAACGGCTGGGACAGGCCGATAAAGCCTTCGCTTCGCTCAAGGCTCTCGCGCCTTCCGTCGAACCTCTGTCGAAAGAGCTTTCAGAAGCGAAGATGCGTCTGGAGGACGTGGCCCACAGCCTGCAGTCGCTTGCGGAACGGTGGGACGTCGATCCCGCTGCTCTCGAGGATTGCCTGAATCGCCTGGATCTGCTGTCGCGCCTCAAAAAGAAGTACGGGGCCACAGCGGAAGCCGTTCTGGCGCATGGGGAACATCTGCGCGCACAGCTCGATCATCTTGAGCATGCGGACCATTACCGCAAAGACCTTGAGAAGCAGGTTGAAAAAGCGGAAGATGAATTATTAAAAGCCAGTCTCGATTTATCGATAAAAAGGAAGAAAGCGGCAAAAGCGCTGGGAGACGCGGTCCAGGGGGAATTGGCTGCATTGGGCTTAAAGCAGGCGATATTACAATGCCACATCGAGAATGTCTTTGACGTCACCCCGGCGCAAGCCGGGGCCCAGTCCGAAAATGCACTGGGTGCCGGCTTCCGCCGGCATGACGGCGCGGCCTATAAGTTCACTTTGTCCGGAATCGACAATGCGGTATTCGAGTGGGCGCCCAATCCCGGCGAAGGGATCCAGCCACTGAAGGCCATCGCCTCCGGTGGTGAGATGTCGCGCGTCATGCTGGCCATCAAATCCGTGCTGGCCGACGCCGATGCCGTGCCGACGCTCGTTTTCGACGAGGTGGATGCCGGAATCGGGGGCCTGACGGCTCAAGCCGTGGGTAAAAAGCTGCGCTCGCTCGCCCGCCATCATCAGATTCTGTGCGTCAGCCACCTCCCGCAGATCGCGTCCTGCGCCTCGGCGCATTTTCAAGTGTCCAAGCGCGTTTCCAAATCGCGAACCTTTGCCGTCATCGCGCGCCTGGATTCCGAGGACCGCGTGAACGAACTCGCGCGGCTTCTGGGCAGCCAGGTCACCCCCGCCAGCGTCCAGCACGCCAAAGAACTTCTGGCGCACAATCAGACGCGGGAACAGCTCTGACCTCGCCCGTCCTTTTGATGAACCAGGCCGATCAACAGCCGTCCGCTCTGACGGTCGTCATGCCGGTCTATAACGAAGTTGAATCCATCGCCGCCGCCATCGAAGACGTGCGACGAAATGTATTTTCGATCGTTCCCTCCGCGGGACTCCTCCTTGTTGATGACGGCAGCCGGGACGGTACCGCGCAGCGCCTGGACTCGATCGCCGCGGCGGATCCTCAGCATATTCAAATCATCCACCAAAAAAACGGCGGTCACGGGGCCGCGCTGATGGCCGGGCTGGACGTCGCGACCGGCGAATATGTTCTTCTCGTCGATAGCGATGCGCAAATTCCGCTCAGCGGCTTTGAGCCGGCCTGGCAATGGATCCCGTCCTTCGATGCGGTGCTGGGGATGCGGTCTCAGCGGGAGGATCCGTTCACGCGGTGCGCCCTGAGTCGGGCCATTCGCTGGTTTGTCAACGGATTCTTCGGGGTAAGCCTCCGGGACGCGAATTGCCCTTTCAAAATCGTCCGCCGGTCTATCTGGACGATCCTTCGTCCTCAATTGCCGCTGGCCACCTTGGCCCCGTCTTTGTTCCTGGCCATTTTTATCCAGCGCCGGCATTACACTTCGAAAGAGATCGTGGTCGCGCATCGGCCACGGTTGTACGGCCGGTCAAAAATAAGGCACGCGAGGCTCCTGTGGTTTTGCTTCCGGGCCTTCGGCCAGCTGCTTCATTTCCGGTTGACGGTCGCATGAGTCTCTTCCAACAGCCTGTCGTCATCCTTGGCGCGGGGCCGACGGGGCTGGGCGCGGCGTGGGCCCTGCACACCGCCGGTTGTCCCTCCTGGGAACTGCTGGAGGGCTCCGATCATGCGGGAGGGTTGGCGTCTTCGATCCTCGATGCGCAGGGATTCACCTGGGACCTCGGGGGCCATGTCCTTTTTTCGCATTACGAGTACTTTGACCGCCTGATGGATGATCTATTGGGGGACGCGTGGATTGAGCATGAACGGGAGTCCTGGATCTGGATGCGTCACCGGTTTATTCCGTACCCTCTTCAAAACAACATACGACATCTGCCCCTGCGTGAATTCTGGCGATGCCTTCTCGGCCTCTGGCGTAGAACGGATCATCCGTCAGGGCCCGACTTTCGCGCGTGGCTTCTCGCCCATTTTGGCCCGGGATTGTATGAGAGTTTTCTGGGTCCTTATAACCGGAAAGTATGGGCGCGCGATCTCTCCGCCTTGTGCTCTGACTGGGTGGGAGAACGCGTCTCCAGAGCGTCGGTTGGCAGGATCCTGTCGAATGTTCTCCTGCGCCGCGATGACCGCTCCTGGGGGCCCAATGCGACGTTTCGTTTTCCGCGGCGAGGCGGCACGGGAGCGATCTGGCAAGCCTTATCGGAACGCTTGCCGAAGGAAAAAATGAGATTCGGCAGAAAGGTTAAACGCATTCACACGCGCGATCGCTTCATTGAATGCGAGACGGGCGAGCGGTACCGCTACGACCGCCTGCTGTCCTCCATCCCCCTCGACCAGCTTCTCAGACGCCTGGAGGATCGGCCGGATCTTGCCGCGGAGGCCGAGCCCTTTCGCCACTCGAGTACGCATGTGGTCGGCATCGGGCTCGAAGGCCAGCCCCCGGACTCCCTCAAGAAAAAATGCTGGGTGTATTTTCCTGAAGAATCGAGTCCTTTTTACCGCATGACGGTATTCTCCAATTACTCGCCTTATAACGTTCCCCGGCCGGGTCAGCAATGGTCCTTGATGGCTGAAACCAGCGAATCGCCAGAGAAAGCAGTCGACGGATCCTCCATCGTCCACGAAACCCTCGCCGCGCTGAAGCGGTTTTCTTTCATTCCACCAGACAGCCGTATTCAATCCGTCTTCCATCATCGTCTGGAATATGGATACCCCACCCCGTTCCTCGGCCGGGACCGACTCCTGGTTTCGTTAGACGCCGAGCTCCGGTCGATGGGGATCTGGAGTCGCGGCCGCTTTGGCGGCTGGAAATATGAAATTTCGAATCAGGATCATTCGCTCATGCAGGGCGTCGAGACGATCGCTCACTGGATGAACGGTGCCGCCGAGTCGACCTATTCGACGCCCCATCGCGTCAATGCCGGAGTCAACAGGCCCCCTTATTGCCCGCCTTCCTTCCGTCGAAGTACAATAACCTCATCCTCGTGAAATATCCTCTCATCACCGGCGTCGCGCGATGAGCCCCGATCATTCAGGATGGCGGGCTCCGTGAACTGGCTTTCCAAGCGGCTTCCGTGGGTTCTCATGGTGGCCTCTGCGACGCTGTTTTTTCTTCCGCTGGGCAGCCGGGCTCTCTGGAACTCGGATGAAGGGCGCTACGCCGAAATCGCGCGCGAGATGCTGGTCCTCAAGGATTGGGTCAGCCCTCATCTCAACTACGTTTTATACTTTGAAAAGCCTCCCTTGATGTATTGGCTCACCGCCGCCAGCCTTGCGGTGTTCGGGCAAAATGAGTTCGCCGCGCGCTTCTGGTGCGCCGCGTTCGGCGTCCTGACGGTGGGCCTCGTTTATCTGATTGGGAGCCGCTGGAAAAATGAAGAGACGGGCCTGATCGCCGGGAGCATTCTGGCCACCACCGCCGGATTTTTCTGCCTGACCCAATATCTTGTCCTCGACATGGCGCTGACCTTCTGGACGACTCTCGCGCTCTATGCGTCGGTGCGCATCTTGCAGGAGCGGCCGCCCGAGCGCGTCCGGCGCTTTTCCGACCTCCTGGCTATAGCCATGGCCGGGGGAGTCCTGACCAAGGGGCCGATCGCCTTCCTCTTCCCGGTCGCGGCCCTGGGCCTGACGCTGGTTTATGCGCGTCTCGGTGTTCAAGCGCGCAAGATCGCCTGGCAGCCGGCCTTCATCCTTCTGGCCTTCCTGGTGGGTCCGTGGTTTATCCTCGTCAGCCTCAAGAATCCTTTTTTTCCGCAGTTCTTTTTTATCCACGAGCATCTCGCGCGCTTTCTGACCACGGTGCATCACCGCACGGAACCTTTTTATTTTTTCGTGCCGGTCCTAGCCGTCGGGTTTCTGCCCTGGAGTTTTTTTCTTCCCAAAGTTTTTTTGGCGGTTTTCCGGAACCGCGGGCTCGCGGTGAAGCGCGATCCTGTCCAGGCGCTCCTGGTGATCTGGAGCCTGTTCATCTTTTTCTTCTTCTCATTTTCTCAATCGAAGCTGGCCGGGTATCTCCTGCCGATGTTCCCAGCCCTGGCGCTGTTGTTGGGGTCTTCATTTGAGGAAGTTCTGAAGCAGGAATCGTTGCCCTCCTGGATGATGGGGGGAGTCGTCGGCCTCATCCTCGTGATGATCGCGGGTCTGGCGGCGCTGAAAATTCCGCAGGCGGCGTCCCTCTTCAGCGACCCTGTGGCCGCCTCCGTTCGTTCTCACGCGGACATCCTCTGTCTCGTTCTCGGCGCCAGCGTCTTTGTCCTGGTGGGCGTGTGGGGAATGAGGCAAAGCTGGGCCTGCCTGGCAGGCATCACGATGGTCCAGGTTTTTCTGCTCAGTACGCTCTCGTCGACCGCCCCCCTGCTCGACCCCTGGTTGTCCAATCGCGGCCTGGCGAGGGTCTTGTCCCTGGAAGCCAAGGCGGATGAACGCGTCGTGGCCTGCGCGATTTCCTATGAGGATGTTCTCCAAAGCCTGCCGTTCTATGCCGGGCGTCGCGTTGCGATTCAGGGGGACCCGGGAGAATTGACGCTCGGGCGCGACCATGCGGCCGATGCTTCGCCGTGGTTTTCCCCGGCGCTCGGAGCCCGGGACGCCCTGCGCGATCTTCCAGCCGGTACCTGGGTCGTGACGAGCGAAGGGGCGGCGAAATACCTGAGGGCGGAAGGCGCTCTCGAACCCACCGAGCTGGCCGCCCGCGAAGGCCAGCTCCTGCTTTTCCATAAAGTCCGATGAGATCCCTGGTCTTTGCCGTTGTTCTTGCCGCTTCGCAGATCCTTTGGGCGGAAGAAACGCCGCAATCGCTCCTCGAGACCACGACCACTCAGGCCGATCTGTCGCTGGTGGATCCGGAATTGTCCCAGGCGAATATCCCGAAGCTCGTGCTTCCGCCGCAGGAGCCTCCGTCCACGGTCCACCTGCAGGAACTGGTGGTCAAGTCGGATGAATGGCGTGGATCCCAATGCGGCGTTGTCGAACCGCGCTGCGCGGTCTTCCGGCATGCCGACAAGTGGGACGTGTTCTGGGGGAGAGCGATGTCTCCGATTTCCAGCCGGCTGGCCAAGGTCCCCCCGGTCGACTTTGGCAAGGACATGGTGGTCGGGGTCTTCCTGGGTGAAATGCCCTATCCCCATTACGAGATCGAAATCCGCTCGATCCGGACGGAAGATCGCCCGGAGGCGGGGAAAGTCCTGGTGGTCCGTTATCGCGAGATCAAAAAGATGATGGGGGTCTTCGTCCCGCCCTTCGCGGTTCAGCCGTTCCACCTGAAGAAAATTCCTGTTTTCCCCGGCCAGGTCGTTTTTTTGAAGGTCAAACGCTAGCGCGTGGTATAATTTTTCGTCGCCATCGGTACGGTTCGCCTGAATGACGAACCGTCTTACCGATGGCCATCGCAACCTTAGCTAGAAAGGAAGGCGAAGGTGAACACACCCTATCTATCCATCGTCATCCCTGTTTATAACGAACAGGAGAACTTGAGGGCCCTGCATCGGGCGCTTTCGCCTGTCCTGACAGCCCTCGGTAAAACGTATGAGGTGATCTATGTGGATGATGGCAGCATCGATCAATCGCTTGAAATATTAAAGGAACTGCAGGCCGCGGATCCGCATATTCTCGTGGTGGAATTCAGTCGTAATTTTGGGCAGCATTCCGCCATTTTTGCCGGGTTCGACCAGTCGCGAGGGGAGATTGTGGTCACCCTGGACGCCGATCTGCAGAACCCGCCCGAAGCCATCCCGTCCCTCATTCATACGATTGAGTCCGGCTACGACGTGGTCGGAGGATGGCGTGAAGACCGCCAGGATTCGTTGTTTCGGAAGCTGGCGTCTAAAATCGTAAACAAAATAATTTCCTGGAGTACCGGCGTCAAGCTCAAGGATTATGGCTGCATGCTCCGGGCTTACCGGCGCTCGATCATTCAGCAGATCTGCAAATGCTCGGAGATCTCCAGCTTTATTCCCGCCCTGGCCAATACCTTCGCCCGCTCCATCGCGGAAATCCAGGTGCCGCACCGCGAACGGGCCCAGGGCCGGACCAAGTATTCGTTGACCCGGCTCATCCGGCTGAACTTTGACCTGATGACCGGTTTCTCTCTGTTTCCCATCCAGGCGATCAGCGCCTTTGGCCTGGTCACGGCCATTGCGGGCGTGCTGTTCAGCCTTTTCCTTTTTGTTCGTCGATTAATCATCGGTCCGGAAGCGGAAGGACTCTTCACGCTCTTCGCGATTCTCTTCGCTTTTATCGGCGTCCAGATCCTCGCGCTGGGCATTATCGGGGAGTATGTGGGCCGGATTTATAACGAAGTGCGCAAGCGTCCGCGCTTCGTGGTCCGGAATATCTATTCAACAAAGGCGGATCACCCGCCCTTAGTAAGGAGCAACACATGAGAGTTTTCATCACAGGCGGAGCCGGATTTTTGGGGTCGCATCTTGCGGAAGGGTTTTTAAAACGCGGCGACGACGTCACGGTCATGGACATGGCCCCGTCGTTAAAAGTGGAGCATCTTCTATCGAATCCACGTTTCCGCTATGTGCGCGATTCGGTCATGAACATGGACATGCTCGAAAACCTGATCATGCAGTCCGACTTGATCTATCATCTCGCCGCGGTCGTCGGCGTCGAGCATTACGTGGGTGATCCCTATGAAGTTTTGAACGTCAACATCAATGGAACGCAAAATGTCTTGAAGCTCGCGCACCGCCACAGCAAAAAAGTCGTCTTTTCCTCGACCTCAGAGGTCTATGGCCGTAACGCCAAGGTCCCTTTCAAAGAAGACGACGACCGTGTCCTGGGTTCTACGCGCATTGACCGCTGGTGCTATTCGACCTCCAAGGCCGCCGGCGAGCATTTCTGTTTTGCCTACCGGAAGCTCGGACTTCCGGTCGTGATCGTCCGCTACTTCAACATCTATGGTCCGCGCCTCGACAAGATCGACATGGGCCGCGTCCTGACGATCTTCATGGGACAGCTGCTGCGAAACGAGCCGGTCACCGTGATCGGCGACGGCAAGCAGACGCGCTGTTTCACCTATGTGGATGATGCCATTCGGGCGACGATGGCGGCGGGACTCACTCCCGAAGCGGTCGGGGACATTTTCAATATCGGGACAGACCGCGAAACAACGATTTTGGAATTGGCCGAGACCATGATTAAAATCACGGGGGCCAGATCAAAAATCCAGTTTGTGCCGCAGGAGAAGATCTACGGATCCAGCTACGAGGACATTCCGCGCCGCGTGCCCGACAATACCAAGATGAAAACCGTTCTCAAAACCAAAATGGACGTTTCTCTCGAGGACGGCCTGCGCAAGACCATCGAGTGGTTTCAGAAGGCGCACTTTGACGCGACGAAGGCTCCCGCGTCAAAATAATGCAGGCCGCGCTTAAAATCGATGTCGATACGTATCGCGGCATCGAAGACGGCGCGGCGCGGTTAGCGTCCTTTCTCCACTCGCAGAAAATTCCCGCCAGTTTTTTTGTCAGCCTGGGCCCGGATACGTCCGGTCGCGCGGCGACGCGTGTGTTCCGGCATAAGGGGTTCCTCAAAAAGATGAATCGCACCAGCGCTTTATCCCTCTATGGTCTGCGCACCGTTTTGTCCGGAACAGTGCTGCCTCCCCGGCCGATGGGAACGTCCTTTTCTCATCTCTTTCATCAGTGGAGAGACTGGGGTTTTGAAGTGAGCCCTCATGGGTTCAATCACATCCTCTGGCATGACGAGGCGGCCGGATGGGACGAGGGACGAGCGACGAGGGAGTTGGAAAAAGTCATGGCGGTCTATTGCCGGATTTTTGGCGAGGACCCGCAAAGCTTCGCCGCGCCCGGATGGCAGGCGGGTCCCGGGACCTGGCGGGCGATGGAGAAAATGAAGCTCTTGTATCACAGCGATACGCGGGGACATTGTCCCTATTTCCCCTCTATGCCAGCCCTCATCCGGCCCGGCCGCTCCGCGTTGGGCCACCTTCCCCCTGAAGGGGGAAGGTCTGATCGACTGGCCCTCTCCCTTCAGGGAGAGGGTGGAGCCGACGGTCGCCACGGCGACCGGAGAGCGGAGGGTGAGGGCTTGCCTACATTGGAAATCCCCACGACCCTTCCCACCTGGGATGAGATGTTGGCGTGGGACGGAATTGACCGTAGGAATATCGTCGATGAAACGTGGAAGTGTCTCACGCCGGATCGGTTGAATGTCTGGACGATCCACGCTGAGTTTGAAGGGACCGCCTATTTCCCTCAGTTCTGTGACTTCGTCGAACGTGCCGGTCGGGAAGGCGTGAAATGGATTTTTTTGCCGGATGTCGCCCGGAAGCTTTTGGAAAATCCCGGGCAGGTTCCATATCATGAAATTGAGCAGAGCGCGCGGCCCGGCCGCGCCGGCACCATCTCCTGCCAGGTGAAAAATGGATGAACGATTTCTAAAAGAAGAAGGGGCCGAGATCTTTACCGGAAACGAGCTGGTCCTGAAAGGGGCGCTCGAGTCTGGTTGCGCGCTCGTGACCGGCTATCCCGGATCCCCGGTCTCGGACATCTTCGACGCCGCTTACGCCAACCGTGATCTTCTGAAGAAGCGCGGCATCCTGGCCGAAATGGCCAACAACGAAGCGCTGGCCGTCGCGCGCTTGAATGGGTCGCGCATGGCCGGCGTCAGGGCGATGGCGGTCATGAAAAGCGTCGGCCTCCACGTCGCTGCCGATGGCCTGGCGCTCGGGAACCTCTCCGAACCGAACAATGAGGGCGGCAGCCTCGTCGTCGTCGGCGACGATCCCTGGATCGAATCCACCCAGATCAATAACGATTCCCGGTATTTGTCCCAGCATCTGCACATGCCGGTGATCGAACCGGCGACCTTTCAGGAAATGAAAGACTGGGTGGGGACCGCCTTTGAGCTTTCGTCGCGCAGCAATCTTTACCTCACTTATCTGATCACGACGCATCAGGCCGACGGAGGCGGCACGGTCTGGGTGCGCCCGAACCGGGTGCCGAAGGTCAGTATGAACAATCCGGTCGGGCTCGATACGGCGGCCATCGACCTGGACACCAATGTTCTTCTTCCGCCCCGCACCTGGGACCGCGAAGCGAGTCTCCCGACGCGTTTCCAGCGCCTGCTCGACGAGGCGAAGAAACGCCAGTTGAACAAACTCCTTTATTCCCGGGACCCGCGCCAGACGATCGGTTTTATCGCCTCCGGAATGGCCTATTGTTATCTGGAACATGTGCTCTCGGAACTCGGCCTGTCCGGACGTTTCCCGATCCTGAAGCTGGGGATCACGTATCCCTTGGACGCGGAAATGGTTCTGCGGCTGGCCAGCCAGGTCGAGACGATCGTGGTCATCGAAGAGAAACGCGGTTTCATTGAACAGCAAGTAGTCCAGATCGTGCATGAAGCCCGCCAGTCTGGAATTCTCTCTGCTCCGGCGGCCGTATGGGGAAAGAAATTTCCGCACGATCTGTCCGGGATTCCCGAAGCGCGCGGGCTGAGCGCTTCCGTTTTGATGGAGCGGCTGCTCCCTCTTTTCCTTCACGGCGAGATCCTTCTGACGGATGAGGAACGCCGCCGCCTTCATCAGGAACAGCTGATTCTGGACGCCACGTCGACCCCCGTGACGCTGCCGACGCGGACGCCGACCTTCTGCCCGGGGTGCCCGCACCGGGATTCTTCGTCGGTCTTCCTGCAGATCAAGAAAGACTTCGCCGATCCCTCTTACATGAAGCGCGCGCACGCCCGCGGCGCGCTCGATCTCCTGTTCCATGGTGAAACCGGCTGCTTCACGATGCTCATGTTCGAGCCGAATAAGCCGCTCATGCATAACTACTCCGGCATGGGCCTGGGCGGCGGCACGGGTGCCGGCGCGGACCCCTTCATCACCAACAAGCAGGTGGTCTTCCTCGGAGACTCCACGTTCTTTCACAGCGGGATGATCGCCATTTCGGACTCCATCAAGGCGGGCCAGGACATCACCTATATCATCCTCGATAATAAAACGACCGCCATGACCGGCCATCAGCCTACGCCGGGCACCGAAATGAATTTGATGGGGGAAAAGACCTTTACGCAAAGTATCGAAGCCATTGTTTCGGCCATGGCTGGCGAAGATATTCCTGTGCATCGCGTCAACCCGGAATACCGGGATTCCTACCGCGAGCTGCTGGAAGACACGATCCTCAAGGATGGCGTCAAGATTATTATTGCGGACAAGGAATGCGGACTGACCTACCAGCGGCGTCTGCGCAAAGAAAAAAAGCGCCTGCTTCGTCGGCAGGGGTATCTCCCGGAAGAACGGCACATCAACGTGACTCCGGAAGTCTGCGAGTTTTGTCTCGAGTGTACGAATGTCACAGGATGCCCGGGCCTGACGATGGAAGAGACGCTCTACGGTCCGAAGATTGTGACCGATCAGACGCATTGCGTATCGGATGGCGCCTGTGCCAAAGTCAAAGCCTGCCCTTCCTTTGAAGAGGTGCTCGTCACGCGCCGCGCGCCAGCCCTCGCACGCCCTGAGGCTGAAATTGCCAGCCCTCACCCTCCGCTCTCCGCTACGCGTCGGCTCCACCCTCTCCCTAAAGGGAGAGGGCCCAGTGATCAGGCCTTCCCCCTTCAGGGGGAAGGTGGCCCCGACGCGAAGCGGAGTGGGACGGATGAGGGCTTACAGCATGAGGGCTTCCCCGACCGTTGGTGCTGCTATACGGCGGGTGTCGGCGGCCAGGGTGCGGGCGTTGTATCGGCGGTCCTGGCATTGGCGGCACATCTGGAAGGCTATCGCGTCCTTTTTTCGGACAAAAAAGGCCTCGCGATCCGAAACGGCGGCGTTTATGGCCATCTTCTCATCAGCCGGAGCGGCGGGGTGCTTTCTCCTCTGGTGCCTTACGGAAAGGCGGACCTGGTGCTTGGCATTGACCTCCTCGAAGCCGCGCGCGCGGTCGATCCCAGGACGCACGCGCGGGTCCTGCATCCGGGAAAGACAGCCGCCGTCGTCAACACGGCCCTCAGCCCGACGGTGCTCATGCTGATGGGAAAAAACAAGCCGGAGGCGCTTGCGTATGAAGAGGTTTTGCGGGCCCATGTCCGTGCGGACGGTTACTGGGGCGCAGATCTTTCCGGCCTGTCTGAGCAGCTCTTCGGAACCAAGCTCCATGCGAATGTGATACTCCTGGGCGCCGCGTTCCAGCGCGGGCATTTGCCGTTCTCGCTCAAGAGCCTTCAGGAAGCGGTCCTGCGCTCTGTTTCAGCGGACGACCGGGAGGTCAACTGGCAGGCGTTTGAGACGGGCCGCCAGATCGTGCACCATCCGGAAGCGTTTGATCGGTCACGGAAAACCTGGAGCTACAGCCAGCTTTTGGAGGAAAAAGCGCGCTGGCTATCCGAGTCTTATGGACTGCGGGCCGCGCAGCAGTACCGGGGGCTCGTGGGCGAATCGGTCCTGGAGCTCCATATGGATGACGAGGCGCACCGCGACTTCGCTTTGCGCGTTTACGATTTGATCCACTACGAAGGCCTGTCTTTCGCGCGGCAGTACGTGCAGCTTGTCCTTTCTACCCGACGCAAAGACCGGCGCGAATGGTCCCTGGCGGTGACCCGGGCCGTTCTCCGGCAGGCTTTTAAAGTGATGGCGATCAAAGACGAAGTCTACGTGGCGCACCTGTTGACCAGCCCGGAGAAGCGTGTGCGCGATCGAGCCCGCTACCGGATTGATGAGGCCAATGGCGACCGCGTCCGTTATCGGCATCTGAACCGGCCGGAATTCACCGCGTTCGGCAGAAGTTTTCAGTGGGATATGGTCACACGAGATTGGCAATTGGCTATCATGAGGCGTATGAAATTCCTGCGAAAGATCCTGCCGTCGTGGCATCGCGCCGAAAAAGAGTTTCGCGATTGGTATCTGACCCTGGCGTCTCATTTTGACGCCGACGACGAGACGTCCTACTCGGTCTGGGTTCAGATCCTGAACGCGCCGGAAGAGGTCCGCGGATATCGAGACATCCGCCTCCCGAAAATGGATGAAGCCCGGTGTCAGGTGGAAAAGCTACTGCTGTCATTGCGGGGAGGACGCCAGGATTTTCTGGCGACCGACGCGGCAATCTCAGTTTTTTGTGGAAAACCTGCGATTGCTTCGTCGCCACTTGGCGGACAGGACATGGGACGAGGCTCCGCGCGATGACAGCAAGGTCTATTGTCATTCGAAAAGCCCGCATGGGCGATGTGAAAGCCATGCACGCGCTCCTCCGGGGTTTCGCCGACAAGCGCGAGCTTCTGCCGCGCTCCATTTCCGAGATCTATGAGAACCTTCAGCAGTTTCACGTCGCCGAGCACAAAGGCAAAATCATCGGGACCTGCGCGCTCTATGTCACGTGGGACAACCTGGCCGAGGTTAAAGCGTTGGCCGTGGAAGAGAAATTTCAGGGTGGGGGGATAGGAAAGAGGTTGCTGGATGTCGTGACGCAGGTGGCCAAAGACCTGCATATCCGGCGGCTCTTCACGCTGACCATCCGGACGGGATTCTTCGAGCGCTTCGGGTTCAAGCACGTATCCAAAGATCATCTCCCGCATAAAGTCTGGACCGAATGCGTGAAGTGCATCTATTTTCCGGAACGCTGCGTCGAGTACGCTATGGTCAAAGATCTGCCGGGCAAAGGCCCCACGCCGCCCCCGATCGCTTTCCGGGAAAAAATCGCGCCCTCCAAGCATCTGCCGGCGGGAACGATCGTTCCCTCCGAACCCGTTGTCCCCGGCATGACCATCGCCCGTTCCAGGAAATAGTCCCTGGCACGGAAACTTTAGAGGATGGTCTTCCTCCGTCGACTGACTTTATAGGCTAAAATAGGAGAGTTATGCAGTTTTTCAGGGGTCTGGAACAGTGGGGGCGCGATCGCGCCCTGGGCGCTTTGGCGCTGGGGATAACCACCCGGGAGATCCCTGCGCGTCAGGCGGGGGAATCTCTCAGCCGGAACCCTTCTGCCAGGATTCTGCTGATCGGAATTGCCCAGCGGATGGGGCAATTCCTTTGCGCCACCCCGCTCCTCCGTTCTTTTTCAGCCGCGTGGCCCACGGCGTCCCTGCATTTTCTCGGGAACCCCGTGAGTGCGGCCGCCGCGCGGGCGAATCCCCATCTCGATCGGGTATGGGTGTGGAATAAGTCCGCGTTTTGGGAATGGTCGGGACAGCTCCGGGCGTTGAGGCAGGAACATTTTGATCTCGCCCTTCTGCTGACCACCGAGAGGCCCTCCGCCTCCGGGATTTACATTGCCCGCGCCACGGGCGCCCGTTGGGTGGCGGGGTATGTTCCCTCCGTCTCCGGGGCCTCGGCTCAGTATGCCACCGCGCTATGCCATATCCGCATTCCTTTCGGGGGAGAGAGAAATGAAGTCGAGAAGTTTCTTGGCCTGGCCCGGGCCTTTGGTGTGCCGCCGAAGGGAGGCCAGCCTGAGTTTGTGCCGTCCCCCGGAGACGAGGCGGCGGCGGAATCGTCACTTTCCAATCAACATCTTTCTCCGAAGGGGCTCCGGGTCGGTCTTTTTATCGGAGGGAAAGCGAAACGATCCGATCGCCTGTGGCCCGTTTCCCATTTTGCGCGACTGGCTGATGCTCTCAAAGAGGCCGGATTCCAGGTCATCGCTCTGTGCCCGCCTCCGCCGGCCGGCGCGCCTTCCAACTCCTATCTCCCCGAAGAGTACTTACGACTGGAAGAATTCCGCCGGGCGCTGGCGTGGGATTGTCCCGTATTTCAGGAGGCGTCCCTGGGTCGCGCGGCGGCGTTCATCCGCCAGCTCGATCTCCTGGTGTGTCCCGACGGCGGGATCCTGCACGTCGCCGCGGCGGTCGGGACTCCGACTCTGGGACTATTTTTCTCCACGGACCCCGAGGTCTGGCGGCACGATGTCCGTCAGACGTTCCTCGATGGCCGCGGCAAACCGTCTTCTGAGTTACGCCCCGAAACCGTCGCGAACGAAGTCGTTCGCTTTCTGGGTGCCGCGGTGCGCCCATGAGAGGATTGAAAGGTTTGGAGCGTGCCGGCCGGGAGTTTTCGTCCGTCATTCTGGGGAAAATTCTTCGGGTTCAAAAGATCGCTCCATCCGACCTTCGCCTGGCCCTCGAGCATGGAGAGGTCCGAAAAATTCTGCTGGTGAGGAATTATCAAGGGATGGGGGATCTTTTGTGCGCGACCCCCGTTATCTCCGGCCTGAAGTCCCGCTACCCCGAGGCGTCAATTCACTTTCTCGCCAATACGTTCAACCAGGCCGCCCTTCAGAATAATCCAGGACTGGAGAAGATCTGGGCCTGGGATGAGCGGCGAAAAGCGGATCCGCGCCAATGGATCGCACTCCGTCGGAAACTCAGGCAGGAACACTTTGACCTCGCGCTGGTTCTTTCAGGGAACGCCCTGTCATTTACGGCGATTTTGTGGGCGGTTCTCTCCGGGGCCCGCTGGGTGGCCGGGTATGAAACGAAGACGTACGGGCGAAACTGGGGGGCGCGGCTGTACAGCTGCGAGGTGCCGTATCTCCCTGTGATCCGGGAGATCGATAAATACGCGGGGCTGATCGAGGGGCTGGGCATTCCCTGCCCCAACCGCTATCCCGAGTTCCACATCCGGCCGGACCAGGCCGCCTTCGCCGAGGCCTTTTGGAAACAGAAAATGTCTTCTAAAATGGCTCCTGTTGTCGGGGTTTTCCTGGGGGGCAAGGTGGACAGACCCGAGCGCATCTGGCCGCCGGAGAACTATGCCAGGGTCGCCCGCCGTCTGGTGGAAACCACCGGGTGCGCGCTTCTCGCCATCGCCCCTCCACTGGCGGGCCGTTCTTCCCGCCATCGGCGGGAATCCACCTTCTGGATGGATGAAGCGGTTCATGAACGGGAATTCCACAAGGCCTATGGGGAGATTTGCCCGGTTTTTCGAGATTCCGATCTTGGCCGTGTGGCCGCCGTTCTGCGAAAGCTTGACTTTTTCATCTGTCCGGACGGAGGGATGATGCATCTCGCTGCCGCGCTCCGGGTGCCTACGCTGACCCTTTTCTTCGGGACCAGCCCGGACATCTGGCATCCCCCGGTCGCTTCATCTCATTATCTGCGCGGGCCGGAAAAGGATCCACGCGCTTTGGACCCGGAAACGGTGGCCCAGAAAGCCCTGGAGATCATGGCGCTTTTCTCCGGCGATCTGTTGAATCACTAGAATGAAAATACTGGACCGGTATCTGATCAGCCATTTCCTGAAACCGCTCTCCGCCTGCGGAGCCATCTTTACGATTCTTGTTTTCGTCGGCCATTTCTTTGACAAGATGTCCATTTTCAGCAACTACCATGCGCACGTCCCCGATATGTTCCTGTACCTGGTTTTAGGGATCCCGTACTGGCTGAATGTCGTTTTTCCCGTGGCGACGCTCCTGGCCTTGATGTTTTCTCTGGGACCGCTATTGCAACGCGGAGAGATCACGGCCATGCGCAGCGCCGGAATTCCGTCCTTGCGCCTGTACGTTCCTTTCCTTGCTATGGGCGTGCTGATTTCCCTGATTTCTCTCGTCGGTGGCCTGACATTTTTTCCTTCCATCAGCTCAAAAGCGAACGTGATCTATCGGCAGAACATCAAGAAGGAACAGATTTACAACACGCTGAGGGACCACATCGTCGTGGCCGGACGGGATCACCAGCGCTTTACCATCGGAACGCTGGATACCGGAACGGGGACCGTGACGAATATCGTGATCGACCAGTTTGATGACCAGCTCCATCTCATCAATACGCTTTCGGCGCAACAAGGCCGCTATCGAGACGGTCAGTGGACATTTAACCGGGGAAACATCATTCGGTATGACGCCAATAGAAACATTCAGCAGGAAACGTTTCAGGAGAAAGTGCTCGACATTCACGAAAAACCGGAGGATTTTGTTTACGAAAATCGGAAGCCCGATGATATGACCCATAACGAGCTCCGGCAACGCATCCGCCATCTCACTGAGCTCGGTGTCCCTTCCTTCAAGGAGCAGGTCGCGCTGCACATGCAATTCGCCCTCCCTTTTGCCAATGTCGTGGTCATCCTTCTCGGCATTCCTTTCGCGCTCAAGAGCCTGAAGAAAGGGAACGTTCAGACCATCGCCTACGCGTTCGGCGCGACGTTTTTCTACTGGGGAACCGTCTCTGTCCTTCAATCCTCCGGAGAGCAGGGACTCCTGCCCGCCTGGGTGGCGGCATGGACTCCTAATTTTGTTTTCGGGATTTTAGCCGCCTGGCTGCTGCAGCGGTCGTCGAAGGTCTAGCGATCATGAAACTCTACAAACGTCTGGCCCGTTATCTGGACCCCTATGTGGGCCGGCTGGCGGTCGCCATGCTCTGCATGGGCGGGGTCGCGGGGCTCAACGCGCTGCGCATTTATCTCATCAAGCCGCTCCAGGACCAGGTGTTCATCGGCCACGATCTGTCGATGCTGCGCAGCCTGCTCTGGTGGGTGCCGACGATTTCTGTCCTGCTCGGTCTCCTGTCTTACGCGCAGAATTACCTCATGGACTCGATCGGTTTGAGCGCCGCCGCCGACCTCCGGAAGGAGATGTTCGATCACATTCAGGTTCTCTCGATGGATTTTTTCACGACCACCTCCAGCGGGAAGCTGTTAGCGCGCTTCACCAACGACCTGACGGCTCTCCAGATCGTGATCGCCCGTACGCCTATCTACTTCATCCGCGACGGGCTTACGGCGATTTTGAATATCGGGCTGATTTTTTATCTCAACTGGCGGTTCGCTCTGGGAACGATCGCGCTCCTTCCGGTCGCGGCCGGCATCATCGCCATTCTCGGGAAGACTCTGCGGAGAGTGGCGCGCAAGGGGCAGGAGCAGATGGGAGATCTCTATTCTGTCATCCAGGAAAACGTTCAAGCGGCGGTGGTTGTGAAGGCGTATACGGCCGAGCAGACCGAAACCGCGCGCTTCCAGAAGTCCAAAGACCGATTCCTGGCTCTGGGTATGCGCTTTGCCCAGGCGGACACCCTCTCCAGTCCCATCATGGAGCTGATCGGCGCCCTGGTTCTTTCCTTCCTTCTTCTGAAAGGAGGCCTGGACGTTATCCATGGCGTCTGGACCGCCGGGTCCTTCCTGGCGTTTATCACCTATGCCATCATGACGTACCGGCCGCTGAAGAACTTTGCCGAACTGAACGCTCAACTGCAGCTGGGGCTGGCTTCGTCCGAACGTATCTTCGAGCTTCTGGACCAGGTCCCTTCCGTGAAGGAAGTGCCTGGCGCCAAATCACTCGGGAATTTTTCCGACAGCATCGTTTATGAGAATGTCAGTTTCCGGTATGTGCGGCATGGGCATCACGCCCTGGCCAGCGAGCGGGTCGAGCCGGGCAACATCTCAGACCTTGAGGGAGAGAACCCGCTCTGGGCGCTGCAGGACATTCAACTCACGGTTCGGCGGGGCGAAGCGGTGGCGCTGGTCGGACCTTCAGGAGCCGGGAAGTCCACCATGGCCCTTCTGGTCCCGCGATTTTATGACCCCAGCGCGGGCCGGGTTCTCCTGGACGGCCAGGACATTAAAATGGCGACTCTGGCCTCCCTGCGCCGCCAGATCGGACTGGTGACACAGGAAGTGCTGCTTTTCAATGAAACGGTCCGCTATAACATTGCTTACGGGAAACCGGATGCCGGTCAGTCCGAGATCGAAAGCGCGGCTAAAGCGGCCAATGCTCATGATTTCATCCGGAGGCTGCCGCAAGGGTACGATACCCTGATCGGAGAAAGAGGGGCCCGCCTTTCGGGAGGCGAGCGTCAAAGGCTTTCCATCGCCCGCGCGCTCCTCAAAAATCCGCCGATCCTCATCCTCGATGAGGCCACCTCCGCTCTCGACGCGGAGTCCGAACGGCTGGTCCAGGAGGCCATCGAGCGCCTCATGGAGAACCGGACCGCGATTGTGATCGCGCATCGTCTGGCGACCATCCGCAAGGCGGACCGGATCGTGGTGCTGGAAAAAGGACGGATCGCCGAGCAGGGGAACCACGAAAACCTGATCGAGAAAAAAGGAACGTATCACCGGCTCCATTCCCTCCAGATTCTTCAATAGCCCGCCCGCCGGGATTTTAGATTCGGTGCTTCCCAAGAATTCACGAAAAAAGTAGACTGTCGTCGCAGGCCCTGGAGGAGAATGAAAGGTCTCATCCGCCGTCGGTCGTTGATTTTCCGTTTACTGCTGCTGTCCGTGGCGGCCGTCGCTCTTCCCGCTCTTCTCATCTCGGCCATCTATCGTTCCATCAGCTCGCGCGCGCTCCTCGAAAGCATTCAGCAGCAGCAGACGGAGCTGGCCCGCCGCATTGCCGTCGAAGTCAATGATGAGGTCCATCAGGCGCAGAGCCTGGTGGCGATCGTGGCCCACAGCTCGTTTTTTTCCGCCGGTTCCCGTGTCGATCAATACGAGGCGCTCCATAATCTGCTGGAATCTTCGCCCGCTTTCCAGGAGACGATGCTGACGTCGGCGGCGGGCACCGAGCTCCTGAAAGTCAGCCGCCAGGGCGGGCCCCAGCATCTGATGAAGCGGTTCGAAGACCTCCGGCAGACGTATATCGGCCCTCCCTTCTTTTCCGGGAATCGCGCTCCGACGATTCTTCTGGTCGAACCGATCCGGTCCTTCGCCAATCCCCAGCGCAAAGGAGCGATTCTGGCCAAGATGAGCTTCACCACTCTGGGGGCCCTGGTCCGTCAGGCGGCTGTCGGCCCGCACGGCATCGCCTACATCGTTGACTCACGGGGAACGCTCCTGGCGCACCCGGATGAAAACCTCGTTCTGGCTCACACCTCCTGGGCGTCGCGCCGCGTGGTCCAGTCCTGGCTGATCCAGCCGGACCGATCCACGATGCTGACTCGGGACCGGGATCCTCAGGGGGACGAGCTTTTGTCCATCGCCTATCCCATTCCGTTGCTCAAGAGCGCGGTCGTCATTCAGCAGCCGAAGGCGGATGTCTACGCGCCGCTCGAGCATATGCGCCGCGAATTCATCATCTGGACGCTGGTGTCCGTTCTTGTTTTTCTGGTGATGGCGCTCGCCATCGCCTGGAAAATTCTCAAACCCCTTCGGCAGCTCCAGGTCGCTGTCGAAGAGGTCGGGCAAGGCAAACGGGAAATACACCTCAATATTCATACGCATGACGAGCTGGAGGATCTGGCCTCCACTTTTGAAAAAATGATCCAGTCGCTTGGAGCGCTCGAGCGCATGCGTCGCGATCTCATCAACATGGTGGTCCATGACCTGAAGATGCCTCTGTCCACGATCCTTCCCAGCCTGGAGAGCCTCCTGGTTGGAGACCTGGGGCCTCTCTCCAAAGACCAGTCGCACTTTATCCAGATGGCGCGCCGGTCGGGCCTTGAGATGCTGATGCTGATTCAAAATCTTCTCGATGTGGCCAAAATGGAAGAAGGGAAGCTGACGCTTCACCCCGAGCCCTTTACCTCCGGAGACTGGGCCAGAAGCGTGGTCGCCAATTTTCAACCGCTGGCCGAGGCGGCCAAGAAAAAATTAACGCTCGAAATCGCTTATGGGATTCCGGCGCTCAAGGGCGACATTCCTCTCCTGAGCCGGGTCCTGGGGAATTTTATATCGAATGCCCTGCGTCATACGGTTCCCGCCAGCGGTGAAGTCACCGTCTCTCTTTACCAGGATGGGGACCAGCTGGCGGTGGAGATCCGGGATAACGGCGAAGGGATCCCGGAAGCGGAACAGAAAATGATCTTTGAACGGTTTGTGCAGGGACAGGGGCCGTCCTCCAGCGTGCCGGCCGGCGAAGCAGGCCTGCGCAGCGGGACGGGCCTCGGACTCACCTTCTGCAAAATGATCATCGAAGCCCACGGCGGCCACATCACACTGTTCAGCCAGCCGAAAGAAGGCAGCGTCTTCACCTTCCGCCTGCCGTTGGTCAGAGAATCTGCCGCCGCGAATCCTAAAATTGCCGTCCCATCGACGGATTAGGTAGACTCTTAGGGCGCACCGTTGTGCGCCCCTACAATCCTGTTTTATGGAGAGTTTATGCGAAAACCGATGATTGCCGGAAATTGGAAAATGTTTAAGACGGCCGCTGAAACACGCGCATTCGTGAAGGCGTTTCGGCCCCAGGTGGACACCCTCAAAGACCGGGAAATCGTTCTCTGCGCCCCTTTTACCGACCTGTGGGTCCTGGCCGAGGAGCTCAAAGGCAGCGTCATTGGCGCCGGATCTCAGAACGCCCACTGGGAAGAGAAAGGCGCTTTCACGGGGGAGATCTCTGTCGGAATGCTCAAAGAAATCGGCGTGCGTTTTGTGGTGGTCGGCCATTCCGAACGGCGCCAGTATTTTGGCGAGACGGACGCGACCGTCAATAAGCGCACGCTGGCGGTTCTGTCCGGCGGGCTGACGCCGATTTCCTGCATCGGCGAGACGCTGCAGGAGCGAGAGGCGAATCTGACCTTCAAGGTCCTCGAGCGCCAGATCAAGGAAGGACTCAAGGGAATCCCGTCTCCCGCCTCCCTCGTGATCGCGTATGAGCCGGTCTGGGCGATCGGCACAGGGAAGACGGCCACTCCGGCGCAGGCCCAGGAAGCACACGCCTTCATCCGCAAGGAATTTTCCAAGCTCTATGGCGATGGGGCCGCGCAGGCGGTGCGGATCCTTTACGGCGGTTCGGTGAAGCCCGACAATATGGCCACGCTCATGAAAGAAGCGGACATCGACGGCGGATTGGTCGGCGGCGCGAGCCTTGAAGCGGATTCGTTTGCCAAAATCGTCCGGTATTCATGAAGCTGGCGATCGGCTCCGACCACGCGGGATATCGACTGAAAGGTCAGCTGGTGCGCTGGCTGCGTACGGCGGACGGAGGGAAGCACCAGATCCTTGACGTTGGAACGGCTTCGGAAGAATCCTGTGACTATCCGGATTTTGCCCGCGCTGTGGCGGAGGCGGTCGCCAAAAAACGCGCGGCGAAAGGCATTCTTCTCTGCGGGACCGGGATCGGCATGGCGATAGCGGCCAACAAAGTGCATGGGATCCGCGCCGCCGTCGCGTGGAATCCGGAGGTTGCCGGCCTGGCGGCCGAACATAATGGCGCGAATGTGATCTGCATCCCCGCCCGCTACGCAGGCGTCCGGGAAGCCAAGCGCATCCTCAAGTGTTTTCTGACCACGCCCTTCGGGGGCGGCCGCCATGCGCGCCGCGTCCGCAAAATCAGTCAAATGGACCGATGCGCCTGATTTCGACGGCATTGGTCATTGCTGTTTTGTCCTGCCGCGGGCTGTGTGCCGAAGGGCTGGGCGATCAGCATTTTCAGGCGGGTCTCGCTTACGAAAGACTCGGGCGCTACGACGAATCCTACACGGAGCTGCAGCTCGCTTTCGCCGTCGACCAGGACAACGCCGGCCTGGCGTTGGCGTTGGGGGTTGTGGCCAGCCGCCTCGGGCGCACGGAGGTGGCCCAGAGAGCGCTTGAACGCTCCATCGCTCTCGATTCGGATTCGGAGGCGTCCTACTATCAGCTGGCGCTTCTCTATGAAAATAAGGGCGCCAACGATCGCGCCGCGGATGCCTGGCACCGGTTCTTAGCCCTGAGCCCGGATGAATCGCTCAAAGCCGTCGCCGAGAGGCATATCCAATATCTTGAAAGCCATCATTCTTAACGCGCTACTCCTGGCGGGGACTCTGGGGTTGAGTGCCTGCGCGACAAAGCCGGTGCCGATGAAGCCGGCCGCGTATTTTTCTAAAATCCGGAAAATTTCCGTCGTTTCCTTCGAAGGGACCGGGGGCAGCGAGGTGACGGTCGAATTCGTACGGCAATTACTGGCGCGTGGCCTGGAAGTGACAGACGGTCAGCACCCGGGGGATGCGGTTCTTAGGGGAGTTGTGGTGGACTATAAACCGTCCAATACGCTGATGGTTTTCCTCGGAAAAACGACCGTCCTCGTTCCGGGCGGTCAGCCGGTGACCGTTAATAATCCGATCTTATCTCCTGGTGCGGCCCAGGTGACGCCGGACGCCGCGGTGGTGGGGACCCAGAATGCGCAAGTGGCTTCGGTGAGCGCGGCCGTCGGGGTGGAGGCGCGGTTGACGGATCCCTCCTCCGGTGCCGCTCTATGGGCCGGCCGCTATTCTTACGAGGCGGTGGACATGCCGGGAGCCGTCCAGACCGTCGTCGGGGCCCTGGCCCAATCCCTCAGCCGTGCCGTGCATCCGGTGAACGAGCATTCTTTATGAGCCTCTCTGAACTCCCGGGCCATCCCGATTACCGCGCGTCTCTTCTCTATGAGGCCTCCAGGCTTCTCGGAGCCCCCGTCAACCTCAAGAGCGGCCTTGAAGCGCTCCTGACGGGTGTCCTTCATCGCCACGCGCTGACGACCTGCCTGCTGCTGACCGAGGAGCAGGAAGGCCTTCTGCATGTGGAGTTTTCTCTCGGCGTCTCGAGCACGTTTGCGCAGTCGATTCATGTGCCGAAGGGGGAAGGCGCCATCGGCATCGTGTTTGCCTCAGCCCTGGTCCGACAGGTGGCGTCCTCCGATGGGGCCGAGGACAAGATACTGCAGGCGCTATTTCAGCGTCAAAGGCTCTCTTCGGCGGTCATCGTTCCGCTCAAGGCTGACGGACGGGTGATCGGGGCCGCCTTTTACGGGTCTCAGGCGACCAGGGCTTCTTCGACGGAGACAGTCCAGGAACTTTCCGAATTGAGCGATCACCTCGCTCTGGCGCTCCGTAATGGGAGACGGGTCTCGGACCTCGAAGCCTCCCGCCATGCGCTGGAGGCTCAGGTCGCCTCGACCGTTCAGGAGCTTTCCCGGACGAACAGCCGGCTCGTCCAGAAAGTACGGGAATTAAAGACGGTCTATGATCTGGCGCTGATGACGGCGGCGTCCCGGCGGGTGGAAGATATTGTCCGCGTCATGGTGGGGGGAATCAAGGAATTGATCGAAGTTCAAGGGGCCGCGTTCTTTTTGTTCGACGATGATGCGGCGACGTTGCGTCCGGTTTTCCCGGCCTTCGATCTCGCGCCCGCCACGGCGGAAAAACTGATCTGCCGTCCCGCCGACAGCCCGTGGCTGGAACGGGTCGTGAAAGCCCGCGAGCCGCAGATTCTGAACTGGGTGGAAAACGGCGAGGGCCTCCCGGAATCCTGGAAGACCATCGGGGTTCGATCGATCCTGGCGCTTCCGCTTTTCCAGGATGACAGAGTCCGCGGAATTTTTACGGTGATCAATAAGGTCAACGGACTGTTCAATCAGGACGATGTGCGGCTCCTGGCCCTTCTCACCGGCCGGGTAACCGACGTGCTGCACCGTCTCGCCCTGGATCAGGAACTGCACCAGCGCGTCAACGATTTAAGCGTTCTGCAGGAGATCAGCGCCCAGCTGCCGAACCCTCCGGTCCTGACCGATACGGTCGCGGCCGTCGGCCGCGTGGCGCGCCATGCTCTCGGGGCGGATCTCTGTTTCTTTTTTCTGCATCACGCCGAAAGCGAAGCGCTGGCGCTCATCGGCGGTGACTGGGTCCCGGAATTTAAATTCGATCCTCATGCCTTTACCTTCGGAACGTCCGAAAAGGTCCCGATCGCCCAGGTGTTCCATGACAATCTGCCGGCGCAATATGACCGCGGAACATCGCGGGTGGGCTGGCAGAATGACGAGCTTCTGCGCACCTTCGACCCGGAGCAGCTTCTTTATCTGCCTTTGAGTGTGGAACAGGGGTGCCTCGGGGTCCTCGCCATCGGCATCCGCTCGCCCCGGTCCCTCACACCGGACGGCCGCCGCCTGGCGGGCCTCGTCGCCAAGCAGGTGGCGATTGTGATCGAGCGTTCACGCCTCTACGAAAGGCTGAAATCCGCCAACGAAAAACTCGAGCAGATTAATCACCTCAAGAATGAGTTCATCAGCATGGTGAGCCATGAACTGCGTACGCCTCTGACAACGATCAAAGGCTTTGTTTCCATCGTCTTAAACGAAGAAACCGGGCCGTTAAATGACCAGCAGCGCCATTTTCTGGAGACCTCCGACCGCGCGATCGACCGGCTGACGCTGCTCGTGTCTGATCTTCTGGACATCTCGCGCATCGAAGCCGGCCAGATCAAGATGCAGCTGCGCCCGACCAGCCTCCGGGATGTCTGCCAGCGGTTGACCGCCAGTTTCGCGCCCCAGCTGAAAGCGCAGAATATCACGTTGACGACGCAGATCCCGGAGGTCCTGCCGATGGTCCTGGCCGATCCGGACCGCATCGGCCAGGTGCTGGACAATCTTTTATCCAACGCAATCAAATTTACAACGCACGGTGGAATCACCGTCACGGCGACTGATAAAGGTGATTTTGTCCTCGTGTCCGTGAAAGATACCGGATCCGGCATTGCGCAGGAAGAGCATGACCGCATCTTCGATAAGTTCTATCAGGTGAAAGTCGGGAGCGGTTATCCGTCCAAGGGGACAGGGCTCGGGCTGGCGATCGTCAAGTCGATCGTGGAAAGCCATCGCGGCAAAGTCTGGGTCGAATCCGAACCGGGGAAAGGCGCTGATTTCCGCTTCATTCTTCCGCGCGCGCGCCCCGACGCCATGAGCGAATTCTCCTAGTGGATACAGATCGCGTGCAACCGCTCCATCCTTCTCTTCTCCAGGTCCTGCACCGGCGAGGGTATCGGACGCAGGCTCAGATTGATCAGGTTCTCCTGCCGTCCCTCGATCTGGCCGCCTTTTCCATGACCGACCTGGAGAAAGCCGTCGATCGATTGCGGCGTGCGATCCGCGAGGAAGAGCCCATCGCGATCTATGCGGACCGGGATGTCGATGGCTTAAGCGGTCTGGCGATCCTGGTGCGCTCGCTTCGCACCCTGGGGGCGCAGGTCATCTGGGGCAGTCCGCTGCAGGGGCGGGGCCTCGAACGCGCCGTCCTTGAGACTCTCGTGCGGACGGGAGCCAGAGTGATCATTCTCGTCGACTGTGGTACCGGCGAAGAGGCCGAAATCCGCTGGCTCACGGAACAGGGGTTGGAAGTCATCATTGCCGACCACCATCGCATGCAGGCGAAAATGCCCGAGGCTTTCGCCTGGATTCATCCGGGGATGTCGGTCTCCGAACATTCAGAAACTCCCTGCGGATCCACGATGGCCTTTAAGCTGGCGGAGGGTCTCTGGCGCTCCTTCATCGGTCCGGATGATCCCGCCCGCCTGGAGTATTTTCTGTTCGATCATCTGGACCTGGTGGCCCTTGGCATCCTGGCGGACCGCATGCCTTTGACCGGAGAAAACCGGGCGCTCGTCTGGCATGGACTGCGCCGGCTGGCCAAGACCCGGAAAGAAGGGCTGGCGTCTCTCCTGCGTTTTTTCCGTCTCAAAGGGGAGTCGATCACGGTGCGGCAGGCGACCTGGCAGATCATTCCGATGCTGAACGCGGCGGGCAGGCTTGGCCAGCCGCAGTGGGCGACCGACCTTCTGATCACGGAAGATCCCTGGACGGCGCGAAGCTGCATCGACGCGCTGCTGGGCTTGAATACCGAACGCCGTAAAGCGCAGAGCGTCAGTCTTGACCAATTTGAAAAAACGGTCCTTGAACAATGTGCCGTGGATAAAGATCCCGTCCTTGTGGCGACGGCGCGGGACCTGGAACCGTCTGTGACCGGTCTGGCCGCGCAGTCCCTCTCACAAAAATACGGACGTCCCGCCTTTCTCTTCGTGGAGCAGGGCGACGATCTGGTGGGGTCGGGCCGCGGAACGCCCGACGTCGATCTGTTCGCCTGGATTGAGCAGAACCAGGACCTTCTGCTTAAATTCGGCGGTCATCAGGGAGCCGTGGGGATGACGGTGCGAAAATCGGATTTTCCCGCGCTTCGCGAAGGGCTTTTCAAGGCGGCGCAGGCGCGGGTGCCCGGCGCCGCGGCCATCCCCGTCGAACCGGAAGCGGAACTCGAGCTTCAGGAAGCCGGCCCCGCCTGGTGGACGAACCTTCAGCGTCTCGAACCTTTCGGCCAGGGATTTGAAATTCCGGCCTTTGAATTGCGCGGCGTCGGCGAGGTGATGGCGCGTTCCAAACGCAGCCCGACAAAAGTCATGCTCAAGTGCGGCACGTTCTCCTGTCCGGGAGAGTTTGTGAGTGCCGCGGCGAGGCCCCAGCGCTTTGTGGCCACGCCGCAGGCGACCCCGAAAGAAGATTTCCCGTTTAAATGGATGATCCATGAAGGATAAAACGACACTCGCGGTGATCGGCGGCAGTGGTTTATATGCCATGGAGGCCCTCTCCGGCGTCCGTGAAGTTAAAATCCGGACGCCGTTCGGGAATCCTTCGGATGCCATTGTGACGGGGACCTTGGAAGGAGTGCGCGTCGCGTTTCTTCCTCGCCATGGTCGCGGACATCGCATTAATCCCAGCGAGGTCAATCATCGCGCCAATATTTACGCGCTCAAGATGCTGGGCGTTGAGCAGATCATCTCCGTGTCCGCTTGCGGGAGCCTGAGGGAAGAGTTGCGCCCCCGCGACATGGTCTTTCCCGACCAGGTCTTCGACCGCACCAAAGGCCGGGCGTCCACGTTTTTCGAAAAAGGTATCGTCGCGCACGTCGGCGTCGCCAATCCTTATTGCCCTGAGCTTGCCGGGAGACTTTACGAAGCGGCTTCGGGGTTGGGTTTCAGGACGCACAAAAGGGGGACTTACGTCTGTATTGAAGGCCCTCAGTTTTCGACAAGGGCGGAGTCGAAGGTCTACCGCGAGCTCGGATTTTCAGTGATCGGCATGACGAACGTCCCGGAATGCAAGCTGGCGCGAGAAGCGGAGATCTGCTACGCCTCTGTCGCTTTGGTCACCGACTACGACGTCTGGCACGAAGAACCCGTGACCGTGGATATGGTCATCGGCAACTTGAACGCCAACACCGCCAACGTCAAGCAGCTTTTGAAAGCGGTTGTCTCCAAAGTCGCCCGTGACCGCCGCTGCGAATGCGCCACTGCTCTCCAATACGCCATCCTCACCGATAAGAAACGCATTCCAGCTCCGATCAAAAAGAAACTTCAGCCGCTCATCGGACGCTATTTGTAGGTCAGGCGGCTCCGACCAGGACGAATTCAGGTTGGTGTGTCTTCGGCATCGTTGGGAGGCTTGGAGGTTTGGCGGCGGGCAGAACGATTCTGAAGGTGGTGCCGTGTTCTTCGGGCAAACGATTTGTTTGAACAGTTATAAATGGCCCAGCGCGGCCCCAAAGCCTGTTGACGATTCTTTTCATACTTGCGATGCCGAACCCCTTCCCGGCTATTCCTTCCGGTTTCTCGGTCGCGTTCTCCACGATTGGGTTCTCAAGAAGCGGCTTCCACTCACCTTTCTGGGGAGTGCCGAGCCAAGCCCTCTGAATACGATCCGGCATGCCAGGCCCATCGTCCGCCACGGTGACTACGATTGCCTCCGTGTCCTCAACGTTGGAGGGATGGATGTCCACTCTGATCACCGTTGATCCCTGCTCAATGGCGTTTTTGAATAGATTGGTCCAAACCTCGGCGATCTCTCTATCATCAGCAACCATTGTTAGGTTGTCTCCCCCATTTATCTCGAAGGATATTCTCGTCCCACTATTTTTTGCGAGTAGACTTGCCTCGCTAGCGGCTAAACCCAGAGATTCGGTGAGATTTACTGATGAAGAAGAATGTCCGGACGAACCGTTTCCGGATATTTGCACGGCGCATAAAATTCCCCCTTTTAGCAGGATAAATGCCCTAGAAATTTCCTGAAAAGCATTTTCCCGGTCCGGCAGGTGCTTATCGCTGGAAAACACTGCTGTTAAAGAAATCTCTAATTCCACGATGAGACGCTTTAACTCGGGGATTGCCAGCCACACTTTTGGAGGATCAATTCTGGAAGAACGGGCAAATTCAAGTGTCTTCTGAGTCGCCTCGGCTATGAGGCACGCCGCCTGGTACGCGGCGGCAGCTTCAGGCACATGGATAGCCAATAAACTCAAGTACCCCATGATCACCGTCAGGTGATTATTGGCGTCGTGGAGGAGTTCGCCAATAATCCGAATAAGGGGCGGAATAACGCGACGGTGCGCCGACATTTTAATTTTATCGACAAAAACTTGATCCGGAACTTTTCCCAGGGAATAGTCGATCAACTTTTTTCGAAGCTCTGGGCTTAAACGTTCGTAGGCGCTTTTGAGAATGAGCGTATACGACGCCGTTCTGTCATTTCTATCCGCATTCTCAGGAGCGTCCAGAGTGAGCCATAAATAGGGCCATAGGGGGGAGGGATTTGTACGGAGCGCCAAGTCTTCCCAAGTAGAACCCGAGACAAACACAACATGGGGTCCTTCAGGAGCGCGAAATTCTTCGGGAGCCTTTTCTTTCTTGAGTCCGAGGAGCGAAAGTTTTTTGTTCAGTGGCGTAGTCGGGTGAGACAATTCGCTCGCGGCTAGAATGGGATTCAATACGCTCCGATTCCCTTCCAAAAGGCTGCGCAGAAGGTATCCGTTGCTTTCGAGTTTGGGGTATTCGGTTACGGATATGATTACCCCCACCGATGCCTTTCCAACCTTATAGGCTGCAACCAGGGGTTGAGTGATGGCCTGGTTTTGGATGTTAAGCGTCTGGGAAGAAGAGGGTTGTTCGCCGAATGCGGCCGGCGGCGGGCCCCCTATCAGACAGGAGGCAAGAAGCGCAGCGACAACGCATGTTGACGATTTCGGCATCATAGTTAAACCCAGCGATCACCCCCTCGACAAGGTTACTCTGGATGAACGGTTAAAGCGATAGGGCCTCCGCCTCATTTTCCCTGGTCCGGTTGGCCCTGCTGCCTATGGGCCTGCTAGAATACACCATCTGCCTATGATCAAGGCCGTCATCTTCGATTTCGACAACACACTCATGGACTTCATGCGGATGAAGAAAGCCGCGGTGGAGACGGCGGTGGACGCCATGATCGACGCCGGCTTGACGTACAAGAAGGCCGACATGATCGAGAAAATCTATAAGGGCTATGCCCTGGATGGCATCGAAGACCAGCAGATCTTCGACAAGGTCCTTCTCAAAGAATTCGGCAAGATCGACTATAAGATCCTGGGCGCGGGCATCATCGGGTACCGGCGCGGCAAGGAAGGAACGCTGGCCCTTTACCCGCATGTCCAGATGACGCTCATGGGATTGGCGCGGCTGGGGCTGCGGATGGGTGTGGTCTCGGATGCCCCGCGCATCCCGGTCTGGCTGCGCATCTGCGGGCTTGGCCTGCAGCATTATTTTGACACGGTGGTGACGTTTGACGATTCGGGCATCCGAAAGCCGAATGAAAAACCCTTCCTCATGGCCCTGGAAAAGCTGGCGGTCAAACCCAAGGAAGCGCTCATGATCGGCGACTGGGCGGAGCGGGACATGGTGGGGGCCAAGAAAGTCGGCCTGACCACCGTTTTTGCCCGCTACGGGGACACCCAGAACACCCAGCAGTCCGGCGCCGATTATGAAATCGACGACATCCTCCAGCTCCTCGACATCGTCAAAAAAGGCTCTTCCGGGTTTTCTGTGGGTGAATTTCCATGGTTTTAGCGGTCCTCGATGAACGACGTCAGTACTTTCAGCCGCAGATATTCCATATCGCGGATGCCGTAGGAGCGCCGTTGAATCACA
>Ga0182027_10001904_pt1 | contig 34141 bp, 30 predicted proteins | sample 712E1DmetaG_FD_121300 | JGI IMG/M metagenome (GOLD analysis project Ga0182027, IMG submission 121300) | Permafrost microbial communities from Stordalen Mire, Sweden - 712E1D metaG (Illumina Assembly) | ecosystem: Environmental > Terrestrial > Soil > Wetlands > Permafrost | place: Sweden...
AAGGCCGAGGACCAGAACGGGCTCGGCGTGAATGGATTGATTTTTCGCGCGTACGAGTGGGCAGGGAAGGAGACGACGGCGGAGTTCCACGTGCCGCCGGGCGCGACCGGAGCGACCGTCACCAACCTCATGGAGCAGCCCGAAGGCGATCCGCTTCCAGTTGCAGGCGACGTGGTCAAGGTTCCGATCCATCCGTACGAGATTCTGACGATCCGAGTGGATTATTCGAAACAGTGATCAGTTGTCAGTTGTCAGTTCCATTCGCAACCGGCCACTGACAACTGAGAACTGACAACTGAATTTGCTACTCTGGAATCAGCAAGGAGCCTGCACGATGCACATCTCTTCCCCGTTCGTTGTTGTTCCCGTGATCATCGCCGTCTTTGTGGTGTCGATTTTGTTTTCCACCAGCAGCAAGGAAGACGGGCCCTCGCACTGATCGCGCTGCCCGGCTGATCGCCAAACGTTTGCTTTTCCTGTGTTTGGAGGCCCCTCCCTCCGACTTCCGGAACCTTTTGGCCGGCCTGGGCGTATAACCATGCCAGAGGGCGATTGCAATGACGCGGAACTCGACCCGAAACCTGACCCGAATTTCGACACGGAACTCGACACGGAATGCGATTCTCGATGCGGCCGGTCTGTTGGCCTGCCTGGTCGCAGGCTCGGTTTTGGCGGCTGGAGTGGCCGGATGCAGAATCCACGTGGACAAGGGCGCCAACGGCGAGGACAAGCATGTCCAGATCGATATGCCCTTCGGCGGGATTCATGTGAATACCGACGAGACCACCGCAGCGGACCTCGGCCTGCCGGCCTATCCCGGCGCACAGGCGGTGAACGGCGACGACAAGCACAAGTCGGCGGATGTGCACATGGGCTTCGGCGAGTGGGAGATGAGGGTGAAAGTGGTCAGCTATTCCACCCCCGACAGCCAGGACAAAGTTACCGCGTTTTACAAGAAGGCGCTCACTCGTTATGGCGACGTGATCACCTGCCAGAATAAGGCTCCCGTGGGCACCCCGACCACGACAACGGAGGGGCTTACCTGCGCCGACAGCGGCGGCGCCAATGTGAAGGTCGACGACCACGGCGAGAGTTATGGATACCACTCGGACCATAGCGGCTTCGAGCTGAAGGCCGGCTCCAAGCGCCACCAGCATATCGTGGCGTTTGAAAGCTCCACGCCCGGCCAGACCCGCTTTGCCCTGATCGCGCTCGATTTGCCCGCGGGGGTTGAAGTGAACGCGGGCTCGAGCGACTGAGCCGGGTTAGGTGCTGCCGATGGGCCGGCCCGCCCGGCTACAATTCTCCAGTCGGATTTCCACTCCTTCCGACCGGAGATCAACCTCATGCCCAAGGCGTTTCGTTTTCTCACCGTGGCTCTGCTGGCCGCAGTGCTCCCACTTTATGCAGCCGACAAGCACAAGCCAGCAGCGGCGCCTCCGCCGCCGGCGCAGGTCGATCCCTATGCCGAAGTGCAGCCCGCCACGGAAGCGCTCGATCTGGACATGTACCAGCGCATCCGCAGCGAAGGGTTGAACGACTCCCACGTGATGGAGTTCGCCGGCGCGTTGACGGACGACATCGGGCCGCGGCTCACCGGCTCGCCCAACGCAATGAAGGCCAACGAGTGGGCGCGGGACACACTGACCAAACTCGGCCTTGTGAATGCGCATCTTGAAGATTGGGGCGAGTTCGGACTGGGATGGCAGCAATTGAATACGTGGGCGCGAATGGTTTCGCCGGATACGGCTGTGCTGATCGTGCAGGCGACGCCCTGGTCGCCGGCTACCCACCTCAGCGGCAAGGACCTGCCGCCGGGGACCCCGGATGCGGCGCCCGGCCCCGTGACCGGCGATGTAATCTTCGTCAACATCCAAAGCGAGAAGGATTTCGACCAGTACAAGGGCAAGCTGGCGGGCAAGATCGTCCTCTTTGGGCCGATGCGCGAGGTTCCCCCTGAAGATCAGGCCCTCTTTAGCCGTTACAGCGATAAAGACCTCGACGACATCGCGCAGTTCCAGGTGAATGCGGGCGCTCCCGGCGCTCCTTCGCCGGAGATGCAGGCCCGGCGCCAGGCGTCCATCGAGCGCGGGAGGATGATCGACCAAATCGCGCATTTCTTCGCCGATGAGAGAGTGGCCGCAGTCATTGAGCCCAGCCGTGACGGCAAAAACGGCGGCGGCTCCGGAGGCACGATCTTCGACGATAACGGCGCCACCCTCGGCCGCTTCCCCTATCAGCCGGATCATCGAGTGAAGGTTCCTGTGGCAGTGGCGGCGATTGAGAGCTATGGGCGCCTCTACCGCCTGACGCAGGCGCACGTGCCGGTGAGCGTGGAGATCGACATCGACACCAGGTTCACCGGCGAGCACGAGCACGCTTACAACACCATTGCCGAGATTCCAGGCACCGACCCGAAGCTGAAAGACCAGGTTGTGATGGTTGGCGGACACCTGGACAGTTGGATCGCCGGAACCGGCGCGACGGACAACGGCGCGGGGACCGTGGTGGCCATGGAAGTAATGCGGATTTTGAAGGCTCTTGACGTAAAGCCGCGGCGCACGATTCGCATCGCGTTGTGGACCGGCGAAGAACAAGGCATCTACGGCTCGCGCGGCTACTGCCGGGAACACTTCGGTTCGGCCAAGCTTTCCACGGAGCCGGATCAACTGCGTTTGCCGGAGTCCATGCGCCGCGCGGTGGGGCCGCTGGAGGTGAAGCCGGAGCAAAAGCTCATCACGGCCTACTTCAACGTCGACAATGGCTCAGGCAAGATTCGCGGCGTCTATACACAAGGCAACGCGGCCATCGCGCCGATCTTTGCCCAGTGGATCGCGCCGCTGCGGGATCTTGGCGTGACCACGATTACCGAGCGCAACACCGGCGGCACCGATCACCTGAGCTTCGACGCGGTCGGTATTCCGGGTTTCCAGTTCATCCAGGACATGCTGGACTACGAGTCGCGCACGCACCATTCCAATGAGGACGTCTATGAGCGGTTGCAGGCGGCGGATCTGAAGCAAATCGCAACGGTCGAGGCCATCTTTGTTTTGAACGCGGCCCAGCGCGACCAGATGTTGCCGCGCAAGCCGCTGCCGCAGCCCGACAAAGAAGAGAAGCTGCGCGCGCCGATTCCGGATCTGTTCCCCGGCGCGGTTCCGCCGCCGGATTCGGGCAAACCCTAGCATCGATGGGGCAAATTCGGCAACTTCGTGGTTCAGCAATCGAGCATTCCCACCCGAACCGCAAAAGCAAGAACGCAGTGCCCAGCCATGAGGGCGCCTGGGTGGGGCCCTCGGTGCCTGGCTAAATCACTGAAATCATTGTCCACAGCTGAGCTCAGCGACCGGATTTGCTTTCCGGCCCGGCACGTACTGCCACGCTGCCTCATGCAGTGTGGCGGGCGTTTTCGCAACTTCCGTGCGTCGGGCCCTTGAATCCGGAATGGCCTCGCAAATATCGTGCGCAGTGATAAGTTATTCTGCACACTTCATCCTCGATCCTGATTTTGGTGGAAAAAGACGGCGAATCCAGCCCGGTTTTCCGCCTCGAACGTGCATAGATTGGGGTGACCCCCGTCACTGCGGTTCGTTCGCGCTAAAGCGCAGACTAGCACCGGTTTGTGGGGAATCCAGGCCTGGACCGGAGGCGCGACCTTTGACGGGACAATCGACGCCGATGCACGTTGGGATGCGAATGTGCGGAGGCGGCTCAAGATGACCTGGAGTGAGGAATACCAGCGCAAGCGCATGAGCGCGGCACAGGCGCTGGAAGCTGTAACCTCCGGCGCCCGTGTATGGATTCAGTCGGGCTGCGGCACCCCTTCTGCCCTGGTTGATGCGCTGGTGGCACGCGCTCCTTCTCTCCGCGACGTCGAAATCATCCACATGAAGACCTTGGGCACCGCCGACTACACGCGGCCCGAGTACGAAGGACATTTCCGGCATCGCGGCCTGTTCCTGGGCGACAACGTGCGCGAGGCGGTGTGCGACGGACGCGCCGATTACACCCCCATCTTCCTCAGCGAGATTGAAAGCCTCTTCGAGACCGGCGCTTTGCCGCTCGATGTAGTGCTGATGCAGGTGTCGCCGCCCGACGCCCACGGCTTTGTGAGCCTGGGGACGACCGTCGACTGCACGCTGACCCTGGTGCGCTACGCAAAGATCGTGATTGCCGAAGTGAACCGGCAGATGCCGCGGACACATGGGGAAACCAACGTGCACGTGAGCCACATCTCCGCCATCGTCGAGAGCGACCGGCAGTTGCTGGAACTTGAGACGGAGCCGCTCACCGAGGTGCACATGCGCGTGGCGCGCAACGTGGCCTCGCTGATTCCCGACGGAGCCACGCTGCAGACCGGCATCGGCGGCATCGCGGATGCCGTTCTCCACTGCCTCGACGACAAGCATGACCTGGGCATTCACACCGAGTTGGTCCCGGATGGCGTGGTCGATCTGATGGAATCGGGCGTCATCAACGGCGAACGCAAGACGCTGCACCGCGGCAAGGCCGTGGTGGCTTTTGTGTTGGGTTCGCAGCGGCTATTTGATTTCATCCGTGAGAATCCCAGCTTCGAGTTCCGGCCCATCAGCTATACCAACGATCCGTTTGTAGTGGCGCAGAACGACCGCATGGTGGCCATCAACGGCGCGCTGCAGGTGGACATCACGGGGCAAGTGTGCGCCGATTCGATCGGCACGCGGCCCTATAGCGGGTTTGGCGGGCAAATCGATTTCATTCGCGGCGCGGCGCGGTCGAAAGGCGGCGTGCCGATTATTGCGCTGCCGTCGACGGCGCGTAAGGGAACGCTGTCGCGCATCGTGCCGATGCTCGATCCGGGTGCGGGCGTGGTCACCTCGCGCGCCGATGTGCATTACGTCGTGACCGAGCACGGCATCGCCTATTTGCATGGCAAGACACTGCGCGAACGGGCCGAGGCGCTGATGGCAGTTGCCGATCCGCGTTTCCAGGCCGAACTCGAGGATTTTGCGGTGCGCTCGCACTACATGGAACGGAAGCCGGCAGCAGCGCTGGTTTGAGATTCGCTGCGTGGAGGGAATAAACGGGATGACCGATGCGAAAAAGCCGGATCAGAAAAAGGATCGGGGCCTGTTGCGGGTCGACGAGCAGGAGTGCAAGGGCTGCGGTCTGTGTATTGAAGCCTGCCCGCCCAAGGTGATCTCGATGAGTGAGCGGCTGAATCATTACGGCTACCACACGGCAGTGTATGCGGGCGCCGGCTGCACGGGTTGCGGCATCTGCTTCATGGTTTGCCCGGAGCCGGGCGCGATCGCCGTGCTGTGCCTGGTGAGGCCTCGCGCCAGCGAGGCGCACGAGGCCAATGCTCCAAGTGAGGAGGCCGTGGCATGCGCAAACAATTGATGAAGGGCAACGAAGCCATCGTCAAGAGCGCGATTCTTGCCGGCTGCCGCGCGTTCTATGGCTATCCCATCACTCCGGCGAGCGAGATTACCGAGGCCGCGGCTGAGTTTATGCCCAAGACCGGTGGCGTGTACGTACAGGCCGAGAGCGAGGTAGCGGCCATCAATATGTTGTACGGCGGGGCGTCGGCCGGTGTGCGCGCCATGACCGCGTCGAGCGGTCCCGGCATCAGCCTGATGCAGGAAGGCATCAGCTACATGGCCGGCGCGGAGCTGCCCTGCGTCATCGCCGACATCACGCGCGGAGGCCCGGGCCTGGGCAACATCGCCGCCGAGCAGAGCGACTATCACCAGGTGGTGAAAGGCGGCGGCCACGGCAGCTACCGCACCATCGTGCTGGCCCCGCACTCCGTGCAGGAGATGGCGGATTTGACCGCGCTGGCCTTCGATCTGGCCGACCGTTATCGCAACCCTGTGGTGCTGATGGCCGACGGTTTCATCGGGCAGATGATGGAGCCGGTAGAGTTTCCGCAGACCGCCAACCCGCCGCGCCTGCCGGAGTGGGCTGTGGCCGGCACAGCGGCGTCGCGCGGCAATCTGATCAACTCGCTGCATCTCGATAGCGACGAGCTGGAGAAGCACATTCGCGACCTGGAGGCCAAGTACAAGGCCGCCGAGGCCCGCGAGACGCGCGCCGAAGAGTGGATGACTGCGGACGCGGAGATCGTGCTGGTGGGCTATGGCATTGTAGGGCGAATCCTCAAGGCCGTGACCGCCGAGGCCCGCGCCGAAGGGATCAAGGTAGGCGTGCTGCGGCCCATCACTCTCTATCCGTTCCCGGTGGTGCAATTGCAGCGGCTGGCCTTCAGCGCCCGCGTCTTCGTCGTGGTGGAAATGAGCCTGGGGCAGTTGATCGACGACGTAAAGCTTGCGCTCAACGGATCGCGGCAAGTAGAGTTCCTGGGGCGCGTGGGCGGCAATGTGCCGTCGCACGAGGAAGTGCTGGCGTTTGTGCGCGAGCTGGCGCGGCGCGGCGCAGGGGGCAACCACGGCGGAGTGCCGCGGGCGACCGTTGAAGAGGAGCAAATGGCAAATGTCTAGCGAGCCGGTTCAAGAGTACGCAGTGGCGCATGGCAGGGCCAGGTCTTTTTACGAGCGCTTCGACCGCAAGGACGAGCTGCAGCACCAGACGCACTTTTGTCCGGGATGCGGCCACGGCACGGTCCACAAGATGGTGGCCAAAGCGATCGACGATCTGGGCGTGCAGGACCGCACCATCATGATCGGACCCGTCGGCTGCTCGGTCTTCACCTATTACTACTTCGATGTGGGCAACGTGCAAGCCGCGCATGGGCGCGCGCCGGCCGTGGCTACGGCCATGAAGCGCAGCCACCCCGGCAGCATCGTGATCAGCTATCAGGGCGACGGCGATCTTTCGGCCATCGGATCGGCCGAGATCCTGCACACGGCAAATCGCGGCGAAAACATCACCGTGATCTTCGTCAACAACGCGATTTACAGCATGACCGGCGGCCAGGCCGCACCCACCACGCTGCTGGGCCAGAAGAGCACCACGACTCCCAATGGCCGCAACGCCGCCACCGAGGGGTATCCGCTTCACGTGAGCGAACTGCTGAGCACGCTTCAGGCGCCCGCCTTCATTGAGCGCGTCGGCCTGGGCGACAACAAGCAAGTCGCGCAGGCGGCGCGGGCCATACGGCGCGGCCTCGAGAATCAGGTGCGCGGATTGGGCTTTTCGCTGATCGAGGTGCTGTCACCCTGCCCGACCATCTGGAAGTTGACACCAGTAGAGGCGCAGCATTGGGTGCGCGATGTGATGGAGAAGGAGTTTCCACTGGGCGTGTTTTGCGACCGGACAAAGGAGCGGATGGCGGCTACTGATTTGAGGCCAGTGACGCCTGATCCCGCGCTCGATGCACTGCCATCCATTCTTGGTGTCGCTGAAGAGGATCTGCCCGAGGGCAACGCCGCGGCGATGGCGCAGGACAAGGAGATCGACCTCCAGGTGCGCATCGCGGGCTTTGGCGGGCAGGGGGTCCTGTTGCTCGGCGAAATGCTGGCCGAGGCAGGCCTCGATGCCGGGCTCGAGGTCTCCTGGCTGCCGTCCTATGGTCCTGAAATGCGTTCGGGCACGTCAAACTGCCATGTGCGGCTGTCGCGCCAGGCTATCGATTCGCCGCTGGTGACGGCGCCGAATGTGCTGGTGGCGATGAACGAGCCCTCGCTGCGCAAGTTCGACAAAAGCGTGCGCGCCGGCGGATGGGTTATCTACGACGGCGACGAGTTCCCGGGCGATTGCGTGCGCGACGGCGTGCAGGTGCTCGCCCGCCCGTTCACGCGTCTGGCCGATGAGCTGGGCGACAAGCGGGCCGCGAACATGGTGATGCTGGGCGCGCTGCTGGAGATTGCGGGAGTGCTGCCGCAGGTGAGCATCGATGCCGCGCTGCGCCGCCTGATCAGGAATCCGCGCTGGGTGGAATTGGACGGGCGCGCCATGGCGCGGGGAAGGGAATTGCAACGGGAATCGCTTGTGGAGGCGTGACATGAAGGCAGACTCCGATCCGAACCTGATTGTGTATTTCGGCGGCCAGTATGTGCCCATGCGCGAGGCGCGCGTGGGAATCCTGACCCATGCCCTGCACTACGGAACCGGCGTGTTTGAAGGGATTCGCGCGTATTGGAACGAGAACGAGCGGGAACTGTTCGTTCTGCGACCCAGGGAACACTACCAGCGCTGGAAGCAGAACGGCGGGATTCTGCACATTGACGTGCCGCTCACGCCCGAAGAGTTGTGCGCAATCACCGTAGAGCTGGCGCGGCGCAACGACTTCCACACCGATCTTTACATCCGGCCGCTGGCCTACAAATGCGCTGAGCGCATCGGCGTGGCCTTCGACGATCAGGATGCCTTCGCCATCGTCGCAGTGCCCTTTGGTGAGTATCTGCACAGCGACAACGGCCTGCACGCGGGCGTCAGTTCCTGGCGGCGGATCGAGGACACTGCCATTCCGCCGCGCGCAAAGATCTGCGGCGCTTACGCCAACAGTGCGCTGGCCAGCGACGAAGCGCACCGCTCGGGATTCGATGAGGCCATCCTGCTGAACGAGAGCGGCCATGTGACCGAGGGCGCCACCTGCAACCTCTTCATGCTGCGCAAAGGGCGGCTGATCACGCCGGATGTCGCCGAGAACGTGCTCGAAGGCATCACGCGCGATTCGGTCATGGAACTCGCCACGCGCGAGATGGGCATGGAGATCGCGGAGCGGCCGATTGACCGCAGCGAGTTGTATGTGTGCGACGAATTGTTCCTGACCGGAACGGCAGTCGGCGTGGCCCCGGTGGTGCGAGTCGATCATCGGCCCGTGGGCGACGGCGCCATCGGCCCTGTAACGCAAAGGCTGCGGCAGTTGTACTCCGATGCTACGCACGGGAATTTGCCGGCGTACCGCAAATGGCTGCTCCCGGTCTATCGGAATGCCGCAACGCAGGCGCAGGACGCGGCGCCTATCGAGACAACAAGTTTCGCCTGAGCGAACGCCGGCGCGCGATAGCGCGATTGGCCGGCGATGAGGCCCAGGCAAGGAGGAAACACGAATGCTAACGACAATAAGTCAAACCAACGCCTATGACGTGGCCATGGAAAACTTCGATACGGCTGCAGACGCCATGGGCCTGGACAAAAACACGCGCGAGATGATCAAGTGGCCCGAGCGCATGCTGATGGTGGGCGTGCCGGTCCGCATGGACGACGGTCACATTCACCGCTTTGAGGGCTACCGCGTGCAGCACAGCTCGGTGCGCGGGCCTGCCAAGGGCGGCATCCGCTACCATCCGCAGGTAACGCTCGACGAAGTAAAGGCGCTGGCCACGTGGATGACCTGGAAGTGTGCGGTGGTGAACATTCCCTTCGGCGGAGCCAAAGGCGGCATCACCTGCGATCCGAAACACATGTCGCAGGGCGAGCTGGAACGGATGACGCGCCGGTATACCAGCGCGATTCTGCCGATTATTGGGCCGGAGCAGGACATTCCCGCGCCCGACGTCTACACCAACTCGCAGACCATGGCCTGGATCATGGACACCTACTCGATGACCAAGGGCTATGCCATTCCCGGCGTGGTCACGGGCAAGCCCATCAGCCTGGGCGGATCGCTGGGACGCAACGAAGCCACGGGCCGCGGCGTGTTCTATACCGTGGAGTGCGCCTGCGAGCATCTGCACATTCCGCTGAAGGGCGCAACCGTCGTCGTACAGGGCTTCGGCAATGCGGGATCGATCGCCGCGCAACTGCTCCACGAAGCGGGCGCGAAGATCATCGCGGTGAGCGACTCAGCCGGCTGCGTCTACAACAAGAACGGCCTGAACATCCCGGAGCTGATCCACATGAAGTCGCTCTGCGGCCATGTGGACGGATTCCCGGAAAGCGAGCCCATCCTGCCCAACGAGCTGCTGGCCTTGCAGTGCGACATCCTGGTTCCGGCGGCGCTCGAAAACACCATCCGCGAAGACAACGGCGGCGCAGTGCGCGCGCGCATCGTTGCCGAGGCGGCAAACGGGCCGCTGACGCCGGCGGCAGACAGAATCCTGGAGAGCAAGGGCATCTTTGTGATCCCGGACATTCTGTGCAACGCGGGCGGAGTCACGGTGTCCTACTTCGAGTGGGTGCAGGACGAGCAGCACCTGTTCTGGGAGGCGCGGGATATCTACAAGCGCCTTGATCAAGTAATGAAGACGGCCTTCCGCGATGTGCTCAAGATTCACCAGGAGCGGAATGTGCCCATGCGCATCGCCGCCAACATACTTGGCATCGGCCGCGTGGCCGAGGCCGTGCAGATTCGCGGCATCTATCCATAGCTTGAAGAGAACAATTCTCCTCTGACCCAACCTTTCTCCGCCGCAGTTGCCAGCGGCGGAGCAGGGTTGGTGACTGCCCCATTACGGGCCGCTCGCGGAGTCGGAAGCGGCTGAGATTCGGTGCGAAGCGTTGGGCGCTGTGCGCAAAGAGGGATTCCCGGCTATACTTTGCGCAACTACCAAACTCAAGGTCCGCTCTAACCATGACGCTCCCGGCCGTGCACGATTCCTGGCTCAGAAAACGGATCGTCTTGAGCGATCTGGCTGTCCTGCTTTTATTGGCGCTCGGCCGCATCCTGCTGCACGTTTTAACGAATAGCCAGTATGGATTCCACCGGGACGAGCTGCTTGCTCTCGATGACGGGCGATTCCTCGCCTGGGGGTATGTGGTTTACCCGCCGCTGACGCCGTTCCTGGCCAGAATTTCTCTGATCCTCTTCGGGCCTTCACTCGTGGGCCTCCGGCTTTTTGCAGATGTGGCTCAAGCCGTGGCGATGGTCCTCACAGGCCTGATGGCTCGCGAACTGGGCGGTGGCCGCTCCGCTCAAATCGTGGCTGCACTTGCGGCGTGCGTTGCTCCGGTCTCGCTGGCATCGGGAACGATGTTCCAATACGTGTCATTCGACTACCTGTGGTGGGTGCTGATCGCCTATTTCACCGTTCGATTGCTGCGGTCAGGCAACGCGCGTTGGTGGCTCGCCATCGGAGCAACAGTCGGGCTTGGCGCATTGACGAAGTATACGATCGCGTTTTTTGTTGCGGGAATTCTATGCGGTGTTCTCTTTACGGAAGCCCGCCGTTTTCTGCGAAGCCCGTGGCTCTGGGGTGGTGTTTTGCTTGCCGCACTCATTTGCCTTCCGAATTTTCTTTGGCAGGTCCACCACAATTTCATCTCGCTCGATTTTCTGAAGTACATTCACGCTCGTGATGTTGGGCGCGGCGAGGCCCATTTCTTTCTGCGAGACCAATTCTGGGTATCCACGAACATCGTCACGGTGCCGATCTGGCTCGCGGGCCTGTATTTTTGTCTCGTCGCGGCGGACGGCAAGCGCTATCGCATGATCGCCTGGATGTACCTGGCGCCGCTGCTGCTGTTCTTGCTCGCTCGCGGCCGCCAGTATTACCTCTCTCCGGCTTACCCCATGCTCCTGGCCGCGGGTTCAGCCTGGGGAGAGAAATGGGTGAACACGCTATCTGCGAGTCGTGCTCGCGTCGTTCGCAGGACTACGTATCGCGCACTGGCGGTCGCCGCGGTGTTGCTAGGCGTGGTTGTGCTTCCCATCGCACCGGCGGGCTCCGCCTGGTGGAAGTTTGCCGACAATATGAACGGGAACTTCAACGAAGAGTTCGATTGGCCGGAGATGGCCGAATCCGCCGCCCAGATCCGTGACTCGTTGCCCGCCGTGGACCGCAGCCATCTGGGAATTCTCACGGCTGACTCAGGAGGAACTGGCGCGATCGCGATCTTCGGCGCGCGCTACGGCCTGCCAGCGGCCATCAGCGGGTCGGATAGCGACTGGCTGCGTGGATATGGGAATCCTCCGCCATCCACGCTCATCGTCATCGGTTTCCCAAAGATTATTGTTGGAGCCTTCGAATCCTGTGAAGTTGCAGGCCATCTAACAAATCGCTACGGCATCGAGAACTCTGCCATTGGCGAGTACACCACCATTTGGGTCTGCAGAAATCTCCGCGAACCCTGGCCGGAATTCTGGCTCCAGGTTCATTCGTTCGGTTAACGTTGCATCCTATTCAATAGACTGAATGAATTGGTCTACAGCGCGGTCTTTCGATTTACCGCAAATTTATGCAGGCCGCGTTTGATCGACTCGAGGTGGGTTCCTCCATGGGTCCCCGAATTCCTTTCGCGATTGTCGCCGCGTTTTGTGTTGGGCCGACTTGCGTTCCGGCGCAAATCGTCGACTTGCCGTCGAGCAAGCAATTGATCGGCGAAGCTCCCGGTCATCCGCAGCGCATCAACAGCCTGCCCATTTCGATGGCCGTCTCACCCGATGGCCGCTACATAGTGACGGTGAATGCCGGTTATGGGACCTATGAGTCGAAGTACGATCAATCGTTCTCGGTTCTTGACGCCGAGACCGGCGCGCTCGCCGACTTTCCCGACAACCGCACACTGGCGCACATCGCCAGGCAAACGCTCTACTCGGGCCTCGCCTTCAGCCGCGATGGCAGACACCTCTACGCGAGCATGGCCTCGCTGACCGACCCCAAGGGCGACGGCAAGGCAGCCGTAGGCAGCGGTATCGCGGTTTACAGCTTCACGGCGGGAAAGATCGCAGTGGAGCGCCTGATTCCGCTGCCGGTCGAGCCGCTCCCGCAGGGACGAAAGACCCTCCTGCCCGCCGGAACCGACAGCGACGAAGGCGTTCCGTATCCGGCGGCGATCGCGGTGGTGGGCGACGCAGGACGTGAAGAGCTGCTCGTTGCCGAGAATCTTTCCGATGATGTCGTCCTGCTCGATGCTGCGACGGGCATGATCGAGAGGCGATTCGACCTCTCAGAAAGCGAGATGGTGCCGTCGACCTACCCGATCGCTCTCGCTGTAACGAGGAACGGCCGCGCCTTCGTCGCGCTCTGGAACGTGTCGGAGATCGCCGAACTCTCCCTCTCACATGGAATGGTCGCGCGCAAGCTCGCGCTGCTCAAGCCTTCCAACCCAATCGCACCGGGAACGCACCCGTGTGCGATGGCCCTCTCGCCAGACGAAAAAACACTCTATATTGCGCTGGCCAATCGCGATGCAGTGGCGGCGGTGGATGTCAGCGCAGGGCAATTTGCGGTGAAGGGCTACTTCGATACCCGCCTGCCGGGGCAAAGCTATTTTGGCGCTGAGCCCGTCGCGCTCGCCGTCAACGCCGACGGCAGCCGCCTCTATGTGGCAAACATGGCCACCAACGCCGTCGCTGTTTTTGATCCGCGCAAGCTGACGCCGAAGGCTGCGAAAGCGGGAATGATCGAGCCGGACGGATTTATTCCCACGGAGTGGATGCCGATTTCGATGACGTTTGTTTCGTCAGCCTCCGGCGGCAAGCTTTATGTTGCGACCGCCAAGGGCAAAGGAACCGGGCCGAACAACTTTCCCCAGCGCCGGGTGGAGACTCCGGATCACAAGTGGACGGAAAGGCCGAGTACCTACATTGCGACGCTGCTTTACGGCTCGCTGGCGGCGCTCGACGAACGGGAGATCGCAGCCAACCTGCCCGCCTGGACCTCGGCCGTGCTTGCCTCGAACCGTATGAAGGCCGCGCAGGAGCAGATCGCCTTTGCCGGCGGCGCGCGGGGCCGAATTAAGCACGTCATCTACATCATCAAAGAGAACCGCACCTACGATCAGATCCTTGGCGACCTGAAGCAGAATGGACGTCAGGCGGGGAATGGCGACCCGAGCCTGGCGATGTACGGCGAGGCCATAACGCCCAACCAGCACAAGCTTGCGCTCGAATTCGGCGTGCTCGACAACTTCTTCGATTCCGGCGAGGTCTCCGGCAACGGCCACGTGTGGTCCAACGCCGCCATCGGCACGGACTATCTGGAGAAGACGTGGCAGCAGAACTATCGCGGTGAGCAGCGGCCGTACGACTACGAGGGCGTGGTGGCCGAAGGCTATCCGCTACTCGAGAAGATTGCTGACGTGAATGAGCCGGCCAGCGGCTATCTTTGGGGCGATCTGGCCGCGCACGGCAAGACCTACTACCACTTCGGCGAATTCATTTCGTCGACGTTTTGCGGGCAGGAAGCCGTCGCCGATACTTCGCTCGGCGGCATGATGGCCGGCCCGAGTTGCGCGCGCAAGGAGATCAAGCCGGGCGAGCCGTTGCCTGCGGAGTGGGGTGGCAGCCTGAACAAGTGGCCCTGGCCGATTCCGCTGCTCGCCGCCAACGTTGCCACCAAGCCTGAGCTGACGGGCCACTTTGCGCCGGAAGCGCCGGATTTCAATCTTCTGATTCCCGATCAGGTCAGGGTCGAAATCTTCTTGCGCCACTTGCAGCAGTGGGTTGCGGATCGCGAGCGCGGCAACGACACCATGCCCGACTTCGTTTTGCTGCGCCTGCCCAACGATCACACAGCGGGCACGCGGCCCGGCGGGCCCACGCCCAGGTCTTCCGTAGCCGATAACGATCTCGCCGTCGGCCGCGCCGTGGAGGCGATTTCGCACTCGGCGTACTGGGAAGATACAGCCTTCTTCATTCTTGAAGACGACGCTCAGGCCGGCGCCGACCACGTCGACGCGCACCGCAGCATTGCGCTCGTGATCAGCAAGTATGCGCCGCACGGCCCCGGCGGCGCGCCATTCGTCGACAGCCGCTTCTACTCCACGGTCAGCGTCATTCGCACCATGGAAGCGCTGCTCGGCCTGCCGCCGATGAACAATAACGACGCTTTCTGCTCGATGATCTCTTCGCTGTTCACCGGTCCCGGCGATCAGGCGCCCTACACCGCCGACTATTCCAACCGCGACAACGGCCTTATTTATACAGCCAACCCGAACAACGCCGTGGGTGCGCGCGCCAGCATGAAGATGGACTTCAGCCACGCCGACCGCGCCCCTGCGGAAAAGCTCAACGTCATTCTCTGGAAGGACGCCATGGGCAACGCGCCGGCGCCGGCGATGCTGAGGGTACGCGCGAAGAAACCGGACAGTGACGACGACTAAATGCGCGGCCACGTTCAGAATTGCGCTCTCTACGACTGTGGCTGCGGAAGTGCTCCTCTAAAGCGGAAGCCCCGGCAATCGGAGATGAGGACACTTGAGAAAGTGTCCCATTCGCGGGCCAAACCCTCGCCGCAACGGATTAGCCTCCTCGTTGAAAGAGGAGGATTGGAATATGAAAAAACTAGCGGTGGTTGTTCTTGCGATGGCGGCGGCTCTGGGAGCGGCGCAAGCGTTTGCACTTGAGGGAGACGATATTACGTACGTCAACGGCACGGTGCCCTCCGTCAAGGAGGGGATCGTCGGCCGCGTGAATGTGACCCCGGCTTTGGCTCTGGAGTTCCATTCCAGCGCCGGCCAGTTCTCGATCCCGTACGCCCGCATCACTACGTATCAATGTCGCGAAGAGGCGAAATATCATTTGGGAGTTTTGCCGGCGATCGCGGTGGGGCTCTTCGCGCCATGGGAGAAGCTGCACTTTGTCACCATCACGTGGCAAGGGGAGCGAGATACGGCGGAAGTGGCGACGCTGGAGCTGTCAAAAAGCAGCTCGGAGGCGTTGCTGGCCTTGCTGCGCGCCCGCGCAACCGAAGCATGCAAACCAGGTTCGGGGCACACATGCGGCAGGGTTTTCTGAGGGCGGCGGACGAAGGCCGTGGCTGCGGGGCGGATTCCAGTCAACGGTTCACAGGATGGGATAAATGGCGAAAAAAGCCGCCTGAACCGCGCGAAATGGACCAAACGCCTTCGCCAAACCCGGCCCCAAACTGGTAGCTTGAGAGAGTAAGACTTTCTTTCCCGCGATGGCTTCCAGTCCCTACTTTTCATTGGCGGTTTTATTCGTGGCGGCCCTGGGGTTTGGCCTTGCCCCGCTGGGACTGGCCTGGCTTTGGGGCATGGTGTTTTCGCCGCCCAAGCCGAACCCCACAAAAAACGCCATTTACGAGTGCGGGCTAGTGTCAAAGGGCGATGCCTGGATGCAGTTTCGCTCAGCCTACTACCTCTACGGCATCATCTTCCTCATCTTCGACGTGGAGGCAGTGTTTCTGCTGCCCTTTGCGGTGGCGTTCGCCGGGTTGAGCGCGGCGGCCTGCGCGGCCATGCTGGTGTTTGTGCTGCTGCTGGTAGAGGGACTGGCCTGGGCCTGGGCCAAAGGCGTGCTGACGTGGCAGTGAAGGAAGTGAAAGGGTGAAGAAGTGAAGAGGTGAAGGAGTGAATCAGTAAACAAGCGAGGCGCGGGGTGGATCTCTTTACCCGCGTTTAAGTGAGCCGGAACCGTACTACTGTCGTCTCTTTCACTCCTTCACTGGTTCACTGGTTCACTCCATGGGAGCGGAGCAACGATGGCAGTTGACCAACAATTGAAGATCGAACTGGGCAAGCAGGGCATCTTCGTCACGACCATCGAGGAGCTCTACAACTGGGGCCGGCGCAGCTCGATATGGCCCATGCAGTTTGGCCTGGCCTGCTGCGCCATCGAGATGATCGCCACCACCATGGCGCGCTACGATCTGGCCCGCTTCGGCGCGGAAGTCTTTCGCCCCTCGCCACGGCAGGCCGACCTGATGATCGTCTCCGGCACCGTGACCAAAAAGATGGCGCCACAGGTGGTTCGCCTCTACAACCAGATGGCCGAGCCGCGCTACGTGATCGCCATGGGCGCATGCGCCATCTCCGGCGGCCCGTTCAAGCAGGGCTACAACGTGCTCAAGGGTATCGACCGCTACATTCCGGTGGATGTGCACATTCCCGGCTGCCCGCCTCGGCCCGAGGCGCTGATCCAGGCCTTCATCACGCTGCAGAAGAAGATCGGCGCCCAGCATCTGACCGGGGAGGGCCGCCCGCGCTTTCTCGACCGAGAAGCGCAGGGCGAGTTTCCCGTGCCCGAGCAGGGCGAGCACGATCTGGAGCCGACATCGAACCAAGGCGTCTGGCCGGTTGCGATCACGATTCGATGAATGCAGCGACCAAGGGACCAAGGGACCGAGGGAACGAGGCGCTAGAGAAGATCGGGCCGCGAGAAACACTCGGCTAGGAGCTAGGAGCTAGAAGCTAGGAGCTAAGTTGAAGTCAGTCGAAGAAATCAAGGCGGCGATTGAAGCGGCGGTTCCCGGCGCTGGCGTGGAGTTTGTGCCCAACCCCAGCCCCTCGGCGCAGCACTCGCTTCGCCTCGCGCCCCAGAGCGCCGTCGCCGTCGCCACATTTCTGCGCGACGATCCCGAGCTGGCCTTCGATTTCCTCTCCAATTTGACCGGCGTCGATTGGCCCGACAAAGAGATAGCGGAGAAAGTCAAAGTAACGCGTCAAGTCGTGAGAACGGTCGACGGTGTCGAACAAACAGTCGAGGAAACGGCTGACGAGACCCGCAAGCACATCGAGCCCGGCTGTCTTGAGGCGGTCTACCACCTGTATTCGGTGGCCAAGAAGCACGGTCCCCTGGTGATCCGCATGCGCACGGTGAACCGCACCGACCAGGTCGACCTGCCTTCGTTCACGTCCATCTGGCGCTCGGCGGAATTTCAGGAGCGCGAGGTCTTCGATCTCTACGGCATCGTCTTCACCGGCCATCCGGACCTGCGCCGCCTGCTGATGTGGGACGGCTTCAAGGACCACCCCATGCGCAAGGACTACGTGGAGCCGGACGACTTTGAGTATGAGCCGACAGCGCATGATGCGGTGGTCCAACGAGCGCAAGAACATAAAGACAGGGAACAGGGATCAGGGAACAGGGATCAGGAAGCCGCAACCAAATGAGCGTCGCAGAAACCAAGACGGAGAGAGTCGAGGGCTGGAACCGGCCGCCGGTGATTGAGCCCGACGGCGAAGGCGAACTGCTCGAAGTCGCCATGGGGCCGCACCATCCCTCCACGCACGGCGTCTTCCGCATGGACGTGGCGCTCGACGGCGAACGCGTCATTCGCCTCAAGCCGGTCTTCGGCTACCTGCACCGCAATCACGAGAAGATCGCCGAGCAGGCTTCCTATCTTTCCTCGATGCCCTATACGGATCGCCTCGATTACTTCTGCTCGCTCACCAACAACTGGGCCTACGCGCTGGCGGTGGAAAAGCTCGCCGCCCAGGCGGTTCCCGAGCGCGCCGAACACATCCGCGTGATTCTCGCCGAATTCACGCGCGTGCAGAACCACGCCGCGTCCATCGGTTTCCTCATTCAGGAGATGGGCGCCAGCGGCACGCCGCTGATGTACGCCTTCAAGGAGCGCGAGAAGATTCTCGATCTCTTCGAATCGCTCACTGGCTCGCGCATGATGTGCAACTACATGCGCTTTGGCGGCTGCCGCGTGGATATTTCCGCGGCGTGGCTCGACGCCGCGCGCAAGGTCGTTGCCGGTCTGCCCGCGTTTGTCGATGAGTTTGAAGCGCTCCTCTCCACGAACGAAATTCTGATGGCGCGGTGCCAGGGCGTCGGCATTCTCAGGCCGGATCTGGCCGTAAACGCCGGAGTGACCGGGCCCATGCTGCGCGCGTCTGGTGTGAATTACGACATCCGCAAAGTCGATCGCTATGGCATTTACGACCGCTTCAATTTCCGCGTGCCGCTCGGCGAGCGCGGCGACGTCTACGACCGCTACATGGTGCGCGTGCTTGAGATGCGTGAGTCGATCAAGATCCTCGAGCAGGCGCTCAAAGAAGTTCCCGCCGGACCGATCATGGACCCGAAGGCGAAGCTGCGCGGATTCCGTCCCAAGCCCGGCGAGGCCTACGGCCGTATTGAAGCGCCCAAGGGCGAGTTGGGCTTTTATCTCATCAGTGACGGCGGGCCGAACCCCTATCGCTATCGCGTGCGCCCACCCAGCCTGATCAACCTGACGGTTCTGGAGGACATGGCTTTGGGTCAAAACGTCGCCGATGTCGTACTGATCTTTGGCAGTGTGGATATTGTCCTTGGTGAAGTGGACCGGTAGTGAAGCACAAGTTGATGCTGGTTCAGGTCGAGGCGCAGCAGAAACGGCGTGGAGGTCGAGATGAAGATCATGACGGGTTCAAGGGCTCTGCTGTTGATGTCGTTGGGGCTGGGTGCGGCGATGAGCGCGCACGCAGCCGGACCGTATACGTTGACGTGCGACGCCGCGAGGAGCGGAACGGTGACCATTGCGTTGACCGGCTACACCGTGGCCGTAACCGGGACGAGTGAAGCCGCCATAGGGGCGGGCAAGGGCGCGTCAAGGCGGGAAACCAAATTCGCTCTCACCGTGCAAGCGAGTTCTGGCAAGGATTACGAGACGCTGCTTTCGATTTTGCAGGACGACGAGATCCTGCGAAGCTGCAAGCTGATTGACGGCCAGGGCGGCGCAGGCGTCGGGGCGAGCGACAGTTGGACGCAGGAGAGCGCGAAGGGAAAGAACAAGGGCAAGAACAATCAGCCGGCCTCGAACAGCGGAGGCGCACTCGAGTGGATTCTTACCAACGCCAGCGTGACGAGCGTGACGGCGTCGGGAGGCCCGAACTCGACGGGAGTGCCGGCGACCTCGATGCAGGCGACGATCGAGGCGCAAAACTTTACGTTCACAATGTAGACGGGGTGGCTGGGCAGGGAAGGGAAACGTGCCCTGCCGGCTTGAGAAAGTCCGGAGGATGCATTGCTGGGTGACGGCATACTGAAAGGGATGGCGGAGACGGCGAGGAATTTCTTCGGCAGCTTTGTCTCCGCGGAACGGCTGACGACGGTCGAGTACCCGGAAGAGCGGATCCCAACTGTCGAGGCCGCGCGCGTTTTTCCCTTTCTCGTCTACGACGGCTCCGACTGGGAAGCCGGCATGCGCTGCGTGGCCTGCCAGATTTGCGAAAAAGAGTGCCCCCCCAAGTGCATTCTCATTGACAAAAGCAAAGACAAGAAGCCGGACTATGTGGGCAAGCCGCAGTTCTTTCCCACCCGCTTCGACATCGACATCTCCGTTTGCATGAGCTGCCAGATCTGCGTCGAGGTTTGCCCCTTCGAAGCCATCAAAATGGACACCGAGTTTGAGCTGGCTACTGACGATCGCTTCGGCGGGCTGCTGCAGGACCGCAAGCAACTGGCAAAGTCGAATGAGTACTACCATTCGATTCATCCGACGGAAGCCGCCGAAGTGGACGCGCGCCTGGCCAAGGAAAAGGCCAAGGTGGAAGCCAGGGCCAAGGCCGCTGCGGAAGCCGCCGCCAAGGCTGCGGCCGCGGCAGCCGCAGCCAAACCCGTTGCCGCCACTGCTCCACCCGCTGCCGCTCCCGATCCCGCCCCGCCAACCCCGAAGCCAGCCGCCGGAGGAGGAAGCTAGTCCATGGCCGTGAGTCTCGACCAGATCTTCATCCTCCTCCGCGACTGGTTCGTCGGATTTCTGCCCGCCGCGCTGCGCCCCGCCGCAGGCGTGCTGCTCGGCGTCATTGCAATCGTCTGCGTCTTTCCCGGTCTCTTCGCGCTCACAACGGTCTTCGAGCGCAAAGGGCTGGGCCGCATCCAGAACCGGATCGGCCCCAACCGCGTCGGTCCCTTCGGCCTCTTTCAGCCGATTGCGGACGGCATCAAGTCGCTCACCAAGGAAGACGTCGTTCCTCTCAGCGCCAACGCCGCAGTGCATTTTCTCGCGCCGCTCGTGCTTGTGGTCGCGGTCTTCATGGGCTTCGCGGTTTTGCCTATGGGCCGCAACATGGTGCTGGTCGATATGGATGCGGGGCTGCTCTTCTTCTTCGCTATGGGCGCCGCGACGGAGCTTTCCGTCTTCATGGCCGGATGGTCCAGCCGCAACAAGTATTCGCTTCTTGGCGCTATGCGCGCAGTGGCGCAGATGATCAGCTACGAGATTGTGCTGCTGCTTTCCGCCGTTTCCGTCGTCATGATCTCCGGCTCGCTCTCGCTGCCGAAGATCGTTGACGCACAGAATCAGTATTCTCACGGCCTTCCGCATTGGTACATCTTCACGCCGTGGGGCCTCGCCGGATTCCTGATGTACGCCATCGCCGCCACGGCTGAAACCAACCGCTCGCCGTTCGATCTGCCTGAAGGCGAGTCGGAACTGGTCGCGGGCTACCATACCGAATACTCCGGCTTCAAATTCGCCTTGTTCTTTCTCGGGGAATACCTTGCCATGTTTTCCATCTCCGGCCTGGGCACTACGCTTTTCCTCGGCGGATGGTCGGCGCCGTTTTCCTTCCTCACCTGGGTTCCTTCGTGGATATGGTTCTTCGGCAAGATGATGCTCTCCATCTTCGTCTTCATCTGGATGCGCGGCACACTGCCCCGCCTGCGCCAGGATCAGCTCATGAATTTTGCATGGAAATTCGTTCTGCCCTTCACGCTGCTGAATCTTGTGGTCACCGCGCTCTGGCGCTTCATGGGCGAGGGGTGGGCACGCTGGGTTGTCTGCACAGTCATTCTTGCTGCGGCCTACATTCTCACGGGCTGGTTGGAAATGCGCAGAAAGCACATTGGCCCCAGGAGCTACCGCTATGCTGAGTAAGTCGGGGAACGAGGGACCAGGGGGCCAAGGGATCGAGGCGGCGAGGAAGTCGATTCTCTTTGCGCGATCGGAAAGGACGAGCCGCCGATGAATGCGGTGTTTTACATTCTCGCGGCGCTCACGCTGGCCGGTGGCCTGGCCACCGTGCTGCTCAAGCACCTGGTTCACTGCGCGCTCGCCGTCACCGTCGCCTTCGCCGGCCTGGCCCTGCTCTTCCTCCAGCTCGACGCGCAATTCGCCGGCTTTGCTCAGATTCTTGTCTACATCGGCGCCGTCGCCATCCTGATTGTCTTTGCCATCCTGCTCACGCGCGGCTCCGAGCTGCCGAAGGGAGGCGTTTTCAGCAGTACCTGGCTGGTGGGACTTGCGATCGCCGCGGGCGTTTTTGCCGTGCTTGGCTGGGCGGTGCTCCAGAGCGTGCGCGCGGTGCCGCAACAGAACGCTGTGCCCGTGGTGACCGTGCACGACATCGGCAACGCGCTGATGGGCCGCTATGTGCTCCCGCTCGAGATCGTCGCCCTGCTGCTCACCGCCGCCACCATTGGCGCAGTCATCGTGGCCATGCACGAGAAAGAGAGGCAGCCATGACGCCTCTCGCTACGCCCCTTGCCGGTTACCTCCTCGTCGCGGCCCTCCTCTTCGCCATCGGCCTCGCCGGCGCGCTCACCCGACGTAACGCCATCATGGTGCTCATCGGAATCGAGCTGATGCTCAACGCAGCCAACTTGAATCTGATTGCCTTCTGGCGATTCGGCCCGCATCCCGAGGCGCTCACCGGCATGATGTTCGCCATCTTCTCCATTGCTGTCGCAGCGGCCGAAGCTGCCGTCGGCCTGGGCCTCGTCATCGCCATCTATCGCCACACCAACACCACAGAACTCGACAAGATAAACAGGATGAAGGGGTGAACGGATGATGCAAGGCGCGATCTCATTCCACCCCGATTCCGCGCTGTCTGCCATCGCGCAAATCCTCTGGCTCATCCCGGCGGCGCCGATTGTTGCTTCAGGTCTCATTGCCATGCTCAAGCAGCCAAGGCGTAAAGCCGCAGCGACCCTCGCCATCGGCTCGCTCGCTTTCTCGCTGCTGTTGTCACTCATCGCCTTCGGGCATGTCCTCAGCGGTTGGGCGCACGGCGCAGTCGTTCGCGAAGTGGTCAACTTCACCTGGTTTCATTTCGGTTCCGCGCATGTCGATCTCGGCTGGGTTCTCGATCCGCTTGCCGCCATCATGCTCGTGATGGTCAGCTTCGTTGGCCTGCTCATTTTCATCTACTCCGTCGGCTACATGGCCCACGACGAAAACTTCACCCGCTTCTTCTGCTTCATGTCGCTCTTTGCCGGAGCCATGCTCGGCGTCGTGATCTCCAACAGTCTGCTGCTGCTGTTTATGTTCTGGGAGATTGTCGGCCTCACGTCCTATCTGCTCATCGGCTTCTGGTATCAAAAGCCCTCCGCCGCCGCCGCCGCGAAAAAAGCCTTCATCACCACGCGCGTGGGCGACATCTTTTTCTTTCTCGGAATCGTGTGGCTGTTTTCGCAGACTGGTACGCTGGTCCTCTACAAAGGCGGCGGGGGAGCGATTGAACCGGCCGCACTGGCTCGGCTGCTGAGCCAGCACGCGGGCCTCGGCCTCAGCGCCGCAGGCGCCATTGGATTGCTGATCTTCGCCGGAGCGGTGGGCAAAAGCGGCCAGCTTCCCCTGCACGTCTGGCTGCCCGACGCCATGGAAGGCCCCACGCCAGTCTCCGCGCTCATTCACGCAGCCACCATGGTTGCCGCCGGCGTCTTTCTCGTCACGCGCATGTATCCGCTCATGCAAATCGGCGCGCATCCCGGTGGAACGACCGTCGCTCTCACTGTCGTTACCTGGGTGGGCGCGTCCACCGCGGTCTTCGCCGCGCTGATCGCCGTCGCGCAGAACGACATCAAGCGCATCCTCGCTTACTCCACGATCTCGCAGCTTGGCTACATGATGGCCGGTCTCGGCCTGGGCGGCGTCGCCGTAGGCATGTTCCACCTCATCACACACGCGTTCTTTAAATCGTTGTTGTTCCTTGGCGCGGGCTCGGTGATTCACGGCTGCCACGAGGAGCAGGACATCCGCCGCATGGGCGGCCTCAAGGTCGATATGCCGCTTACCTTCATCACGTACGCCTTCGGCATGTTGGCGCTCTGCGGCTTCCCGCTCTTCTTTTCGGGCTTCTGGTCGAAGGACGGCATTCTTGAAGCAGCGCAGCATTGGGATGTTTCAAAGGCGCCACTGGTGATGCTTGTGGTTGGCGCGCTGCTGACCGCTTTCTATATGACGCGCCAGGTGTGCTACGTCTTCTTCGGCTACTGGCGCGGCCAGAAGGTGGCGCACGAGAGCCCGAAGGTAATGACGCTGCCGCTCGTCATCCTCGCCTTCTTCGCCATGGCGCTGGGCTTGATCGGCACTCCCGCGTGGCCGTGGTTCCATGCGTTTCTTGAGAATCGCGGAGTCAAGTTCAATCTGCACGGATTCGCCGAGCCGGGTCTCGGCCTGCTGATGCTCGCCTCGTCTCTGGTCGTTTTTCTCGGCCTCGGAATTGGCTGGTGGCTCTACGGCAACAAATCGCCAGAGCCGGAAGAGCCGGACGCGCTGGAAAAATCCGCGCCGTGGCTGTGGGCCGGCCTTCGCGATCGCCTTTACGTGGATGAGCTCTACGGCGTCACCGTGATTGCTTTTTACGCGTGGTGGGCGCGTGTGGCCGATTGGCTTGACCGCCGCGTGTGGGGTGGGATCGTGGCCGCGGTCGCTTGGCTCTTCGGCCTCTGGGCGCAGCTCAACCGCCTGCTTGACGTCTACTGGGTCGACGGCGGTTTCGATAAAACCTGCGAAGAGCTTTCCTCAAGTGGCGGCTTGCTGGCGCGTGTCGAGAGCGGCCGCGTGCAGAACTACCTCCGCATCCTGGCTGCGGCCGTGGTTGCGCTTGCCGCAGTTCTTCTCTGGAGCAGCCGGCCATGAACGCAATTGCGACCGGATTTCCGATTTTGACGCTCCTGATCGTGTTGCCTCTCATCGGCGCCGCCATCGCGCTCTTCTGGGGCCGGCACGCGCGCGGCGTGGCGCTGCTCACTTCGCTCGCCTGCCTGGTTGTGGCGCTGGTCATCTGGACCCGACTACCGGCTAACGGCAGCATAGGCCTCGTGGAACGTGCCGCCTGGGCGCCCTCGCTCGGCATCGAGTATCACCTCGGCGTCGACGGGCTCGGCGCGCTGATGCTCGTGCTCTCCGCCATCGTCACGCTCATGTCGGTCGATGCGGCGCATCGCGTGCACCACATGCCCGGCCTCTTCTACGGACTGGTGCTCCTGCTCGAGTCGGGCCTCTTCGGCTCCTTCTGCGCGCTCAATTTCTTTCACTGGTTCCTGTTTTGGGAGCTCAGCCTCATCCCCGCATTCTTCCTTATCAAACTGTGGGGCGGCCCGCGCCGCGGCCCGGCAGCCACGCAGTTCTTCATCTACACCATGGCAGGCTCGGTAGCGCTGCTGATTTCGTTTCTCGCGATCTTTCTCTCCACCGGCTCCATGGACTTCGTGCAACTCGCCGGGCTGGCCGCATCGGGGACGCTCCAGCAAATGGTCACGGCGCATCTCGGCGCAGTGATGCCGTGGCTCGCCATCGGCGTGCTTGCCGGCTTCGCGGTCAAGGTGCCGCTCATGCCTTTTCACACCTGGCTGCCCGCTGCGTATGCTGAAGCGCCGTCGCCGGTCACCATGCTGCTCACCGGCGCAATGTCGAAGATGGGCGTCTACGGCCTGCTGCGCATCGCGCTTCCCATCTTCGGCGTCGAGATCTCCGCGATGCGCACGCCGCTGCTGGTTCTTGCCGTTGCCACCGTTGTGATGGGCGCGTGGGCCGCGGCCGCGCAGAAGGATTTGAAGCGCGTTTTCGCCTACTCCTCGGTGAATCACCTCGGCTACTGCCTGGTTGGCATCTTCGCGCTCGCCGTTCCCGTGTCCGGCGCGGCAGCCCAGGCCAGCCAGGCGGCCGCGCTCAACGGCGTCATCCTGCAGATGTTCAATCACGGCATAACCGCAGCCGCGATCTTCTGGTTCATCGTCATGATCCAGTTCCGCACCGGCGGCCTGCGCGGCATCGACGACTTCGGCGGCCTGCGCAAGCCTGCGCCGGTCCTCGCCGGCCTTATGGGCATCGCGCTGTTCGCCTCTCTCGGCCTACCCGGCCTCAGCAGCTTCGTGAGTGAATTTCTGATCTTCCGCGGCGTTTTTCCGCTTGCCTGGGTCGCAGCCACGGTCTCGATCCTGGGCCTGCTCGTCACCGCAGTCGTTCTCCTCACCGTGATGCAAAAGGTCTTCAACGGCCCCGTGCCGGAGCATTGGGCGAATTTCCCTGACCTGCATCACAGCGAGCGCATCGCGCTGGCGCCCGTGATCGGCCTCATGTTCCTGCTTGGCCTTGCGCCCCAGCTCATCGTTGACACCATCAACCCCACAGTCGTGAACCTGCTGGCGCACTGGAGATTCTGATGTTGGCGTTCGCGATCTACATTTCGTTTGCCGGCGCGCTGATTTCAGCGCTGCTACCCAAAGGCAAACCCGGCCTGGCGCGCTGGTGGGCGCTCATCGTGACCGTGGCCGGCCTTGCGATCGCCGTCGCGGGCTACGCCGCAGGCATGGGCCAGGGCCGTCAGGTGATCGTCGATGCGCTTTGGGTGCCCTCCGTGGGCGTTCACTACCTGCTCGCCGCCGACGGCATCAGCCGCGTGCTCGTTCTGCTCACCGGCATCGCCGCGGTCGCAGGCGTCCTCTTCAGTTGGAACGTCGATCTCCGCACCAATCAGTTTTTCGCCTTCTATCTCGCACTCATCGGCGGCGTCTACGGCGTCTTCCTCAGTTTCGACTTTTTCCTGCTCTTCGTTTTTTACGAACTCGCCATTGTTCCCAAGTACTTCCTCATCGCCATCTGGGGCTCCACGCGTCGCGAATACGGAGCCATGAAGTTGGTGCTCTACTCCTTCGTAGGCTCGGCGATGGTGCTCATCGGCCTGCTCGCGGCGTATGTCACCGCCGGCTCTCACTCCACCGCGCTCATCGATCTGGCCCGCGCCGGCCTGCCCGTCAGCTTCCAGATGTGGTGTTTCCCGCTGGTCTTCGTCGGCTTCGCCATTCTCGCCGGTCTGTGGCCCTTCCACACCTGGGCGCCCACCGGTCACGTTGCCGCGCCCACCGCCGCTTCCATGTTGCTCGCCGGCGTGGTGATGAAGCTCGGCGCCTACGGCTGTCTCCGCGTCGCCATGGGCCTTTTCCCTCGCGGCCTCGATCCCTGGGGATTCTCTTTTATCGGCATCGGATCGTGGCGTGACGTTTTTGCATGGCTCGCCGTCATCGGCATCGTCTACGGCGCGCTTGTCGCCCTCGCCCAATCGGATTTCAAATTCGTCATTGGCTACTCCAGCGTCAGCCACATGGGCTTCGTGCTCCTCGGCCTCATGACGCTCAATCAGATCGGCGTCGATGGCGCGGTACTGCAGATGTTCTCGCACGGTGTGATTGCCGGCCTCTTGTTCGCCATTGTCGGCCGCGTCGTCTACGATCGCACGCACACGCGCCAGTTTGCCGAGCTCGAACCGATGCATCTTTCGCGGCGGCTACCCTTCGCGGCGTGGGCCTTTGTCTTTGCCGGCGTCGCGTCCATGGGCCTTCCCGGCTTCTCCGGCTTCGTGGCCGAGCTCCAGGTGCTGATCGGTTCCTGGAAAGCCAATCCCTGGTGGACCGCGGTTGCAGGCATCGGCATCATCGTTGGCATCGCATACATCTGGCGTGCCCTGCAGAAGGCTTTCTTCACCGATGCGCTGCCCACCGCGCATGAGCTCGAATCCGAGCAAGCGCACAAATTCTCGCCCATCACCTGGCCCGAGATTGCCGGCGTCGCGCTGCTCGGCGTGTCTACGCTCGTCGTCGGCCTCTATCCGCGCATTCTTCTCGATTCCATCGAGCCGGCCGTCAAGGCGCTGCTCGCGGGAGGGATGCAATGAACTACGCAACCCTCTTCCGCGCCACGCTGCCTGAAACGGCTCTCGAAGTCGCCGCCCTGATGGTGCTCGTCGTCGATCTTGGGTTTCTGCGCAAGTTCACCCTGCAGATTCGCACAACAGTCGCTGCCCTCATCGGAATCGCGGGCTGCGCCGCTGCGGTTTGGGCGGTGTATGCAGCAGGATGGGCGGGATTCAGCGCGGGCAGCGATCTCCTGCTCGCGGCGGGCGGCTCGGCAGGTGTCGCACAAGTCGCCATACTCGTCCTCACTGCGCTCACGCTTCTGCTGCTCATAGACACTGACTTCACGCGCAATGCCGGCGAATACGTTGCCGTGGTGTTGATGGCTGCTGCCGGCGGGCTGATCATCTCCGCCGCTCAGGACCTGCTCGTGATCTTCATCGGCCTCGAGCTCCTCTCGCTCGGCCTCTACATCCTCACCGCCTTTGCCAAGCAGTCCGGCAAAAGCGCCGAAGCCGCGATGAAGTACTACCTCTTCGGCGCCATGTCGGCGGCGTTTCTGCTGTTTGGGTTCAGCTATCTCTACGGGATCTCGGGCTCAACCTACTTGCCCCGCGTCGTCTTCGGCGTCAACATTGCCGGCACTCAGGGCGGCGCACCCTTGCTTGCCGTCGCTCTGGTCATGATCGCCGCCGGGCTCGGCTTCAAGATCGCGGCTGTCCCATTCCATCTCTGGGCGCCCGATACTTATGAGGGCGCGCCCGCTCCGGCGGCAGCATTCATCGCGTCCGTCTCCAAGGTCGCGAGTTTCGCTCTGCTCATCTCCATCGGCTACGCAATCCTCCGGTGGCCCGCGATGCTGCACTTGACGGGCGGCCGCGTCACCTTTACGGTTATCCCGCCCGGCACCCCGCGACCTCCCGTTGCTCTCGGCTTTGTAACGGTCTGGCCGGAGATCCTCATGGTGCTCTCCGTGGCGTCGATGGTCTTCGGCAACCTGGCCGCCCTCGCGCAATCCAGCGTTCGCCGCCTGCTTGCCTACTCCGCCATCGCGCACGCCGGCTACATCCTGCTTGGCCTCGCGTTCTTCTCCTGGACGAATGCCAGCGCGCAAGCCATCCTCTATTACATCCTCACCTACGGCCTCACCACCATCGGCGCATTCGGCGTAGTCGGCGTGGTGGAGCGCGCCACGGGCAGCGATCGCATGGACGCCTTTCTCGGACTGCACAAGCGCAGCCCTCTGCTTGCCGCCGTTCTGCTGGTGCTCTTCCTCTCGCTCGCTGGAATTCCGCCGCTGGTCGGCTTCTGGGCCAAATTCAATCTTTTCGCCACGGTGCTCAACTGGGGCTCGTATGGCATTTCTAAAGGGCCCTTGTCCTCGCTGCCGGCCGAGCAACTCACGCTCGTAGCCCTGGCCGTCGCGTTCAGCGCCGTATCGCTCTACTACTATCTGCAGGTGCTCAAGCGCGCCTACGTCATGCCAGCCGCGGACGAATCGCCCATTCACGCAAATCCCGTCACGCTCACCGTGCTGCTCCTCATTGCGGCCGCGGTCGTCATCCTCGGCTGCTTCCCGGCGCTGCTGCAATCCTGGATCACCGGCTTCTATCCGGCGATGTAGCGGCGACTCGCCCTCCAAACAAAAAGCCGCCCGAAGCTTCTTGCTCCAAGCGGCCCGCTGACTAGCCCCGCTAACCCCGCTAACTCCGCTACCTCCGCTAACCCCGCTAACTCCGCTAACTCCGCTGCCTTTATCAGTACTTCACAATCGCCGTAAACGAATCCGGTTTCAGGCTCGCGCCGCCCACCAGCGCGCCGTCAATCTCCTCCCGGCCGATCAGCGCCGTCGCATTATCCGGTTTCACGCTGCCGCCGTAAAGAATCCGCATGGCCGCGGCCACACCGGCGCCCAGCAGCTTCGCCACTTCCGCGCGAATGATGCGGTGCGCATCGGCCGCAATCTCCGGCGTCGCTGTCTTGCCCGTTCCGATCGCCCACACCGGCTCGTACGCAATCATCACGGGCGCTGCGGCCTCGGGCGTGATTCCAGCAAACGCGCCCGTCACCTGCGTCTTCAGCACGCTCGCCGTCTTGCCGGCCTCGCGCTCTTCCAGCACCTCGCCGATGCAGACCACCGGCACCACGCCGTGCTTGAGCGCGGTGTGCAGCTTCTTGTTCACAATCTCGTCGGTTTCGGCGAAGTACTGCCGCCGCTCGGAGTGGCCGATGAGCGTATGCGTTCCACCCACGGCCATGAGTTGGCCGATCGAGGTCTCACCGGTGTAGGCGCCTTCCTCGGCAAAGTGAATGTTCTGCGCGCCCACGGCCACATTCGAGCCCCTGCACGCTGGAATCACTGTCGGCAGCAGCACCGGCGAGGGGAACAGAGCAATCTCGTCGCGCGTGTGCGTGGCGACAAGCGGCAAAAAAGCAACCACAAACGCCTTCGCTTCCGCCGGCGTCTTGTACATCTTCCAATTAGCGGCAATGAGTGCTTTACGAGACATGGTTTGGTTTCCTCCATTCGATTCTATGGGATGGGGCCGGTGGCGCCTGGGACGAAGGGCACAAGTTGCTTGCGAAGCCACCATGGAAAGTGTCCGTTGTTTGACAGTGCGCAAAATCTCAAACTGACGTTGGCGATACATGATTCTTAATGGGGCTGACGACCGGGCCGAAGAATCCCGCCAAATCGGCGGGGAAATGCGCCATTCTTCCGAAAGGTTGAAAGGTTGAAGCAAGCATCTCATCGACGGGGAGAGTTGCATGGATCGGCGCGAAGCTCCAGATCAGGTCGCCGCATCGGTGGATGAGGTTCTGATTACCCGGGAACTGGCCCGGCGTCCACTGCGGAACCCCGATTACGAAGCACAGACCAAAGCCATGACCGACCTGGGCGAAAAGCTCGCGGTCAACCCGGCAGGCATTCTACAGAGCGTCTCCAACCTCGCCAGGAAGCTCTGCCGAGCCGACTCGGCAGGGATCAACATTCTGGAACAGGAAGGCGAGGCTTCCAGGTTTCGGTGGCAGGCGGTTTCGGGCCCGTTCGCGCCCAATGTTCTCAGGACCGTACTCCGCGACAGCAGTCCATGCGGCGTGGTGATCGCGCGCGACGAGGTCCTGCTGTTCGACCGGCCGGATCGTTATTTCGCCGAGCTGCGAGGGGCGGAGCCGCGCGTTTACGAAGCGCTGCTTGCGCCATGGCACATGCGGGGAGCACCCAGGGGCACACTCTGGGTTTTGGGCCACACGCCGGAGCTGCACTTCGACAGCGAGGACGCGCGCATCGTGGAGGCCCTGGCCCGCTTTGCCGCCTCATCCTACCAGATGGTTCTGAAGGTGGAAGCGGCGCGAGCTTCGGAGTCTGATCTGGAGCGCCACGTTAAGGACGAGGCACATCTGCTCGCCGGCGCGTTTCACGATCTGCGCCAGGAGATGGAAATGCGCGCGTTCGCTCAGGACGCCCGCGACATAGCGGAGGAGGCCCTGCGCGAAAGCGACAGGCAGGCGGAGAATGCCAGGCTCGCGGCAGGGATCGCGAAGCGCATTCAGGGCGCGCTGGAAAACATCTCCCGGTTGCTCTGCGACGCGGAGGGCGCGACAAGCTGGACCGATGCCAGCCGGATCCTGGCCAGAGCACAGCAGGAACTTTCGCGAGTCCAAGGGATCGGCAAGGTAAGGTCGAAAAGGCAACGGTAGCCAGGGCCTGCTTTCAGGCCACGATGGCCCTACTTGTCCGTCAGGGCTTCCACCCCCGGCAGTTTCTTTCCCTCGAGAAACTCAAGCGAAGCCCCGCCGCCCGTCGAGATGTGCGTGATCTGGTCGGCCACGCCGGCCTGGTTGATGGCGCTCACGGAATCGCCGCCGCCGATGATCGTCGTGGCTGTCCGGTTCGCCGCAACGGCCTGCGCGATCGCGTTTGTCCCCACGGCAAAGCGCGGAAACTCGAAGACGCCGGCCGGGCCATTCCACACGATGGTCTTCGCCGTCGAGACCACCTCTTCAATCGCTTTGATCGACTGCGGCCCGATGTCGAGTCCCTGCCAGTCGTCGGGAAAATCCTTCGAGCAGTCCCACACCTGCGTCCTGGCGTCCGCTGCAAAGTTGTCGGCCAAAATGTTGTCCACCGGCAGCAGCAGCTTGACGCCCTTGGCCTTTGCTTTGGCGAGCGCTTCCTTCGCCATGTCGATCTTGTCCTCTTCCACCAGCGATTTGCCCGTCTTCACGCCCAGCGCGCGCTCAAAGGTGTACGCCATGCCGCCCACGATCACCAGCGTGTCCACCTTGTCGAGCAGATTCTGGATCACATCGATCTTGCCGGAGATCTTCGACCCGCCAAGGATGGCCACGAAGGGCTTCTCGGGATTTTCGAGCGCCTTGCCGAGATAGGTGATTTCTTTCTCCATCAGCAGGCCGGCCACGGCGGGCTTCAGGTAGTGCGTAATGCCCTCGGTGGAAGCGTGCGCGCGATGCGCCGAGCCGAAGGCGTCATTGACATAGATCTCGGCCAGTGAGGCCAGCGCCTTCGAGAAGGCCGGGTCGTTGGCTTCCTCTTCCGCGTGGAAGCGCAGGTTTTCGAGCAGCAGCACCTGGCCCGATTCGAGCTGGCGCGCCATCTCCTCGGCCACCTCGCCCACGCAATCCGGCGCGAAGGCCACATTCACGTGGTCGCCCAGCTTCTTGTCAAGCAATTCGCGCAGCCGGTCGACTACGGGCCTGAGCGAATACTTCGGATTCGGTTTGCCCTTGGGCCGGCCCAGGTGCGAAGCCAGAATCACCTTGGCTTTGTGCCGCAGCGCGTATTCGATGGTGGGCAGCGTGGCCACAATGCGCGTGTCGTCGGTGATGGTCGCGCCGTCTTCGCTCAGCGGGACATTGAAGTCAACGCGGACGAACACTCTTTTGTTGGTCAGATCGATGTCTCTTATCGAGAGCTTGGCCATGGAAGTTTGCCTTTCGTACAAGTTTGGGGGCGATGATCGTGAGTCGTGGACCGTGGGTCGTGGTTCGTGAACCGTGAACCGGCAGCGCTGGCCCTAGCTAAGGACGAATCGCGGCACACGGTTCACGATGCACGGTTCACGGTCGTTTACAGCCCCTTCTTGGCCAGGAAGCCGATCAGGTCGACGACGCGGTTCGAGTAGCCCCACTCGTTGTCGTACCAGCTCAGCACCTTCACGCTCTGGCCCACGACTTTGGTCAATGGCGTGTCCACGATCGAGCTGCGCTTGTCGCCTTTGAAGTCGGAACTGACCAGCTCATTCGCGTCGACGCCCAGGATGCCCTTCAATTTACCTTCAGAGGCGGCCTTAAAGGCGGCATTCAACGCTTCGGCGGTAATGGGCTTCTCGGCGATGAAGGTCAGGTCGACGATCGAGACATTGGGCGTGGGAACGCGGATGGCAAATCCGTCCAGCTTGCCGGCTGTTTCGGGAATCACCAGCTTGAGGGCCTTGGCGGCGCCGGTCGAAGTGGGAATCATGCTCAGCGCGGCGGCACGGGCGCGGCGCAGGTCCTTGTGCGGAAAGTCCAGGATCACCTGGTCGTTGGTGTAGCTGTGGATGGTTGTCATGATGCCGGAAACAATACCGCATGTCTCCAGAATCACCTTCACCACCGGCGCCAGGCAGTTCGTGGTGCAACTCGCGTTGGAGAGAATGTTGTGCTTGGCCGGATCGTACTTGTCGTCGTTGACGCCCAGCACGATGGTCATGTCCTCGTTCTTGGCCGGTGCGGTGATGATAACCTTCTTCACGGTCGGGCCCAGGTGCGCCTTGGCCTTGTCCGCGTCGGTAAAGTGGCCGGTCGACTCGATCACCACCTGCGCTCCCACGTCTGCCCAGGGCAGCTTGGCGGGATCCTTTTCCGAGAACACCTTAACCTTCTTGCCGTCGACAGAAATAAAATCCTCGCCCGCTTTGATCTCGTTGGGCAAGTTGCCCAGGATCGAGTCGTACTTGAGCAGGTGGGCCAGCGTTGCCGGGCTGGTCAAGTCGTTGACGGCGACAAAATCGATGTCATTATTGCCAATGGCGGCGCGCAACACGTTGCGTCCAATGCGGCCGAAGCCGTTGATTCCAACCCTTACTGCCATGTGTGATTTCTCCTTAGTGATCGTTGAGGCATGTGGATTCAAAATCTGAATTATGCGGCGTCTGAAGTGGGCCTCAAATCGGATTCCACCAAACCCTTGATCGTATCATTGCGGGCGACCGTGGAAAACTCAAAGTGCCATCGCCTCGCGCACACGATTCCCTACCGTTAGGATGAAGTTCCCGCAATGGAACTGTATGTGACGGACTGCACACAATTTGCAGCGGCCTTGCCGAGTATGGTATTCGGAAGAATGGAAAGGATTTTCGCAAGGGTTGAAGCAGCATGAGAAGACGCTCCAGACGTGGTCCTAATACTTCGGAATCTACAGGCAAGATCGGGCAGGAACTTCCATCGAATCAATTGGCTCCGCTGGTACCGCTCTATCCTGACGACGCACCCATCCGGCAGCAGCAGGGTCAACCGCGTGCCCAGGAGGCCCGGCACAGTGCTCCGCCGCGTCCGCCCCGCCCGCAGTTGTTCGCGAAGCCGAACCCGTCCGCGAAGCCCGAGTCGCCCGCGAAACAGCATTCGCCGGCGAAGCAAGATTGGAATGAGCCGCCCGGCTCGGGACGCCTCGAAGTCGAAACCCAGCCAGAGATGCCGGCCAAACCCACGCGTGCTCCCGCCGCAGACGAACGCTCGCCCCAGGCGCCCAAGGGCTTCGTGGTGCTGGCCATCGGC
>Ga0182027_10001906_pt1 | contig 34120 bp, 31 predicted proteins | sample 712E1DmetaG_FD_121300 | JGI IMG/M metagenome (GOLD analysis project Ga0182027, IMG submission 121300) | Permafrost microbial communities from Stordalen Mire, Sweden - 712E1D metaG (Illumina Assembly) | ecosystem: Environmental > Terrestrial > Soil > Wetlands > Permafrost | place: Sweden...
CGTACACGTCGATCCCGTTGGCGCGCATCAGGGCGACGCAACGCTCCAGTTGCTCTCGGGTCCCATACCGCGTCGGCACCGTGCCTTTTTGGTCCTTGTCGCCCAGGTCGTAGTCGTCGAACTGGTCGTAGCCATTGGAGAAAGTGCCCGAAGCGCCCTTCAGCGGCGGAGGGATCCACAGGGCAGTGAAGCCGGCGCTCCCGAACATGTTCGCCTGCGCGCCCAGATGATCCCACCAGAACGGCACGGTCTTGTCGCCATCGAGCGGGGACGGAACTCCATGGACGCGCCCGGGCCCAAAGTAGAATGCTTGCAACAGTACACCCAAAGCGCCACCCCCCGTAAGTGCCCAACAATCCGTGTCGATTTCCCAGATAACGGACGTACGATTAATCATAACGTACACACCTATTGCTTCCGTGTCAAGATCTATCTCAATCAGAACTGACCTGGACAGGCTAGTGCATGGCGGCGTACCATGTGACCATGACGCGTCGGGAAATGATTTCTAGCGCCGGACTGCTGGCGGCAGCGACGGCGGGGCGGGGGAGCGGCGAGCCTGCGCCGGCGGGTTTCCGCGTCGGAATCGCGTCATACTCTTTGCGTGAGTTCCAGCGGGGTCTGGCGATCCGGATGATCCAGCAACTGGGAGTCACCGACGTCAGCGTCAAGGACTTTCACCTGCCTTACACCTCGACGCCGGCGGAGATCGCCCGGGCCGTGGGCGAATTCAAGAAGGCCGGTCTCGCCATCGTGAGCGGTGGCAATACGGATTTGAAGTCGAGCGATCCGGCGGAATTGCGGAAGTACTTCCTATATGCGAAGGCGTGCGGCATGCCCATGCTGGTCGCGGCGCCGCTGCACGAGAACCTGGGGGCGATCGAGAAACTCGCGAAGGAGTTCGACATTCAGATCGCGATTCACACCCACGGCCCGGAGGACAAGAATTTCCCGAGCCCGAGAGTCGTCCTCGACGCCGTGAAGGGCATGGACCCGCGCATGGGTCTCTGCATGGACCTGGGCCATTCGATGCGCGCGGGGGCGGATGTGGTCCAGGAGATCGTGAACGCCGGACCGCGGCTGCTCGACATGCACATCAAAGACCTAAGAGACGGCAAGGTCAAGGAAAGCCAGTGTGACGTGGGTGACGGAGTCATGCCGGTGGTGGCGATCTTCAAGCAACTGCAGAAGAGCGCCTACCGCGGCTCCGTGAACCTCGAGTACGAGATCAACGCCGACAATCCCCTCCCGGGCATGCTGCATTCGTTCGGCTACATGAAAGGCGTGCTGGCCGGGCTGGCGGGCTAGAACAGAAGCTTAGCCACGAATGCACACGAATGGACACGAATAGCACAAACTCTTTTGTTCGGCTCTTATTCGTGTGAATTCGTGTCCATTCGTGGCCAGTGTTTTAGCGTGTCCCTTCGTGGCCACTTAGAGGTTGTCGGGAATCGTGAACCCCGCGCGGTATCCCCGGTCGCCGTCCCGCAGCATCCGGTTGGCCTCGTCGTCGCCGATCACCTGCTCGGTCGAGGGATCGAAGTTCAAAGTGCGGCCCAAGCGATACGAAACGTTCGCCAGGTGCACCAGCGTGCACGAAATGTGCCCTTCTTCGACCGGCGCACTGAGGTCTTCCTTCTTGCGGCTCCGCACGCAATCGATGAAGTTGGCGAAGTGGTTTTCCTTGCCGCGGCTCACCGGACTGGGTTCCTGCCTTTCTCCCAGCCAGTATTTGTAGCTTTCGTATTCCTGAATCGCCAGGTAGCCGCCGGGCCCATAGAAGATGTTGCCGATCGTGCCGGGCTTGCCGCTGGCGGGCCCAAGTGCCGCCGGCGCTTTGGCAAGCCCGGCGGGCGGCAACACGCTGCCGCCACCGAAGACGCCGATCTCCGCTTCGTGGTTGGTCATCCAGTGCCGCACTTCGAATTCCATCAGGCGGCGTTTGCCGTCCGGCCTATCGAACTCGAAGCAGCAGTTGAGCACGTTGGGCGTCTCCTGGTCGTCGTCGAACATCACGTGGCCGCCCATCGCGGAGACCTTGTTTGGGAACGTAACTCCCAGCCCCCAGCGGGCCGTATCGACCTCGTGGATGCCCTGGTTGCCCAAGTCGCCGTTGCCGGTATCCCAGAACCAGTGCCAGTTGTAGTGATAGCGATTGCGCGTGAAGCCGCGGTCGGGCGCCGGCCCCAGCCACAGGTCATAGTCGAAGCCCGCGGGCACCGCTTCGCGCGGCTTGCGGCCAATCGTATCGCGCCACTTGTAGCACAGGCCGCGCGACAGGTAGACATCGCCCACCAGTCCGCTCCGCAGCTTCTGGATCGCTTCCTTGGCGCCGATGCTCGACCGGCTTTGCGTGCCGTGTTGGACAATGCGGTTGTACTTGCTGGCTGCGGCCACCAGTTGTTTGCCTTCCCACCAACTGTGGGACAGCGGCTTCTCCACGTAGGCGTCCTTGCCGGCCTGGCACGCCCAGATACCCATCAGCGAGTGCCAGTGATTGGGAGTTGCTATGGTGACGGCATCGATCGAGCGGTCTTCGAGCATTTTGCGGATATCGACGAAGGTCCGCGGCTTGGGCAAGCCCAACTTCTCGATATCGGCGAGGCGCGCCGCCAGGACGTTCTCGTCCACCTCCACCACCGCGGCCAGTTCGACTCCGGCGGTTTCGTGCACTCTCTTGATGTGATCGAAACCGCGCCCTCGCAGCCCGACCACGGCCACGCGCACCCGATCGTTCGCGCCCAACACCCGTTGTGGCGCCAGCAGCGCCGCCCCCGCGGCGGCTCTCAACACCTCGCGGCGGCTGAAACCGGATGACATGTCACCCCTCCTTCAGGACTTTCAACAAACCTTCCAAGGATTCGCGCGTGCTCTCGACCTTGTTGCCGTCCGCCCGCCTGTAATGCGTTTCGAGCGAGATCGTGCCCTCGTAGTGGTCGCGGCGGAGCGCCTGGAACTGGCCCCTGAAGTCGATGTTCCCGCCGCCCACCGGCGCCCATTCGAGCTTGCCGGTGGTTGAGTTCCTGCGGGAGTCCTTGACGTGCATGTGCGGGAACAGGCCCCTTACCGCGTCGTAGCCGTCGGGAAAAGGAACCTCGCCGAGCATGGTGGCATTGCCCAGGTCCCACACGCCGCGCAGGCTCTGCGAATTCACGTCCCTCAGCAGCCGGCCGAGCTCTTTGCCCGTGCCGACGTTGCAGGAGTGTTCGTTCTCGATGTTCAGGATGATCTTGTTCTTCGCCGCCACCTCGGCCGCCTGTGCCATCCGGTCGCGAACATAAGGGTAGGCCTTCGCGGGATCGTCCACCCGCCAGTAGGTGAAGATGCGGACCATGCGCGTGCCGAAGAAGCCGGCCAGTTCGAAAGACCGATCGAGGAGCTTGCCGGCGTCTTCCTCGGTGAAGCTGGCGTTGAACGTGTCGCGCTTCTCGCCAACCTTGGCGGGCATCTGCGGGCAATTCCATTTGAACAGCGGGGAAGCGATCTCGCTCACGCGCATGCCATGCCGGGCGATGAGATCGCGGGCGCGGTCCAGTTCCTCGCGCGAGGAATTCATGATGTTCTTGCCCCACATCTCGCGCAGCTCGCACCACTCGAGGTGGTAGCTCGAGAGGAAGTCGAGGGCTTCGTTCAACTGGCTCGTGAGCTCGTCCGTGATGATGCCGAGTTTGAAGGCCGCCGCAGCCGGCGGCGGGACAACGGCGGCCACCGCCATTTTCAGGCAGTCGCGCCTGGTCATACGCCCTCCTTCCGAACCGCGCGCGTCAGCAAGCGGACAGCGGCTTACTGCTGCGGCGAGTACTGAGCCTGTGGGGGGTTCAGCTTGATCTCGATGGTCTTCTCGGTCTCATTCACTTCGAAGGTCTGGCCGAAGGTCTGATAGCCCTTCGCGATCACCTGAATCCGAATATCGCCTTGCGGAAGCTCGGGGATCTTCGCCACGCCTTCCTGGTTGGTGCGGACCTCCCAACTCGTGATCACCTTCTTGCCCATTTTCGCGACCGAGCGCGAGCCTGCAAAACGCACCACCACGCTGGCCCGCTCGAGCGGCTTGCCGGCCAGGCTCTTGACCTCGATGCGCAGCTTGGTCATCGGCGGATCGGCCGTGAGAGCGGTCGCCACCAGGCAGATCAGTATGGCCGTCAGAATGAAGATGCGCATATGGCCTCAATTATCGCAGAGCAGAAACCGTTGGGGCCGGCCCGCCGCCTCGGCCACCGCCTCCGCCGCCAGGTATCCGCTGCGGACGGCGCCCTCCATGGTCGCGGGCCAGCCTGTTCGCGTCCAGTCTCCCGCCAGAAACAGGTTCGGTATCGCGGTCCGCGCGGGCGGACGCAGGGCGTCCATGCCGGGCCTCGCGGAAAACGTTGCCCGCACCTCTTTCACCACGTGCGCCTTCACCAGCCGAGCCTGTCGCGCGGCCGGGAAGAACTCGCATAGCTCGCCCAGCGCCAGCTCGATGATCGCTTCGCGGCTCAGCGGAAGCAGCCTGCGCGAAGCGCTGACCACGAGCTGGACGTACCGGCCCTCGCCCTTATTGAAGGCCCACTGTATGGTGCGATCGAGCAGCGTGGCGTGCGGGATCTCCATCACGGGCCGATCGAACCAGAGGTGGATTCCCGTGATCGGAGAGTGCTCGAACCCGCTCACATCGAGATCCACCGAGGGTGCGATGGCCGGCACGCGCTCGAACGGCAGCGCACACACGTAGTAGTCGGCGGCCTGCGGCTCGCCCCCGGCCACCGCGTGAGCAACCCGCCCGCCTTCGATCGAAAAGCAGTCTACCGGCGTCCTGAGATGCAGCGCGGTGTTTGCGAGCCCGTGGGCTGCGTACAATTCGCCAAGCGGCACCGCCGCCAGGCCCATGCGGTACGCGTCCGGACGCGCCAGGAAGCCCTGCCAGAAGACCTGGAAGCCATGTCCCGCCGCCATGCGGTCCAGCTCTTCGTTGATCGCGCTGACCAGCACCTGCTGCCAGAATCTCGAGATGGCGCGCGGCGTCTGGTGTTTCTCACGCAGCCAGTCCAGCATCGTAATCCGGTCCAGGTCCCGCCGCCGGCCGTGCTCGCGCTCGATCGCCCGCAGCCCCCGCGCCACCGCGATCTTGTCGAGCGCGCCCAAAAAGTGGAGCCCTGCAAACGAACCGAGAAAGTGCATCGGAGCGGGCAGCGACCCCGCCCGCAGCAGCGACACGCGGCCGCCGGGCTCGAGAAACCGAAACTCACGGAAGAACTGGATGCGGTCGCGAACGCCCAGCCGGTCATAGAGGTTCAGCAGGTTGGTGAAGCACGCCATCAGGACGTGCTGGCAGTTGTCGATGACCTCTCCGCCTTCCGCAGACGGTAGGGTGTACGAGGTCGCGCGGCCGCCCAGGAAGGCGCGCGCTTCAAAGAGATCGACTTCAAAGCCGGCGCTGCCGAGCGCGGCCGCGGCCGAGAGTCCGGCCAATCCGCCCCCGGCTATCAGGACGCGGGGCATGGCCGCACGTGTCCGTACAGGCGGACCACGTTTTCCATGAGCCGCAGGCCGCACGCGTCCGCCAGCGTCAGCATCGACTCGGGATGGAACTGCACCGCCTCCATGGGAAGGTCGCGGTGCCGCACGCCCATGATCACACCGTCCTCCGTCTCGGCCGTGATCTCGAGACACGCCGGGAACGTCGCCTTCTGCGCGAACAGCGAGTGGTAGCGACCCACCATGAACCGCTCCGGCAGGCCCTCGAACACGCCCACGCCCCGGTGCACAACCAGCGACGGCTTGCCGTGCATCGGGTAGTCGAGCACGCCCAGCGTGCCGCCAAAGGCTTCCACCATTCCCTGCAAGCCCAGGCAGACCCCGAAGACGGGGATCCCGGCCCGCGCCGCATACCGCACCAGGTCCGGCACGCCGAATTCCTCCGGCCGGCCCGGACCGGGCGAGGCCAGGATGATCGACGGCGCGATGCGCTCGATCAGCTCGAGCGGGAATCCCGCGCGGTACGTAACCACCTCCGCGCCGGTCTGGCGCGCGTAGTTGGCGAGCGTGTGAATGAAGCAGTCGTCGTTATCCACCAGCAGCAGGCGCACGCCCTCGCCCAGTTGCGCACCCGCCTTCGCCGCCGCCTTCGCGATCGGCCGTCCGTGCAAGGCGCGGAAGAAACCCGTCGCCTTGATCCGCGTTTCCTGCTCTTCAAGCTCGGGAACCGAGTCGTAGAGAATCGTCGCGCCCACCGGATAGTGAGCGATGCCGTCGCGCAGATGCGCCGTGCGGATGGTGATGCCGGTGTTGATGTCGCCGTTGAGCGACAGCATCCCCACCGCGCCGCCGTACCAGCCGCGGGCGTCCTTCTCCAGGTTCTCGAGCGCTTGCGCCGCCGCCTTCTTCGGCGCGCCGATCACCGTGACCGCCCACATGTGGCTGAGAAACGCGTCGAGCGAATCGTACCCCGGCTTGAGCCGCCCTTCCACGTGATCCACGGTGTGGAACAGGCCCGCGTAGGCTTCGATCAGCCTCCGCCCCAACACCGTCACCGTGCCCGGCACCGAAACGCGCGACTTGTCGTTGCGGTCCACGTCGGTGCACATGGTTAGCTCCGACTCGTCCTTGGTCGAGTTGAGCAGTTCGCGGATGCTCTCCGCGTCGTGGATCGGATCGCCCGTGCGCCGCGCGGTGCCTGAGATCGGGCAGGTCTCCACGCGATCGCCCTCCACCCGGACGAACATTTCGATCGAGGCGCCCACCAGTTGCTCATCTCCGAATTGCAGCAGGAACTCGTACGGGCTGGGGCTGTGGAGCTGCATGCGGCGGAACAACTCGGAAGGCGTTTCCGAGTATGGCGTGCAGAAGGTGCGGCGCAGCACCGCTTCGTAGTAGTCGCCACGGCGCATGCCCTCGCGCAGAATCTCCACCTTGGCCGCGTATTCTTCGTCGGTGTGGTCCGAGACCGGTTCGCCCGTTTCGCCTCGATGGGGCGGCGGCGCAACCGGCGCGCCCGTGCGCTCGACGCCGGCTGTGTTGAGGTCCTTGCACTCGAAATCGTACTCGTAATGCTCGATCTGCTCCTTCTTGCGGTCCATGTAGTAGATGTCGTCGCAGAGGAGCAGGTGCAGATCCTTGACGCCCGTACGCGGCAGCTTCAGCTCGATCGGATCGAACTGGAACAGCAGATCGAATCCAAAGGCGCCCACCAGCGCCAGCCGGCTGTCCTTTGCATTGCGGAATTCCTCGATCAGCGCGCGCAGGATGGTAAACGCCGACGGCTGCTTGCTGCGCTCCTCTTCCGGAAACAGAGCCGGCAGGGGCCGCAGGCGGCCGCGCAGCGCGCCCCCGTCGAGCGTCAGCGACTCCCAATGCGGGTGCGGCGCCAGCACGTCGAGCAGCATCCGGTTGAGGATTTCCCCGCGCTGGTTCAGCGGACGGAATTCCATGGCCCGCCCGTAGGCGACAATCTCCAGCAGCGGCCGCACCGAGGCGATGTCCCACCGCGAATACCGTCCCGGATACTCGTATCCGGAGGAGAGGTAGAAGCCGCGCTGGCTGTCGAGCTCGTGCAGCAGGTGCTTCAGGCCCTTCTTGTAAGGGGCCTTCGAGAAGGTCCGTGTGACAACGATCCCGCTGCTTGTAGAATACTTGAGTTGACGCATGACGCCCTGGGGTAACGTCCAGGATAGCGCAGGCGGCCCGCAGCCACCTAACTCTGGTAAGTCCCCACCACGATCACCGCGATGGGCCGGTCGCCGATCGAGTTGTAGAGCACCCAGTCCGCGCCTTCCTGTTTCAGCGCGGCGGGGCCTAGCGCGTCCGGCTTCCAGCAGTTCAGAACCGCCGGGTGCGGCACGCCGGACGCCTTCTTGCTCATGGCCACGAGTTGTTCGAAAGCGGGCGTCGCCGCCGGATCGGTGTCGCTCGCCGCAGGCGACAGCAGCAGAAAATCGCGCGTCTGCGAAACTCCCTGGTGCGCGCCGTCGGCCGGATAGAAGCTCAGGCGCAACGTGTAAACGCCCGGTTGGATCGCCTGGCCGCGCCGGTCGGTGCCCTTGACCGGGAAACGGATGACGCCGATCAGCGTGCCTTGCGCGATGTCGGTGAAGGAGACGGTCTGTTCCGAATTCGCCGCGGTCGGAACCTGGGTTCGGAGCCACACTTCACACACCGTGCCGTTGGCGCCGGTGATCTTCGCGCCGTCCTTCTGAAGCGCGGCGCGGATGCCGGGGGCCACCTCGGACGGGGGCGCGCCCGCCGATTCGAGCTTGTACTGCGCAAAAGCGCACACTGCGGTCAGTGAAAGCGTGAAGAGCAGTCGTTTCATCAAGGGTCTCCTCTGTTGCTCCCAGTCTAACTCTATGGGAAGCTGCCCCAACGGCCGCCCGCCGCGCCATCCCGGAACGGCAGATCGAGACCCGGACGCGCGTACAGCTCGAACCACTTGTCGGCATATACGCGCCGCCAGCCGGTCGACGGCATTTGCCGCGCCAGGGGAGCCGTGCGGAGCGTCAGCACCAGGTCGGTGGGGTACTTCGTGAGTGTCTCCCGCCAACCGGGCTCGGCCCTGTAGAACCGGAAACTCTCGTCCGCCAGCGCCGGCGGAAACGCGATGTCGTACCGGCTGTCGAGAGAGACCTTCACCGCCGGGAACAGGCGCCAGGTCACGTACGCTCCCTGGTCAAACGGCGTCATGACGTTCCCGTGGAGTTTCTGCTCTGCCAGGTACTGGACCGCCCCGACGGGGAATAAGTCGCCCGGAACGGTAAGCCGCCACGCACCGATCGCAACCACCATCACCCCGAAAAACATGGTCCCGATCACGCACACCGCGGTGGCCGCCTCGCGCCACCGAAACAGGCGCGCGATCCAGGCGCTCGCGGGTGTCGCGCTCACCCACGCCGGGACGTAGGCCGCCCACACCACCGCATAGAGAGGCACCACGCGGATGTGCAGGATCGTGCCGGCCGCCATGGCCGCCAGAATCAGAGCGCCGCGCGCTGCCCGCGGACCCCGCTTCACCACCGCGGCTCCCGCGATCGCGAGCGTGATCCAGAAGAGCGTCACATACCCCGGCGCGCCGCGCCACACCGGCCACCATTCGGCGATCTCCGGCCGGGGCATTCGGAGCGTTTCCCACATGTGCCGGTAATACGCGAGGCCGAAGGGGTTCACCGCCATCGCTGCGAACGACAGCGCGATCGTCCCCAGGATGTGCAGGTGCGGGCGCCTTCGCGCGACCTGCTCCACCCAGTAGAGCCCCAGCACCACGATTCCCATGATGCAGCCGCCGTGAATGTTCGCCCAGACCACGAACAGCAGCACCCAGGCCGGTATCCAGCGCCGGTTGCCGCCGGAGTCGAGTTCCAGAAACCAGAGCAGGAGCGCGACGAAAAGGAAGGAGTAGGCGTGCGCCCGCAGAGTGCCGCAGCCCAGGCCGAACAGCGGCATCGCGAGCGGCGTCAGCAACCCCAGCGCCTCCCACGACGCGCCCCGCCGGCGCGCGCATAGGAACGCCAGCCCGGCCGTCGCCAGCGCCAGCAGGTACTTCAGCGCCACCACCGGCCAACTGCCGCCCACCGCGGCGAGCCCGTACAGAATGGCGCCCGCGCCCCATTCGTGATCCACCATGGGGCTAACCGTGGGCGTATATGCGAACCGATCCTGCCTCAGCAGGTGCCCCGCCGCGAGGCTCTCCCGGATCAGCGCCATCTCGTGCCACATGTCCAGATCCGCCGGAGGAGAAGCGACCGAGGCCAGAAAGAACGCCGTCAGACAGCACCCCAGCGCGATCTTCAGCACGCGCAGCGTCGCGGCGTCACTGAGCGCGGCGGTGGAATGCGTTCCCATTTGGGCTTCGCAGCATTATAGCTCGCGGCGCCCCCTTTACCGAACCGCGACCGTAAGGGAGCGGACCGGGAGCGACCACACTACCCCAACTCCTGCTCGTACGTCCGCCGAAAGAAACCGTCGGTCATGCCCGCGATGTAGTCGCAAACCACCCGGTGCGGAGCCTCGCCCGCGGTCCCCTCCCGGTACGACTCCGGGAGCCGCTCCGGATGTGCGACGAAGTGGCCGAACAGCTCGCCAATCATGGCCGCCGAGCGGTCGCGCTCCTCGGCCAGCACCGGCGAAAAGTACACCTGGCCCCGCAGGAACTGCTTCAGCGCGGCATTGGTCTGGGCCGCCGGCTCCGCCAGCCGGGCTACGCGAACCGGGTGGCGGCGCACCGCTTCCACATCCGCGACGCCAGACTCTTCGGCCGCTTTCCTCGTGCCCTCGATCAGCCCGGTCACCAGCAGATCGATCAGCCGGCGCAGCGCCTCGTTGAACCGTATGCGCTCCGGCGCTCCGGGAAAGTGGTTTTCCACCTCGGCCAGAAGCGCGCCGAACGCGGGAATGCTGGCGCCGGCCTCCTCCAGGCTGAAGAAGTGCGCGGCGAAGGCGTCGTCCAGATCGGCGCTGTTATACGCGATCTCATCGGCCGGGTCGATCAGTTGCGCTTCGAGCGGCGGCCGCAATCCGGTGAGGTACTCGTCAAATTGCGGAATCTCGCCCGCCTCGAAGTCGCGCGAGTGCTTCACCATTCCCTCCCGCACCTCGAAGGTCAGATTGAGCCCGGGGAAACGCGCGTAGCGCTGCTCGAAGCTCTCGACGATGCGCAGCGCGTGGAGGTTGTGATCGAAGCTCTCGCCGTAGCGCCTCATCTGCCGATCGAGCTCTTCTTCGCCGGAATGGGCGAAAGGCGGATGCCCGATGTCGTGCGCCAGCGCCAAGGCTTCGGTCAGATCCTGGTCGAGCCCCAGGACCGCGGCCGCCGTGCGCGCGATCTGCGCCACCTCGATGGTGTGCGTCAGCCGGTTGCGGAAATGGTCCGATAGCGCGGCGGTGAAGACCTGCGTCTTGTCTTCCAGGCGGCGGAAGGCGCGGGCGTGCACGATGCGATCGCGGTCCCGCTGGAAGTCGTTGCGATACGGATGTGCGGGCTCGGGATACCGGCGCCCTCGCGAGCGCGCCACCGGAAACCTTAGCGCCGCCACACCCGCAGCCATTTCAGTGGCCGCTACTTGGCGGGCAGCGCGTTCAGTTCCGCGGTAGCGAGGCGGCTGATCGCCGGACGCGCGGTCCTGAGAGGCGTGAGAAGCTTTTTCGCCCGCTCGGGATCGCTAGAGGCGATGTAGCGCGCTAGCGCGATCGTCGCCTGTTCCTTCGAGACGAAATCCGTCGGCTTGTCCACCAGGGACTGCAGCAGTTTCTCCCCATCCGCCTGCCTGTGCTCCGACTGGTACACGCCGGCCAGGATCATCTTCGCCAGTGAGGCGTAGTTGGCGTTTCCGGAATCGATGACTTCCTTGAACGCCATTTCCGCCGCTGCCAGTTTGCCGTCATTCGCAGCCGTCGCGCCCATGTAGTACTCGGCGACAGCGGCCTCGTTGCTGCCGGAGTACTTGGCCGCCACCTCGCTGAACGCCTTCTGCACCGCTTTCTGCTTGTCCTGATCGGTCGCGAAAGGCTTTATATCCAGACCTTCCTGCGCAGGTCCCACCGGGGTCTGCCAGACCTGGAGCGCCTCACTCAGGGCCGCCTGCCGTTCGGCGCCCCGATAGCGGAACCATGCGAAGAGTCCCACGATGAGGACGATTGCGATCAGGCCGGCGGCGCCATACTTAATGGCTTGCGGCCGATGTTCGTTGAGGAAGTCAACCGTGAGACCGACATCTTCGGCGAACTCGTCTTGCTTCAGTTTCTTACGGGTAATTCTATCCACGAAAACCTCGGAGAACAGCAATTCTAGCACACGGGTGAGACGAAATCCGGGGACAGCACGCTGTCCTGTCCCCGGTTTTCCTCACGGTACGGGCGGAGGCCTGTCGGCTCCTCAGGCGAAGCTGCGAATGGCTGCTGCCTCGTCGTCGAAGACCTCGAACACCGTGTAGAGCTTGGTGATCTGCAACAGGTCTTTCACGCGTTTTGTCAAATTGATCAGCTTCAACTGGCCGCCGCCGTTGGCAACCGACGTAAATCCGGATACCAGTTCGCCGATCCCGGAACTGTCGATGTAAGTCACTTCCCCGAGGTTCAGAAGGATCTTCTTGTTACCCTTCGCAAGCATCTCGCGGATACCTTCGCGAAGATTGCTCGATCCTTCTCCCAGGGTGATCCGGCCGGCAACATCAATTACGGTCACATCGCCCACCTGCCGCGGGCTGAGTTTGGCGCTCACGAATCTATCCTCCTCTATTGGCCCGCCTCACCCGCGGCTGCTCCGCAAAGTGGATCGAGCTCTAGACTATTGCGTTACTTGGATGTACTTCACCAACCTGAATTCCGTTCCCGACGGGCTCAACCGCCGGATCTCGAACTCGTCCATGAAGGCCCGAATCAAAAAGATCCCGCGTCCGGACTGCTGGAGCAGGTTCGGCTCCGCCAGCGGATCCGGCAGCTTCTCCGGGTCAAACCCTTCGCCTTCATCGCCCACCAGGACCGTCACATGGTCCTTACCGTTCAAAACGGCCAGGTGAACCCTCTTGCGTCGATTGTACCGGTTGCCGTGCACCACCGCATTGACGATCGACTCGCGAACCGCCATGCCGATTTTGTGCAGGTCGTCCTCGTGGAATCCCATCTGCTCGGCCACGCCGAGCACCAGGTGTTCCGCTTCGTCGGCGCTTCCGAGCGCCGAATCAAGATAGGTGTCGACCTCTGTAATCTCGCTGGTGTTTTCGGCCATCCCGGACCAGACCCCCAACAAGCCGCCATGTAAGCGGATCGAAACGTTAAGTTACCAGATATCGCAGCCCAAAGGCAAAAGCGGGAGCGTTTCCCCCCTTTGCCGCACCGCTCCCGCCCAGCTTACCGCGCCCCGACCGCCCAGCTTACCGCGCCCCGACCGCCCGGGAGCGGACCCCGCCCCCCCATCGTAAAATCGGAGCAGATGGCCATCCAAAGCATGAACCCCTCGACCGGCGAACTGCTGCGAACCTTCGAAGCCGACGGGCCGGCGGAGGTCGAGCGCAAGATCGCGTTGGCCGGCGCAACCTTCCTCGAATGGCGACGCGTGCCGTTCTCGGGCCGCGCCCGCCTGATGTCCTGCGCCGCCGGCATTCTGGAGAGAGAGAAGGACCGCTTCGGCCGCATCATGACCGTCGAAATGGGCAAACCCATTCAAGCCGCGCGCGATGAGGTGGTCAAGTGCGCCACGGCCTGCCGCCACTACGCCCAAAATGCCGAGCGCCTCCTGGCCGACGAAACCGTCGAGACCGCCGCCTCGCTCAGCTACGTCCGCTACCAGCCGCTCGGCCCCATCCTCGCCGTCATGCCCTGGAACTTCCCGTTCTGGCAGGTGTTCCGCTTCGCCGCCCCCGCGCTGATGGCCGGCAACACCGGGCTGCTCAAGCATGCCTCGAACGTGCCGCAGTGCGCGCTCGCCATCGCCGAGGTCTTCCGCGAAGCCGGGTTCCCGGAGGGCGCGTTTCAGACCCTGCTGATCGGTTCCCACGACGTCGCGCGCGTCATCGCGGACGACCGCGTCAAGGCGGTCACCCTCACCGGCAGCGAGCCCGCTGGAATCCAGGTAGCCGCCCAGGCCGCGAAGCACCTCAAGAAGACGGTGCTGGAGCTGGGCGGCAGCGACCCCTTTATCGTGATGCCCAGCGCCGACCTCGACGCAGCCGTCCCGCAGGCGGTCCGCGCGCGCGTGGTCAACAACGGCCAGTCCTGCATCGCCGCCAAGCGCTTCCTCATCGCCGACCCGATCGCCGCCGAGTTCGAGCGCCGCTTCGTGAGCGCCATGGAAGCGCTCCAGGTTGGCGATCCGATGGAGGAGAGCACCGAGCTCGGCCCCCTCGCCACGCCCCAAATCCTGGACTCGCTCGAGGACCAGGTGCGCCGTTCCGTCGCGGCCGGCGCCCGCCTCCTCACCGGAGGCCGGCGTCTCGAGCGCCCTGGCAACTACTACGCGCCAACCGTGCTGGCGGATGTCCCCGCAGCCGCGCCCGCCGCTTGCGAAGAGTTGTTCGGCCCCGTGGCGAGCCTCTTCCGCGTCCCGGACATCGACGCGGCCATCCGCCTCGCCAACGCCACCTCGTTCGGACTGGGCTCGAGCGTCTGGACCCGCAACCAAGCCGAGCAAGCCCGCTTCATTGACGAGATCGATGCCGGCCTGGTCTACGTCAACGGCATGGTGGTCTCCGACCCCCGCCTCCCCTTCGGCGGCGTCAAGCGCTCCGGCTACGGCCGCGAGCTCGGCGACCACGGCATCCGCGAGTTCGTCAATATCAAAACCGTGTGGATCGCATAACGCGCTCCCGTTACGAAAACGCGCCAACTCCGTCAAGCCCTCTGAGGAGAGCCTTTCCATGCTAAGACGCCTTGCTCTGGCGGCTGCCCTTTCGGCCAGCTTCGTCATGCTCTACGCGCGCGATGAGGTGCGCGAGGAATTCCACCAAACCTACCCGCTCGCGGCGAACGGCCGTGTCGGTGTGCATAACGTGAACGGCGCCATCCACGTCTCGGCCTGGGACCGCAACGAGGTGAAGGTGGACGCCATCAAACACGGCCGCGACCAGAAGGCGCTCGACCAGGCGAAGATCGTCGTCGACACCCGGACCGACGCCATCGAGATCCGCACCAAGTATCCCCAGGACTGCCACGAATGCCGCCCCGCGGCGGTCGAGTACACCATCATGGTGCCGCGCGGCGCCGCTCTCGATCCCATCAACACGGTCAACGGAGGCGTGATGGTTGAAGGCGTGTCCGGGCACATCAAGGTTGCATCCGTGAACGGAGGCGTAGAGGTCCGGAAGGCGGGGGGCGATCTGGATCTCTCAACGGTCAACGGCCGCGTCCAGGGCGGCTTCGACCAATTGGCGGCGCGGCACATCTCCATGCACAGCGTGAACGGCGCCATCTCGCTCGCATTGCCAAAAGGCGCCGGAGCGCACCTGGAACTCGCTACGGTGCACGGGCCGGTCACGAGCGACTTCGACCTGCCCAGAGAACACGACCACTACGGGCCGGGCCGCCACGTGGACACCCAGATTGGCGGCGGTGGCGCCGAGATCAGCCTCCACACCGTCAACGGAGGGATCAGCCTGACGCGGCAGTAAGCGCCGCCAGTTCCTCCAAGAAAAGGGCGGCCACGCGGCGCGAGTCGTACTGCTCCACCGTGCGGCCGCCCTGTTCCCCCAGGGCGCGCCGCAGTCCGGCATCCGAGTGCAGCCGCGCGATCGCGTCCGCGAGCGCCTCCGCGCTTTCCGGCTCCACCAGCAGGCCGTCGGTCACCACTTCCGGGACCGCCGCCGCGCGCGCCGCCACGATCGGCTTCCCCGCCGCCATGGCCTCCAGAAAAACGATTCCAAAGCCCTCCTGGACGCTGGGCAGACAGAACACCTGGCAGGCCTGGTATTGGCGCGCCAGCTCGGCCTGCGACACATCGCCTAGCCAGCGGACCATCCCCTCGACCCCCAACTCGCGGGCGCGCTGCTTGAGCCGCTCTTCCTCGGGACCGCGGCCTACGATCCGCACTTGGAGTTCCGGAATGCGCGCTCGAAGACGGGCCGCCGCTTCGAGCAGCACCCCGACGCGCTTGCGCGGATAGAGCCGGCACACGCACAAGACCACGAAGGTGTCGGTATCGGATGGAAAGCTCCGAAACAGGCTGCGCCACGCATCCAGGTCGATGCACTCGGGCACGATGCGCGGCATGGCGGCCAGGCCGTACAACTCCACCAGGCGCGAGGCGGCGTACCGGCTGGTAGTGATGACCGTCCCGGCGCGGCGGACGTGCACGCGCTCGCAGGCCGCCTGAACGGCCATGGTCCGGCGCGTCAGGCCGCGCTCGAACAGCATCTCATCGGCGATCACGCCCTTGATCGAGGCCACGTGCCGACCCGCCACGAGCCAGCCGTCCATGTCGAAGCCCACCACCGCGTCGAAGGCGCGGAAATCCACGCGGCGTAGTTGCAGGTTGAACCACAACCGCTCGAGCGTGTAAACCGGCAGCCGTGCGGTCGGCGTAAAGAAGGCGATCTCCGCGCCGAGCCCTTCGGCGGCGCGCGCCAGCGTCGAGATGCCGGCGAACGTTCCGCTGCCACGGGCGAAATCGAGAGGCGTCGAAGTGAGGAACGCGATGCGCGCCGTCATCCTTACCGAACCGCGCGCGTCAGCAAGCGGACGCGTATCCGCTCCCTCACGGTCGCGGTTCTGTGTCATTTGGTATGCACCCGCTCGGTACTCATATAATAGGAAATTCCCCATGTCCCTGACATCGGAAGCCGTACTTGTCACCGCCGATCCCCGCGCTACCAAAAGAGGCGCGCTGGCCCTGCTCCTGTTCTCGACGGGGCACCTGTGCGCGGACATGTACTCCGGCGCGCTGGGCGGCCTCCAGCCGCTGCTGGTGAGCCGGTTTGGGATGTCGCTCGCCGACGCCGGGATGCTCGGCGGCATGCTGGTGTTTTCCTCCTCGGTGATGCAGCCCGCCTATGGCTACCTTTCCGACCGCTTCCGCACCCGCCTGTTCGCGGCCCTGGGACCGGCAATGGCGGGCGTGTTCATCTCCTCGCTCGGCCTCGCTCCCACCTACGGCTGGCTGCTGTTAATGGTGGCGCTCGGCGGAGCGGGCGTCGCCGCGTTCCATCCACCGGCCACAGCCGGCGCCATCGCGGGCGTGAAGCGGAATCGCGCCGGCGCGATGGCGGCGTTCGTCAGCGCCGGGTCGCTCGGCTACGCCATCGGCCCCACCTATTTCTCGCTGGTCGCCGGGAGGCTGGGCTTGAGCCGCTCCTGGTGGGCCGCCATCCCCGGCATCCTGATTTCGATCCTGATGCTGGCGCTGTTGCCGGCCCCGCCCGCGCACCCGGGCAAGCGCCCCGGCTTCGATTGGGCCGCGCTCCACGGCGTCCGCAACCAACTCGCGATCCTCTACGCGCTGGTCTTCATCCGCTCAATAATCCAGATCACCTACGCGCAATTCATACCCCTGTACCTGCACCTCGAGCGCGGATACGCCGTTTCAACCGCCAATTACACCTTGTCGCTGTACCTGGTTTTCGCCGCGCTGGGAGGCTTCGTCGGCGGCCATCTTGCCGACCGGTTCGGGGGCCCGCTGGTCATCACCGTCTCGATGATCGGATCGGTTCCCTTCGTGGCGCTGTTCTTTCTGTCCCACGGATGGCTGTCCGTGGCGGGTCTTTTACTGGGCGGATTGATCCTGCTGTTCACCGTTCCGGTGAACGTCGTAATGGCCCAGGACCTGGTGCCCTCACAGGCGGCCACGGTCTCGGGCCTGATGATGGGCTTCGCCTGGGGCATGGCGGGCATCATTTTCATCCCGCTCACAGGCTGGGCCGCCGACCATATCACGCTCCACTACGCGCTCATGGCGCTCACCGTGTTTCCCATCGGTGGGTTCTTTTTGAGCTTGAGGCTGCTGAAAGGATCGCGATGCCGAAAGCCGTCTGTCTCCTGAGCGGGGGCCTCGATTCATCCACCTGCCTGGCGCTCGCGCGCCGCCAGGGATTCGAGTGCTACGCCCTTTCCTTCGACTACGGCCAGCGCCACCGCATCGAGATCGAGGCCGCCGCGCGAGTCGCCTCGGCCCTCGGCGCAGCGCGCCACGTCACCCTGAAGATCGACCTGCGCGCATTCGGCGGCTCTGCCCTCACCGACGACATCGCCGTTCCCAAGGGCCGCAGCGTGGCGTCCATGGGCGAAGGAATCCCGGTGACCTATGTCCCGGCGCGCAACACCATTTTCCTGGCCTGCGCGCTGGCGTGGGCCGAAACGCTGGAAGCCGCCGACCTGTTCCTGGGCGTCAACGCCATCGACTATTCCGGGTACCCGGACTGCCGGCCCGAGTTCATCGAGGCCTTCGAGCGGATGGCGAACCTGGCCACCAAGGCCGGCGTCGAAGGCCGCACCCGCGTGCGTATCCACACCCCGCTGATCCGCATGGCCAAGGCCGATATCGTCAGGCTGGGTCACGACCTCGGCCTCGATTTCGGCCTCACCTGGAGCTGCTACGATCCCCAGGAAGGGCCGGCGGCCTGCGGCGCTTGCGATTCCTGCCTGCTGCGAGCCAAGGGATTCGAGGAGGCCCGGATCGAGGACCCGCTGGGAAGGCGCGCGTGAAGATCTCCGAGGTTTTCTACTCGGTGCAGGGCGAAGGGATGCTGCTGGGCACTCCGTCGGTCTTTGTGCGGACCAGCGGGTGCAACCTGCGCTGCGTCTGGTGCGACACGCCCTACACTTCCTGGGCGCCCGAAGGGTCGGAGCAGACGGTCGACTCCATTCTCGAAGAAGCCCGGCGCTATCCGGCGCGCCACGCGGTGGTCACCGGCGGCGAGCCGATGATCGCGCCCGGGATCGAGGAACTAACCGCCGGCTTGCGCGCACTGGGCCTGCACGTCACGGTGGAAACCGCGGGCACGGTGTTCGCCGCCCTCGTCTGCGACCTGATGAGCATCAGTCCCAAGCTCGCCAATTCCACCCCGTGGGAGCGCGACGGCGGCCGCTGGGCGGCGCAGCACGAGCGGCGCCGCATCGATATAGCCGTGCTGCGGGAGTTGATGGAGCGTTACGCGTACCAGCTCAAGTTCGTCCTCGCGCAGCCCGAGGATCTGGCGGAGGTCCGCACGATTGTCGAGCGCACGGGCGCCGCGCGCGAGCGGGTGGTCCTGATGCCTGAGGGCACGGATCCCGACGTTCTGCGCGCGCGCGGCCCGTGGCTGGTCGAAATCGCTAAGCAGGAGGGCTTCCGCTTCAGCCCCCGGCTGCACATTGAATTGTGGGGCAACCGGCGCGGGGTGTAGGTTTAGTTCCCCCCGTTGCCGGGCAGGTGCCGTCCCCGCATAGCCGGCGGCGCGGCGTCCGGTGCCGGCGCCGCTGCCGCGCTCATGGTTCCCGCATTGAGCACACCGAACAGTCCGTGCTGCTCCAATACATCCAGGGTGCCGACGCTGCCCGGGATTCCGGCCGTGAAGTATAGCGAGGTGACAGCTCCGCCGCTTCCGCCGTTACCGAAGCGTATGCCCCAAAGTCCCAGGTTGGTGATGGGATGGCCGTCCGGGTCGCGCAGGGAATCCATGAACCGGGCGCTGTCGAAGCTCGGGAAGTTGAAGTCTCCGTCGGTGCTCAGGAGGTTGTAGGCATTGATCCTGCCGTCTCCGAAGTTGCCGACCAGCAGCGCGCCATTGAACGCTCCGAATCCTTTGGTGGGCGCCATCGCCAGGCCCCACGGCGAGTCCAGCGCGCCACGCGAGATGAGCCGCCGCAGGAAGGTGCCGTCGGGGTCGAACTCGTCCACAAACCCGTGGCCGAATCCGGCGACGTCGTCATGCTTGGCCGCGTCCTGCAGCGCATAGGTCACGATGACGTTGTGGTTCGCCTCGGTCATGATTCCGAAAGGCGCATAACCGGGAGGAAGAAACATATCGACAAAGCCCGGCCCGAGTTGGTTGAACCCGCCGTCGTAAGCCTCCACCCTGCCGGAGCGGAAATTCGTCGCATAGAGCACCGGACCGCTCGCGTTCGCGCCCAGCGCCAGCCCTTTGTAGACCGCGCCTGAGGCCGACCTGTCCACCTTGAGAACCGCACCCGTCGTGGGATTCCAGGCGGCGATGGTGCCGTCTTCGGTGGCGAACAGGAAGAGTCCGGGCGCCCCGGTCGCCACCAGGAACTTGCCGGTGCCGTTGAACACGGTGCCGGTGGGTGCCGAGGTTCCACCGCCGGGCGCAGGGATGGTCACCACCAGCGGCGTGCCGATGGGGAAGGGCGTGCCCGCGCCGTTATAGAGGGTTGAGGTGCCGGTGCCGTTGTTGGAAATCCACAGCGGGCTGCCTCCGGAGGCGGAAATACCCCAGGGGTTCACCAGGTTCGCGTCCGTGGTGAGTGCTACGCCGTCGAGGTCGGAGACAAGATTCGTCTGGACATAGGCATTCTGATTGAGGTTCTGGATAAGGGGACTCTGAGCGGCTAGATGACCCGCCGCCAGTAGCATTCCAGTAACAACGACTGCGCCCCGCGCGGAGCTGGGGCGCAAAGATTCCCAGATAGACATAACATCCCTCCATTACTTGCAATTCTTGTACGACTTGCCCAATTCTACTCGCGATTAGGGGGTGGAGTTGTGAAGGTACTGTAAATTCACGGACGGCTCGAGGAGGTCTTCGATAGCGGCAGCCACCCGCAGGAGCCTGGCTTCCCGGAACTCCGGCGCGATGATCTGGAGCCCCAGCGGCATCCGGTTCGAATCCAGGCCGCAGGGGAGCGATAACGCGGGCAGCCCCAGAACGTCCATGCCCCGCACCAGGCGCGTGGCTGCCAGGCGCACGTCTTCGAGGCTGCCCTCTATCTCGACGGCCGTCTCGCCGATCTTGGGCGCCCCCAGCGGCACCGTCGGGGTGAACAGAACGTCCACCTCGCGCCACAGCGGGCGGAATTCGTCCTGCCTGAGCGCGCGCAGGCGCTGGGCGTTGACGTAGTCCGTTGCCGGCAGCAGACGGCCTTGGTCGAGCAGAGCCCGCACGTCGTCGCCGAAGCGGTCGCGCTCCGCCAGATAAGGCGTGAGCGCCGCCGCGGCTTCCCCCAGCAGCAGCACGCGCCCGATGGTATTGACCGCATCCATGTCGGGTACCCGCACGGCAACGACGCGCGCCCCTTGCGCCGCCGCCAGCTCCGCGGCTCGGTCGACGGCTTCGCGCGCTTCAGGTGTCACACGATCGAAGTAGAAACTCTCCGGCAGGCCGATCCGTACGCCATCGAGTGCGCCCTCGGCGGGCAGGTAGTCTTCGACTGGCTGGGTGCTCGACGACGGATCCCGCGCATCGTGGCCGGCGATGGCGTTCAGGACCAGGCCTGCGTCCCGCACCGAGCTGGTGAGCGGCCCGGCATGATCCATGCTGAAGCTCAGCGGCAGCATGCCGTAACGGCTGACTCGTCCGTAGGTCGGCTTGAGCCCGACGATCCCGCAGAAAGCAGCCGGGATGCGAATCGACCCGCCGGTGTCGCTGCCCAGCGCCGCCAGCGCCATCCCCGAGGCGACGGCCACCGCCGAGCCTCCGCTCGATCCGCCGGGAATGCGTCCCGGATCGCGCGGATTGCGCACCACGCCGAAGTGCGGGTTGGCGGAGGTGATGCCGTAGGCCAGCTCGTGCATGTTGGTCTTTCCCACCAGCACCGCGCCCGCCTGGAGCAGCCGCTCGACGGCGGCCGCGTCGTGGCTGGGAGTGTATTCGGCGAACAGCCGCGAGCCCGCCGTAGTTCGCACGCCGCGCGTTAGAAAGACGTCCTTCACGGCCATCGGGATGCCGTGCAACGGACCCCGGTCGAGGCCCCGCGCCAGCTCCTGGTCTGCCAGCGCCGCAGCCTGCCGCGCGCTCTTTTCGGTGACGGTGATGAAGGCGCAGAGCGTCGGATTCAACGCGGCGATGCGCCCCAGGCACTCCTCGAGCAGTTCGGTAGCGGAGACTTCGCGGGCACGCAGCCGGCGTGCCGCATCCGTGACCGTCACGGCTCCTCCGCCCGCTCCACGCGGAACGCCGTAGCCGGCTCGCACCCGATAGGGATTCGGGCGGCGAGCGGCGCCAACGCCGCTTCGAGAGCTTCGAGAACCGGCGCGATGCGTTCCACCTCGGCGGCCGGGATATCGGGACACCGCGCCTTGGCGGTAAGCCTCCAATCGGTCATGATCAGCATTGTAGACTGGAGGCTCATGGGCCCGCTCACCGCTCTCAACGAAGAAGAACGCATGTTCCAGTCCGCCGTGCGGCAGTTCGCGCGCGACGAAATCGCCCCGCATGTCCGCCAGATGGACGAGGCCGGCCTGTTCCGCAAAGACATCCTGGACCGCATGTTCGCCATGGGTCTGATGGCGATCGAGGTGCCGGAAGAGTACGGCGGGCAGGGCGGCAACCTCTTCCAGAGTGTGCTGGCGGTGGAAGAATTGGCCGCCGTCGATCCTTCCGCCGCGGTCATCGTCGATGTCCAGAACACGCTGGTGCTGAACGCGCTGCTGCACTACGGCAATGACGAACAGAAGCGCCGTATCCTGCCGCGCCTGGCCTCCGATACCGTCGGCGCCTACGCGCTCTCGGAGGCCGGGGCCGGTTCGGACGCCTTCGCGCTGGCGACGCGCGCCATCGAGGACGGCGACTCGTATCGGCTGACCGGCCGTAAGCTCTGGATCACCAACGCCCATGAAGCCGGCCTGTTTCTGGTCTTCGCCAACGCCGACCCCGCGGCCGGCTACCGCGGCATCACTTGCTTTGCTGTCGAGCGCGAGTTCCCGGGATTTGCGGTGGGCCGGAAGGAAGATAAGCTCGGCATCCGCGCCTCCTCCACTTGCGAGCTGATCCTCGAGAACTGCCGCGTGCCCAAGGAGAATGTGGTGGGCCAGGTGGGCCAGGGCTACAAGATCGCCATCGAGACTTTGAACGAAGGGCGCATCGCGATTGGAGCGCAGATGACCGGCCTCGCGCAGGGCGCGTTGAATCACGCCGTCCGCTACGCGCGCGAGCGCAAACAGTTCGGCAAGCCCATCGCCGAGTTTCAGGGCGTCCAGTTCGACCTGGCCCGCATGGCCGCCGATGTCGAAGCCGCGCGCTTGCTGGTGTACAACGCCGCCCTGCTTAGAGACGCCGGCTTACCCTTCACCGCCGAAGCGGCCATGGCGAAGTACTTCGCCTCGCAGATTGCCGAGCAGACCGCCTCGCGCGCCATCGAGGTGTTCGGCGGCGTGGGATTCACGCGCGATTATCCGGTCGAGAAGCTGTACCGCGATGCCAAGATCGGCAGAATCTACGAAGGCACCACCAACATGCAACTCGCGACCATCGCCCGCCAGTTGCTGTCGAAGCCCTAGCTTTCTTGTGGCGCACACTTCAGCGTGCCGCGTCGAGACTCGTCTCGACGCCCTGCTCTTGCAGCCCCCCGGGCCCGCATGGCATCCTCGAAACATGAGCCCTGTCATCACGCTCGCCGCCGCTCTGCTGCTGCCCCTCGCCTGCCTCGCCGGCGACGACTTCAAACCGCTCGAAGTCAACGCTGGTCTCTGGGAGATCACCATCACGACCAAGGCCAAGGGCATGCCGCCGATGCCCGCGTCTGTCATGGAGAGGCTCACGCCCGAACAGCGCGCCCGGACCGAGGAAGCCGTGAAGTCCAGCGGAACCGCTGGACAGCAGACCAGGGTTACCAAGTCCTGCCTCACCAGCGACGACCTGAAGAAGCCATTCGCGCTCAACGACGATGCTCACGCCACCTGTAAGCGCACGGTCGTCAGCTCATCGGGCACGAAAGAGGACGTCCACTTCGAGTGCGCCAAGGGCCCGGTGAAAAGCGTCGGCGACATACACGTAGAGGCCGTCAGCGCCGAGAGCATGAAGGGGACCTCGCAGGCGACCTCCGGCGACGGAGAGCACTCCATGGACTTCAAGGTCTCGTTCGCCGGCCGCTGGCTTGGCGCCGACTGCGGCCCCTTCACGAAGAAGTGAAGGCTACTTGACGTTCACCACCGTCTGTAGCCGGACGTCGGCCGAAGAGCCGCCCACCAGGAGGCGTATGGGCTCGGCCTCTACCTCGAACCGCCCGGCCTTCTGGTTCCACCACCCCAACGAGTCGCCCTTCACCTGAATCTCGACGGTCCGCGTTTCGTTGGGCCGCAAAGGCACTCGCTCGAAACCCCGCAGCTCTTTGCGCGGCCGTTCTACCTTCGACTGCATGTGCTGGGCGTAGAGTTGAACCACCTCATCGCCAGCCCGCGTGCCCGTGTTCTTCACGTCCACGCTGACCGTCAGGCTGCCGTTCGCGGCCAGCCGCGGGGCGTTGAGCCGCAGATTCGAATACCGGAACGTGGTGTAGCTCAGGCCGTAGCCGAACGGGTATAGCGGCTCGCCCTTGAAGTACATATACGTGTGGCCGTGCCGTATGTCATAGTCCATCATCGGCGGCAACTGGTCGAGCGAGCGCGGCCAGGTCTGGTTGAGACGGCCGCCGGGATTGTAATCGCCGAACAGCACGTCGGCCAGCGCGGTTCCCTGTTCCTGGGCGGCGTGCGTCATGTGGAGAATCGCGGGCACGTTCGCCTGGCTCCAATTGATGGCATACGGGAAGCTCGAAATCACCACCACCACGGTCTTCGGATTGGCGGCATACACCTGCTTGACCAACTCCTCCTGGGACAAGGTCAGTGACTCGCGGTCGCGCCCTTCGCGGCCTTCGCCCGGATCCTTGCACGGCTTGCTCGACACATCGGCGTTGAACATCGCGGCGAGGTTCGTGTCGCCGCAGGTGGGATGATTGCCCACCACCACCACGGCAACGTCCGACGCCTTGGCCGCCTGCACCGCCGCGTTGTTGGTGTTGTCGGCGGCGTAATTCACGGTGACGCCGGCACCGACCTTAGCCTTGATGCCCTGGAGCGGCGTGACCGCGTAGGGATACTGGCCGCCGTACAAATCGATGAGCACTTCATCGGCGTGCGGGCCGATCACGGCCACCGACTTGATCGCGCCCTTATCGAGCGGCAGGAAGCCGTTCGCGTTTTTCAACAGCACCACCGATTCGCGCGCCACGTCCCGCGCTACGCTCTTGTGCTTATCCGTGGTCCACGGCTCCGGCTCGCCGGCCGCGCCGATCCCGGCATAGGGGACCATCGAGGGCGGGTCCAGCAACCCCAGCCGGATGACGATTCGGAACTTACCCCGCAGAACCGTGTCCAGGTCCGCTTCCGAGATCATCTTGTCGGCGATCGCCTGGGTGACCTGTTTCGGAATGCTGACGAAGAACGCCAGGATCTGGTTGATGCCGCCATCCTTGATCGCGGCCACTGTCGCCTCAAGCTGCGTCTTGATGTACTTGTGCTGCCCCACCATCAACTGCACGGCCAGGGCATCGGACGAGATGATCCCGTCCACGCCCCATTCCTTCATGGCCAGGCTCTTCAGGATCGGATTCACCGTCATCGGCACGTGGTTCCAGGCGTTGTAAGACGCCATGAACGACTTCGCCCCGCCTTCGACGAATCCCATGCGGAACGGCACCGAGTAGTACTCGCGCAGCAGCCTCTCATCGAAATCGGAGGACGATCCGCCGCGCGTAGTCTCGTTGCTGTTTGCCAGGAAATGCTTGAGCAGGGAAGCGGCCTGGTAGTATCTCGGGTCGTCGCCCTGCATGCCCTTGATGAACGCCACCGACATCGTTCCCGTGTAGTAGGGATCCTCGCCGTAGCTCTCGTTGTCCCGGCCCCAGCGCGGGTCGCGAGCCAGGTCCGCGTTCGGCCCCCACACCACCAGCGCCCTCTCCTTGTACTTGTCGTTTTGCGTGATATACCGAGCTTCGTACCCCTGCACCGCGCCTGCGCGGCGGATCAGCTTCGGATCCCACGTTTCGGCCATGCCGATGACCTCGGCGAAGCTCGTAGTCGGGATCACTTTCTGGCCGAAACTGCCTTTGCGAACCAGCCCGTGCAGCCCTTCCGAAAACCCCGCGCTCGGAATGTTTAGCCGGGGCACGCCGGAGTTCGTCTCGAGACACGCGATCTTCTCATCCAGCGTCATCAGCGACAGGATGCTGTCGACTCGCTGCTCGATCGGCATCTTCGGGTCCTGAAACGGATATGGACTCTGGGCGCATAGCCCCACCGCGGTCACGGCCGCTACCGTCAAAAGTCTTGCAAGCATCATGGCTCTCTCCTATTCATTCCGCCGGGAGCAGGAATCCGCGCTCAATCAACTGGCGCATCAGCGCCACCGAGTTCGGCGTGATCCGCTGCACGTCCTCTCCGAGGGTCTGCGCGGTCTTCTCCAGAATTTCGGCGAGCGTGTGCCGCCCGTCGCACAGCGCCATCATCCCCGCCAGGCGCAGGTCTGTATTGGCTTCGTATTGCAGGCCCTGCGCCAGCCGGATTTTCGCCGACCGGATCAGCCAGGAGGAATCCTGCCATCCGCACACGTGGTCCAGGCGCACGCTCTCCGCGACGTGCAGTTTCGTCCCGAGCAGCGCCCCATCGCTCGCCGCCTCCAGGAAATCGCGCAGCCCGAACCCGCGCAGCATGTACTCGCCGAACGGTCCCGAGTTGCCTTCGGGCCCATCCTCGATGCGCAGCCAGTTCGGCCGGCCGCTCGTCTTCCGGATGGCAACCAATCCCGTGCTCACCGCCTCGATTCGCTCGCGCGCGTAGTGGGCCAGCCATTCGTCGTAAAGCTGCGCCGATTCTTCTTCCCCAGTCTCCTCGGTATCGCGGATCCACACCTGCGCATAGCTGGCCGCATCGCGCGTGTCGGTGCGCATCACCCAGGCGTCGCAACCGGTGCCGCCGAACCACTCCGCCAGCCGCTCTTTCCAATCCTGGCCGGCGATGTGCGCCCAGTCGCAGACGATCTGGCAGAATCCGCCTTCGTTCAGGCAGCGGGCGGCGTTCTGGATCAGGCCGCGGGCGAAGCCGTCGAGCGGCACCCCGCTGTCGCGATAGGCGAACCGGCGCGACGGCGTGAGGGCGAAGGGCGGATTCGAGACCACAAGGTCGAACGTGCGCCCGCGCACGGGTTCGAACGCGTCGCCTTCCAGGAACTCGATCCGCTCCCCGCAGCCGTTGAAGGCGGCGTTAAACCGAGCAAAGTCGAGGGCGCGCGGGCTTGTATCCGTCGCCCAGACGCGCTGGCTGTGCTCGGTCGCCAGAAATGCCTGCACGCCGCCGCCGGTCCCCAGATCCAGCGTGCTTTGGACCGGCCGGCGTATCGTGGAATCCGCCAGAACGACCGTGCTGGCGGTCATACCCATGACTTGATCCGGCCGCGCTCCCTGATGATCCGACGCCAGCAGGAGGCTGCGGAACGCCATGATGCGCACCGCGCCCCTGACCCGGTTCCCTTCGCTGGCCACCAGGCCGGCGCGCGCCCACTCCTCGAGAGGAATCGGAGCCAGCGCCCTCGCGGCGACATCCGCGTCCTCGGAGAGGCCGAGCAGGAACAGCCGGATGAGAGTGTCGAGCGGGCGGCCGCGGCGCGTCAGGTGCTGAAAATGGGCGCGGTCCCTTCCCAGCCGGGTGGGGAGCTGAATCGGCCCCAGCGTGTCCACCAGTCCCGCCTCATCGTATCCCGCCCCCGCGAACACCTCGCGGAAGCGAGCCGCTCCATCGGCAACCAACCCCCGCGATGCGCCCCCGCCTGGTCCGCTTGGCATGCCTTGGCAATGATACAACGGCTGGATATGCCCTGCGCAGGGCCTTTTCAGACCGGGGGGTCTCCCAATTGGGCTGCCGGCGTCAACCTCTTCAGAATCCTGGGGATTGGCGTGCGGGACCCTTTTGGGGGCGGTACACCCACCCCCCCGGGGGCGGGCCCGCTTTAGAGCCGCTGGCTGGCATATAGTAGAGAGAGACCCGTGGAGGGTTTGGGTCACTCACTTATAGTGTCCTCATAAGTTCGAGAGAAGAAGACGGAGACAACCAAATGTGGAATAAGCGCAAGGATGAAGACGTCAGGCAGCCTGCAGCGCCCGCTCCGCTCCCAGCGGATGTCAACAACAGAGAGCCTGCTGCCGCCGCTCCGGCCCCTCAGGCCAAGCCGGCCGCTCAGGAAGCGGTTCGCGGCGTCGCGGCTATTGGCAAGTCCGTAATTATCAAAGGGCAGATCCTGGCTCGCGAAGACCTGTATCTCGACGGCGAGATGGAAGGCACGGTTGAGGTCCCGGAGCATCGGTTGACCATTGGCCCGCACGCCAAGTTGCAGGCCGGCATTCGCGCCCGCGAAGTTGTGGTTCTCGGCAGCGTGAACGGCAACGTAGAGGCCATCGAGAAGATGGACATTCGTAAGGACGCCCGGCTCATCGGCGACATCAAGACCGGCGGGATCGTCATTGAAGATGGCGCGTTCTTCAAGGGCAGCATCGACATCGTCCGGCCCGAGTCGGCCAAACAACCGAGACAGCAACAGCCGCAGTCCCAGGTAACTGCGGCAGCCGCGCCCGCCGTGGCCGGCGATAAACGCTAAGGTTCGAGGAGCTTTTTGTTCAGCGACCGGTGGAAATCTCCTCGCACGGACTCGGGTAGCTCGCGCTTCCCGCTCTCGTCTTCGAGGCCGGTAGTTCAGGCCGGGGCCCGGTCTGGACAGTCCAACGGCAGCGTCTATTCGCGCCACAGCAGCGGACTCGAGCAGTTCTTCAGCCACATCCACGGCGAAACCGGGCTCAGGCTGCTCGACCTCTCCGGTGCCTCGCAGGCCAATATCGGCTTCATCACCAATCTCGGTTACCGGCTGTACTCCGAAGATCTCATGCAGAGCCTCGACTCGGCCTTCGGTGGCGACGACTTCTATGAGAACCAGTCTTCGGCCGAGCGGGCGGAAACGTTTCTGGCTCAGAGCCTTGCCTTCCCGGATCAGCACTTCGACGGCGCCCTGGTCTGGGACGTGCTCGAATTCCTGGCCCCGCCGTTGCTCAAGATCGCGGTGGAGCGTCTTCAACGCATCCTGAAGCCGGGTTCCTATCTGCTGGCCATCTTCCACGCCGAGGAGCGCGACAGCGCCGTTTCTACCTGCTCCTACCGCATCGGCGACGCCAAGACGCTACTCATATCTCCCCGGGGCATGCGGCCCCCGGCGCAGTTCTTCAACAACCGCGCGGTTGAGAACCTCTTCAAGGAATTCGAAACGGTGAAGTTCTTCCTCACGCGCGACCACCTGCGCGAAGTCATCGTCAAGCGGTAGCGACCAGATACCGAACCGCGAGCGTTAGCGAGCGGACTACCGGTACAGCCCCCGCAACTGGTTCCCTCGTATCCGCACCAGGTCCAGGAACATGTTCACACTGTCGCCAACCATGTTGATCTTCGTGCCCACGGAGTGGCTCCAGCGCACCGGGACTTCGACCGTCTTATAGCCCAGGCGCCGCGCAATGAACAGCAGTTCCGCGTCGAAACCCCAGCGCTCGATCCGCTGGCGCCGGAAAATTTCCTGCGCCGCGCCGCGCTCGAACAGCTTGAACCCGCATTGCGTGTCGGAGAACCGCAGGCCGGTGACCACGCGCATGATCAGGTTGAAAATGCGGCCCGCCGTCTCGCGGAACAGCGACTCGTGGACCTCGATCAGGCCCCGGTTGAGGGCCCGCGATCCGATGGCGACCGAAGCGCCCTGGCTGCGCGCGGCGTCCATAAGTTTGTCGAGTTCCCCGATCGGCGCCGACAGATCGGAGTCCGTGAACAGGATCCAATCGCCTGTCGCCTCCAGCATGCCGTGCCGGACCGAGTATCCCTTGCCGCGGTTGCCGGGGTTCTCGAGCACCCGGATCCCCGCGTGCGCCGCCGCGAACTGCGCCGCCACCGCCGCCGTCCTGTCTTTCGATCCATCGTTCACAATCACGATCTCCCACGGCGCCCAGGTGCGCGCCTCGACATACTCCAGAAGGGAGGCGAGCGTGGCCGGCAGCCGCCGCTCTTCGTTGTACGCGGGAATTACTATGGAGATTGAGGGCAACCGCTCTATTATAATTGGAGCTTCGGATCGGAAGGAGCCCCCTTGGAACAAGAGTTGCTTGAACAGCGCCTGGAGCGCATCCGCCAGATCGGTGCTTTGGGCCAACGGCCCTACGGGCGCCGCTTCGACTTCACCCACACCATCCCCCAGATCCGCGCGGAGTTCGAACCCAAAAGCGCTGAAGACCTGGAGCCGCGCATCCAGGTGCGCATCTGCGGCCGCCTGCAAACGGTCCGGCGCATGGGCAAGGCCGGCTTCGCGCACCTGCTCGGCGGTGGCGAGCGGCTCCAGGTCTACGTCCGCAAGGGCGAGGTGCCGGACGCAGATTTCGAGCTCTACCAACTCCTCGACATCGGCGACATCGTCGGCGTCGATGGCTATCTGTTCCGCACTAGGACCGGCGAGTTGTCCGTCCACGCCGAGCGGCTGGAGTTTCTCTCGAAGACCCTGCTCAACATGCCGGAGAAGTGGCACGGCTTGGAGGACGTCGAGATCCGCTACCGCCAGCGCTACCTCGATCTGATCGCCAATCCGGAAGTGCGCAACGTGTTCCTGGCGCGCAGCCGCATCATCTCGTCCCTGCGCCGGCAGCTCGAAGCGCGCGACTTCGTCGAGGTGGAAACGCCCATGATGCAGCCCATCTACGGCGGCGCCACCGCGCGGCCGTTCCTCACGCATCACAACACTCTCGACCTCGAGCTCTACCTCCGCATCGCGCCCGAGTTGTACCTGAAACGGCTCATCGTAGGCGGTCTCGACCGGGTCTACGAAATCAACCGCAACTTCCGCAATGAGGGCATCGACACCCACCACAACCCCGAGTTCACCATGCTCGAGTTCTACCAGGCCTACACCGACTACCGCGGCATGATGGACCTCTCGGCCGACCTGCTGAAACAGGCGGCCATCGATGCCACCGGCACCGCCGAGGTGGAATACCAGGGGCTGAAGCTCGATTTCGGCAACCTGCGCCGCATCTCCATGCGCGAGGCGATTGTCGAATTCTGGCTGGGTGACTGCCGGCCCGCGCCGTCCGACCTGGCCGATCCGGAATGGCTCAACCGGCATTCCACCAAGCCCTCCCGTGGCGAGCAGCTTGTCGACATCTTCGAGCGCGTGGTCGAGGAGCAGTTGGTCCAGCCGACGCTGGTCTACGACTACCCCGTCGAGATTTCGCCGCTCTCGAAGAACAAGCCCGACGAGCCGGAGTTCGTCGAGCGTTTCGAAATCTACGCCGCCGGCATGGAAATCGCCAACGCCTACACCGAGCTCAACGACCCCATCGAGCAGCGCCGCCGTTTCGACCGCCAGACGGATATGCGCGAGCACGGCGACGAGGAAGCGCACCAGATGGACGAGGACTTCCTGCGCGCGCTGGCCTACGGCATGCCCCCCACGGGCGGCGAAGGCGTCGGCATCGACCGGCTCGTCATGCTGCTGACCAACTCGAAATCCATCCGCGACGTGATCCTGTTTCCGTTGCTGCGGCCGGAAGCCTCGATCGGCCTCGCGGACCAGTTGCGCGCCGCCGACAAGGGCGAAGCAGGAGGCAAGTGAACGGGCGTTTCGAGTTCTTCATCGCGCGCCGGTATCTCAAGGCCAAACGCAAACAGGCCGTAATCTCGGTCATCTCGGTCATCTCGGTGGTCGGCGTGGCAGCGGGCGTGATGGCGCTGGTGGTCGCCCTCGCCATCAACAACGGCTTCCGCAAGACGCTCGAAACCAGCCTGCTCGGCGCCTATGCGCATATCCTGGTTCTCGAGAAGGAGCCGGGCTACGGCATGTCCGACTGGCGCGCGGTGGAAGCGAAGCTGGTGAAGCTGCCGCACGTGGTGGCCGCATCTCCGGCGCTCTACGGGCAGGTGTACCTCTACAGCGACCGCAGCGCCAGCGGGGCCGGTGCCACGCTGAAGGGCATTGAGACCGGCGCGGAGCTCGATACCAGCGATATGCTGCGGCACCTGAAGGCCGGCTCTCTGGCCGGGCTCAGGCCGAACCCGGACGCGCTCCCCGGCGTCATTCTCGGAGCCAGCCTGGCCAAAACCGTCAGCGCCACCGTCGGCGGCACCGTCACCGTGATGAGCCCGCAAGGCGAGTTGACGCCCCTCGGGATGCGGCCGAGCACCCAGCGTTTTCGCGTGGTGGGACTGTTCGAATCGGGCTTCTTCGAGATCGATTCCACCTGGGCCTTCACCTCGCTCACCGCCGCCCAGCGCCTGCAAGGCCTGGAGGACGTGGTGAACAGCATAGAGCTCAAGCTCGACGACATCTACCAGGCGCCGGCGGTGGCCAGCCAGGTGGATCGTGCGGTGGGCCCGAAGCTGGTCGCCTCCACCTGGATGGAGCAGAACCGCCACATCCTGAACGCGCTCAACATGGAGCGCGCGGTGACCTTCGTCACCATCGGCCTCATCGTGCTGGTGGCGGCGCTGAACATCCTCATCACGCTGATCATGATGGTGATGGAAAAGTACCGCGATATCGCCATCCTGGTCTCCATGGGCGCGAAGCAGGCGCAGATCCGCCGCATCTTCATGTTTCAAGGCGTCCTGATCGGCGTAGTCGGCACGGCCATCGGCCTGGGCGCCGGGCATCTGCTTTCCTTCCTGGCCGACACCTACCGCTGGGTGCGCCTCGACGAAGAGGTCTACGCGCTGAGCTTCGTGCCGTTCGCGCCGCGCTGGATCGACAGCTTGTGGATCGCTGCGCTGGCCGTCGCCATCAGCTTCCTGGCCACGATTTACCCGGCCCGCAACGCCTCTCGCATCGCCCCGGCCGAAGCGCTGCGTTACGAATAAGGCATCATTTCGCACCTGCCGGCCGGCCCAGCTTCTGCAGAATGTCCGAAATGTAGCTGGTGGTTTCCGCCGGGAGCGGGAACGCGCCCGCATTATCGGCCCGACCCGGGCCGGCATTATAGGCGGCCAGGCCGAGCAGCAGATTGCCGCCGTACCGATCGATCATCTGTTTGAGGTACTTCGCGCCGCCATCCACGTTCTGGCGCGCATCGAACGGATTCTGGACCCCCAGACCAGCGGCGGTATCGGGCATCAACTGCATCAGGCCCTCGGCGCCGGCCGAGGATACCGCGCAGGGCAGGTACGACGATTCCTTTTCGATCACGGCGCGCAGCAGGTTGGGCGTAAGGCCCTCGCGCTCGGCCGCCTCCCGCACCATCGGCTCGATCTGGTCCTGGGGCACCGGCTCGCACTCGGCCTCGCCCTCAGGTGCGGCCGAGGCAACCACGGCAGATCGCGGGAGGGGCTCGTCCCAAGGGACCGTAAAGAACCCGGCGCTCTGCGACGGCGCCCGCACCTGCTGTCTCGCGCTGGCCCTCTGCCGCTCGATGGCGGCGCGCTGCCGGGCGATGGAATCGGGAGTCTGTGCGGTCGCGGCCGCTGCGGCCATAGCAAGGTAGAGTGCGAACTTCATCCAAGAAGAGATCGGTTGAAAGCGGGGCGGCCTTCAGTCCAGTTCGTAAAAGTCTGCTCGCGCCCGTCGGCGCAAAGGTGGAGCGTAGCGGAGATTTCGGCTTCGCCCCCCAGCGCCGCGGCCAAAGCCCGGGTCGCCTCCACCATCAGCAGCGATCCCAGCGCTACGGCCTCCTGGCCGCCATACAGCCGCCGCAGCTTGCGGTTCACCGCGACGTTGAACTCATCGACGACGATGGCCATGTCTTTCACCGTCCTTCGCGGGTTGGCGTCAAACCGTGAGGCCAGCTCCCGTCCCGCCAGGCCCAGGCCCACAAACCGGTCTATGAAGAAGGCGTCGTTGGTCAGCAGTTCGTTGATGTACCTCGGCCGCCACAGGATGGCAGCCAGGATGTCACGGGCTTCCCAGGATCGATAACGGCGAGCGAGGTCCGGGCGCCCCGCGCCGATCAGCAGGCGTTCGGCGCGCGCCAATGCAGAGGCCAGAATCCGCGCCGCCCACGGCCGCGCCACCCCTGGGCTGTCCGGCCCCACCAGGTCGTAAGCGAACTCGCTGCGCGGCGCTCCGGAACACGGGTACGTGACCCGGTAGAAGAGCAGCGAATAGGCCAACAAGGGGTCCTCGAACCGGCTCAGGTCGCTGAAGTAAACGTAAGGCAGCCAGCGGCGCATGGCCAGTTGCAAGGCCATCGACACCTTCGAGTAGACGTCGAAAAAGAGCGGATCTCTTTCACCCGGCGCACGCAGCCAGGCGTCCGACAGATGGCCGGGAATGCTCAACGACACCGAGGCCGTGACCTCGCCCGCAGGGGCCGAGTCCAGCCACTCCCAGGGCTCGGGATCGAAGTTGTAGGGACGCAACAGCGTCGGAAGAGACTGCGCCAACTGCGCCGCCGTCGAGGTCCGTGTATCCGTGAAGCCAATCTCGAACCCGTTCGACCGGGGATACATCAACGGGGCCGCCACCGCTAGCGCGGCCTGGCAGGCGTTCTTTGCCGCTGCCCTGTCCTGCGTCGCGTGGACAAACACGCGGCCGTCTTCTCCCGCTACCGCCTCCAGCCCGTTCCACCGATCCGCCCACGTATTGCGATCGAGGTGGGGGAGATGCACCTCGATGGTCCGGTCGCCTTTCAGGGTCCGCTGTAGGGCCTGCCGGACGGCCTGCCCCTCCACGGCGGCCCGGAAGGCGGCCAGGCCCTCCGCGGAGAAGTCGAACGAGCCGTCGAATAAGACGGCGCCGCGAGCCGTGCGGCTGCTCAA
>Ga0182027_10001907_pt1 | contig 34088 bp, 43 predicted proteins | sample 712E1DmetaG_FD_121300 | JGI IMG/M metagenome (GOLD analysis project Ga0182027, IMG submission 121300) | Permafrost microbial communities from Stordalen Mire, Sweden - 712E1D metaG (Illumina Assembly) | ecosystem: Environmental > Terrestrial > Soil > Wetlands > Permafrost | place: Sweden...
AGACCCTTTTAGCCCGCTGCACCTTGATAGACATCTTAAAAGCCACTGAATCGGTCATCCCGCGCCTTAAACGGGACGACCCTCAATTAACATTTTTGTAAAAACTTTTACCGGACAGCAGTGTAGTGCCCTCTTAATTAAATACGCGTCCTCGGAATTCATCCAGGATTTCCTTGTTTCTTCACATTCAAAAATAATTCTTGAGCAAGTTTCCAATTATCGCCTTCTTTATATTCAATAAGAAAGGAATACTTTCCTTCTTTCTCAACGGGCAAACCACCGACTAAAAATTGAATACGATGTTCGGTCTTGTCGGGTTGTTCAAAAGCAATTTCCTGCCCCACGTCTTTTATTGCCCCATCAGGACTTTTATATCGGACTCTGACTTTAGTATTTTCGCCTACATTCTTCCGCCATAGAGTCGCGATATTAAATTCCATTAAATTAGCTGGTAATGTTGGAACCGTGACCCCTTCAAAACAATTTATATAGCTAACAAGATTTGTTCTCTGGTCAATTAAACAATCTTTACAGATCATGCTTAATATATTTTTTATCATCTTCCACCCCCACTTAATTGCAAAGGAACTCTTTGCTCTATGCCCACGTTGCCTAAATAGGCAACTGGCTTGCCTTGAGTAATATAGCTACCGACGGCTGTTGAGCCTATAATCTCATAGTCGACATAGCACGGTTGATTTTCTTTTTCCAATCTCTCTAATTTATTTAAGACAAGACTCATTGATAGCAGGGATACCATATAAGAATTTAATGACATATTCTGTCGTGCGGACTCAATCGCCAAATGTCGATGTAATTCCCTCGGCATTCTGATTCTTGTTTGTCCACTATAATTAATTACAGTGTTTGGCTCTGGTAAACTTTCACCATCTTCTGATAAAACGGTGATATACCCCTCCAATGCAGCTTGAGCTTCTTTTAATGATTCTTCATAAGTTTCCCCAAAAGCGGACAAGCTTGGAAATTCGGGAACAGTAGCAATAAATCCCTTATCTTCTTCGCTCCATAAGATGTTAATAGAATATTTAACCATTTAGCTCACCCCCTTCAAAAAGATTATAATCTTCAATTTTTCCTAAAAGTTGTCTTACCTGATACGGCTTTGCTTTTCCTTTATCTTCTTGAAGATTCAACAGACTTCCATGCATATCCTTAATCCATAAGTGTTTAAATACTCTATGCGAAGTTCCACTTCCATTTCTTATTATAAAACCTATTTTTTCAGCCAACCAACAGACTTCTTCAAAATCAACATTATTAGGCGAATCCTTCATTTTTTGAAGGATCTTTTGAAATCTGGACATTACTATCTCCAATTAAATGATACCATATATGGAACCATATTTCAAGGCACCGCATATGGTACCACTTATTTTATACAGAATCAAGCTTAATTTTGTTATTCGGAATGAGCTGTCATTACAATCACTCGTATATGGTTAAATGGTATTGTGGACGAAACAATCAGGGATTTTTGGCCAAATGTCTGCGAGGCTTTACGGCAAGAATGTTCCAAATATACTAAGGATGCTTTAGAACATTGTTGCCGTAAACCGAAGCAGACGGCCAAAATATCCCGTTCCGAAAACATAATAGTGGTCAGCCGTTCATGCTACATGTTAAAGATTCCGGCTTTCGCCGGAATGACATTATATTTTATTTAGTGATGGATGGACAAAGAGGGATGTTGTTTTAGTTCTTCGAGAAAATCGGGATCAACCGTGACCCCTAATGCTTCAGCCTTTTGCGCATCGTCCCAGGCCCTGGTGTACTTCTTTATGTCATAAAAGACATGCGCACGGTTATTATAGGCCTTGGCATAGTTGGGGTTAATTTTAATGGCCTTGGAATAATCAGAGACAGCCTGGAGAAAGTTGCCTAGCTTGGCATACGCATGCCCGCGATTATTATAAGCCTCCGCATCATTGGGGTTATTGGCAATGGCCATGGTAAAATCAGAAATAGCGCCGGACAAATTGCCTTTCTGCGCATAGGCCACCCCGCGATTGTCATAAGCCTTTGCAAAATTGGGATTGGTATCGATGGCCTCGGTATAATAAGCAATAGCCTGATCATACCTGCCCTGCGTGTAATAGGCATTGCCTTTTTGTACATAGTCCACGGCTGTCTGGGCATACACGGAAGGAATGCATACGAACAGTATGCCTAATAAGAATAAGGCTATTTGATGCTGCATACCCCCTCCCTAACCCTCCCCGGGAATCAAACACAGACAATAACCCTCCCCACAAAGAGGCGGGAATCAAACACAGACGATAACCCTACCCACAAGGGGGAGGGAATCAAACACTGACAATAACCCTCCCCACAAAAAGGAGGGAATCAAGCACGCACAATAAAAAAAGCCTTCCAAGAATTTGGAAGGCTTTTTTGAGATTGCTTCGCTTCGCTCGCAATGACACTGGAAGAGACCCTCGCAATGACACTAGAAAAAATCCTCTCAATGACATCGCTATAAAACTACTATTCCGAGCCGGTTTTGCGCTGAAACAATTTCTTGATACCGGTGAACTTGGTTGCGGCTTTGGGTGTTGATTTGACATCAGCCTTGGAATGAGTAGATGTGCCCGCCGCGCCCGCTGTTGGTGCTACGGGCTTAACTTCTGCCTCTGACACCTTGGAGGTATCCGCTGCTCCCTTTTCGGCCTTGAGGCGCTTTTGCCCCGAAATAATCGTCCGGCTTTTTTCAGTCAATTCCAAAAACGCCAAAGAGGCATTATCCCCTATGCGTTTCGTATAAGCAATAATGCGGGTATAGCCGCCCGCGCGGGCCTTAAAACGGGGGGCTGTTTGTGTAAAGAGTTGGGCCACCAGACGATGGTCACAAAGGATCGCGAAAGCCCGACGGCGCGCAGCCAGCGTATCTTTTTTGCCAAGAGTGATCAATTTATCAATCAGCTTCCTGGCTTCCTGGGCTTTGGCACGGGTCGTGCAAATACGTTCTTGCACCAGTGTCGCACGGGCCAAATCGCGTAAAGTCGCTTTTCTTAAACTTTGATTACGGCTTAAACGGTTGCCGGCCTTCCTGTGTCTCATATTATTTAGCCCTTAATTTTTTTGTATCTACTTTCATCCCCAGATTCAAGCCCATGGCTTTGAGAATGTCTTGGATTTCCGTCAAAGATTTTTTCCCGAAATTGCGAAACTCCAGCAATTCAGCTTCTTGACGGCGCACCAAATCGCCGATCGTTTTGATATTGGCATCTTTGAGGCAATTAGACGAACGCACCGATAATTCCAGTTCGGAAATCGGCAGCCGCAGTTTGGTATACAAAGCTTCTTCCTCAGCGGAAACCTCTTCTTCCTGTTCTTCCTCTTCGGGCAATTGGCCGTACGCCACAAATACATCCAGATGCCGTTGTAAAATATTGGCCCCGTATAATAAAGCTTCTTTAGGATTAACGGCCCCGTTGGTAAAGATTTCCAGCAGCAGGCGGTCATAATCCGTGCGCTGGCCGACCCGGGTATTCTCGACGTTAAAATTGACTTTTATAATCGGTGTGAAAATAGAATCCACCACGATCGTCCCGACCGGCGCCCCTTCTTTTTTATTCTGCTCCGCCGGCACATAACCGCGGCCGCGAGAAATTTCTAATTCCATGTTAAAAGGGATGTCCTGCGTCAAGGTCAGTAAATGATGGTTAGGATTCAAAATCTCAACAATCTCATCCGAAATAATGTCTTTGGCTTTGATCTCGCCTTTGGCATTGGCCTTGATATACACGGTCTTGGGCGCCTTGGAATGGGAACGCACCACCAAGCCTTTGATATTAAGGACGATCTCTGTCACCGACTCTAAAACACCGCTCAGTGTGGAAAATTCATGCGATACGCCTTCAATACGGATGGAAGAAATCGCACTGCCTTCGATAGATGACAAAAGGATCCGTCGTAAAGAATTGCCTAAAGTCACGCCATATCCGCGCTCAAAAGGCTCAGCCACGAATTTACCGTAGGTGTTTGTATAGCTGGATTCTTCGCAATCTAACCTTTTTGGCATTTGAAAATCGCGCCATTTGACACCCATGATAATCTCCTTTAAGTTTTATGTCCCCGCTTGGGAAGGCCCCCAAGGGTCATACGAGTTAATAAATGCCTGCTTATCTTGAATACAACTCGACAACGAGCTGTTCATTGACCGTATAGGTCACATCTTCACGCGTCGGCACACGCACGACTTTAATTTTTAAATTCGCGGCGTCGACTTCCAACCATCCCGGAATTTTGCGTTCTTTAGTTATCTCAACGTTCGATTTTATGCTAGAGGTCGCCTTATTGTCTGTTTTTATTTCAATAACATCATTGGGTTTGACCAAAAAAGAAGCAATATTAACCCTGCGGCCATTGACCGATACATGGTTGTGAGAGACAACCTGACGGCCATCCGTACGGGACTTGGCAAATCCGCTGTTAAAAAGCACGCTGTCCAAACGGCGTTCCAAAAATTGTAAAAGGATATGGCCGGTGACACCCTTGGTACTCACCGCTTTCAAAAAGTAATTCCGGAATTGCCTTTCTAAAATGCCGTATATACGCTTGATCTTTTGTTTCTCACGCAATTGCACCCCAAAGTTGGAAAGTTTCCCTTTTTTCAAACCATGCTGGCCCGGGGCGTATTCACGACGGGATACCGCGCATCTATGCGTATAACACCGCGTACCTTTCAAAAAAAGCTTCTCGCCTTCACGGCGACAAAGACGACAATCTGGTCCTAAATCACGCCCCATATCTTTTAATATCCTTCCTGTTGATTTAACTCCCCCTGCCCCTCTTTATAAAAAAGAGGGGAGTTCCTTAAACCCGTCTTTTCTTGCGCGAACGGCAACCATTATGCGGTATGGGTGTCACATCTTTAATAGACGTCACGTGAAGGCCCGCCGCCACCAAAGCACGGATGGCCGATTCACGACCTGAACCAGGCCCTTTAACTAAAACATCAACGCTCATGACCCCTACTTCTTTGGCACGACGGGCCGCATCCGTCGCTGCTATCTGGGCGGCAAACGGTGTGGATTTCTTGGAACCGTGAAATCCCACCAGCCCCGGAGATCCCCAACTAATGGTGTTGCCCTGTTTATCGGTAATGGTAACAATCGTATTGTTAAAAGACGCCTGTATCGTCGCAATCCCCGAGGTCACACCTTTGAGGGATTTCTTTTTCGCTTTAACGTTCTTTTTGGCGGCTTGAGCTTGGGCTTGATCTGGTTTTGCTTCCGGTTTTGTGGCCATAATTTTTTATCCTAATACCTCTTTGATTTAAGCTTTTTTAACTGGAGCGGCTTCTTTCTTAATAATATGCCCCACGACGGGCTTTTTGCCTTTACGGGTGCGGGCATTGGTCTTGGTCCTCTGGCCTCTGACCGGTAGGCCCTTGCGATGGCGAATGCCGCGGTAAGTGCCCATTTCCATATGACGACGCACATTTTCGTTAATCTCGCGGCGCAGGTCGCCTTCAGTGACATAATTTTTCTGCACCAACCCCGTGATGCGGGAAATCTCCTCTTCCGTCAAATCTTTGGCGCGCTTGTCCGGACTAATCTGCGCTTGCGACAAAATCTGCCTGGTGCGCGTAGGGCCGATGCCGTAAATATAAGGAAGCGCGGCCTCAATCCTTTTTTCTTTCGGAAGATCAATACCTAAAATTCTGGGCATCGGACTTATCCTTGTCTTTGTTTATGTTTCGGGTTGCTACAAATGACCCGTACCACCCTGTTGCGTCGGACAATTTTGCAATTTCCGCAAATTCTTTTAACTGATGATTTAACTTTCATTGCTTTTCACACCCCCACCTAACCTCCCCCATCAAGGGGGAGGAAAATTCATTGCTCCCCATCAAGGGGGAGGAATCAATACCATTACTTCAATCTAAATGTAATCCGCCCACGGGTTAAATCGTAAGGCGATAATTCAAGTTTAACTTTATCCCCGGGCAAAATACGGATAAAATTCATCCTTATTTTTCCGGACACATGGGCCAATACTTTATGATTATTCTCCAAAACCACCCGAAACATAGCATTGGGCAATGCCTCCTCGATCGTTCCTTCCACTTCTATCAAATCTTCTTTCGCCACTTGTTCTTACCACCGTTTGACTATTTTCAAATACATTCAGAAAAAGAACACGTGTTGTGCCGATTCCATAATGTCTTATCCAGAAAATCGGCCCATATCTTATTTTGTCAGTATTTCCGGATCCCCGGACGTGATGACAATCGTATGTTCAAAATGCGCCGATGGTTTACCATCAATAGTCACTACACTCCAACCATCACCCAGCGTCTTAGTACGAAAGCTGCCCATGTTGACCATAGGCTCAATGGCAAACACCATACCTTCTTTCAACACAGGCCCCTGTGAAGGCCGACCGTAATTAGGGATCTCCGGCTCTTCATGCAAAGCCCGTCCTATCCCATGCCCGACAAAATCCCTCACCACAGAAAACCCATGCATCTCAACAAAACTCTGCACGGCAAAAGAAATATCGGAGAGCCGACCCCCTACCCTGGCTTGCTCTATGCCACGGTATAAAGAGGCTTGCGTCACATCTAAAAGACGTTTGACTTCACCTGAAACCGCCCCTATGGGGACGGTTATGGCCATATCAGAATAATAGCCTTCGTAAATAATACCGATGTCTATACTGACAATGTCCCCATTTTGAATAACACGTTTGCCCGGTATGCCATGCACCACCCCTTCATTGACGGAAACGCAAGCACATCCGGGAAAACCATGGTAACCTTTAAAGGCGGCAAGCACCTTATTCTTTCGAATAAGCTCTTGTGCTTGACTGTCAATATCTTTGGTCGTCATCCCACTTGTTAAAGAGCTTTGCAACTGTACGACAATGGAACTAAGAATCTTACCAGCTTTTCTTAAAATGTCAACTTCATTAGGGCTTTTGATGCGAATACCCTGACTGGAATTCATTTAAGCATGGCGGCCACAGCCAGACGGACATCGGCCGCTTCCACATTGGCATTTAACTTTTTTAATTTATGCTGTTTAGCGTAATAATCAATGATCGGTGCCGTACTCTGCTGATACACCTGCATGCGCGACTGGATGGTTTTTGCATTATCGTCCCCGCGCTGATACAGTTCGCCGCCGCACACATCGCAAATGCCCTCCTTTTGAGAAGGCTTATAGATCACATGAAACAAGGCCCCGCATTTACGGCATACTCGACGACCGGTCAAACGTGCCAAAAGAACATCCACATCCGCTTCCATGCTCAACACAAAATCTAACGGCGCCTTGACCCGCTCCAGGAGTGTGTCTAAATCCTGAGCTTGAGCGACCGTCCGAGGAAACCCGTCAAACATAAAACCTTTACTCAAATCCAGGCCATGTTCGACTTTTTGAACAACTAATTGCGTCACCAACTCATCCGAAACCAAGGCCCCTTTTTCCATCAAGCTTTTAATTTCACGACCCAAGACAGAGCCCTTCTTGGTTTCTTCACGCAACATATCACCTGTGGCAACAGGCACCAGATGATATTTTTTTTTCAAATGATCCGCCAACGTCCCCTTGCCAACACCCGGAGGTCCCAACAAAACTATTCTCATCGTCTTCCCCGCAAATGTCCGGTTTTCATAAAACCCTCATAATGATGCATCTGCAAATGCGATTCAACCTGTTTCATGGTGTCCAGCATAACACCGACGGTAATCAAAACACCGGTGCCTCCAAAAAAAGCAGCCACGGTGTAGGGCACTTTAAAGGAAGCCATAATCCAATCCGGCATAACGGCGATAATGCATATAAACAACGAACCCACGAGCGTAATGCGGGTCAATACATAATCCAGATAATCCGCGGTTTCTTTCCCCGGACGTATGCCCGGTACAAATCCGCCATGCTTCTTTAAATTTTCCGCCACATCCACAGGATTAAAAACAATGGCCGTATAAAAATAACAGAAAAATATAATCAAGGTCGCGTAAATCACGTAATACGTTACCTGCCCGCGCTGGATCCAGGAAGCCAAGTGCTGTAATCCGCTATGCGGCAAGAAAGATGCGATCGTAGCAGGGAACAAAATAATGGACTGCGCAAAAATGATAGCAATAATACCAGCTGTATCTACTTTCAAGGGAATAAAAGTCCCTTGGCCTACGGCTGTGGAGGTGGTCCCGGCCCGGCGCGCGTACTGTACCGGAATACGGCGCTGCCCCTGAGAAATCAAGGTCGTCGATATAATGACCGCTATTAAAAAGAACACCATCAGGACAATCGCAATCGGTTGTAATTGACCTGCCCCGCTTTTAGGATCCAATAATAAACTCAGCTGATGATAGGCCGCCGGGGCCCTTGATAAAATACCGACCGTGATGATCAGTGACATCCCATTGCCTACCCCGCGCTCTTGAATGCGCTCGCCTAACCACATCAAAAAAACAGTACCCGCAGTTAAGGTCACCACCGTCGTAAAACGGAACCCCCAACCCGGATTGGCCACAATCTGCAGGCCGCCAAAACTAGTCGGACTTTCAAGCCAAAGACCGATAAAAAATGACTGTATCACCGCCAGCACGACCGTTCCGTAGCGGGTGTACTGGTTGATTTTTTTGTAGCCGGCCTGACCTTCTTTGGAAATTTTCTCCAGCGAAGGGATGACCGCCGTCAACAGCTGCATGATAATGGAACTGGAAATATACGGCATGACCCCCAGAGAGAGCACCGTCATTTTTCCCAGAGCGCCCCCCGAGAACATGTCCATGATGCCAAACACGTTACCGCCGCCGTTGGCGTTACTCATTTTTTGAAAGAACTCGTTTAAAGCCGCCCCATTGATACCGGGGGTGGGAATATAACAGCCTAAACGATAAACCGCGAGGATCCCTAATGTAAAAAGGATTTTTTGGCGTAACTCAGGGACTTTAAAACAGTTTGAAAACCCTTTTAAAAATTGGGAGATCATAAGATGTTAAGACAAAATTTCAGTTTTTCCGCCGGCTTTGGTGATTTTATCCGAAGCGCCCTTGGAAAAACGATGCGCCTGAACCGTCAATTTCTTGGCTACTTCTCCCCCGCTTAAAATTTTTACCGGTTGCAACAAAGATCTGATCAAATTGGCACTTTTTAAAAGTTCGGGGGTGACGAGTGTCCCTTCTTCAAAACAGTTAAGACTTGCGCAATTAACCACCTGATACTTGGCAGGCCACTTACTGTTAAAACCGACCTTGGGTAACCGGCGCAGCAAAGGCATCTGACCGCCTTCATAAGCTAACAATACACCGCGTCCCGAACGGCAATTTTGGCCGGTTTGACCGCGTCCGGAACGTTTACCGTGACCGGTGCCTCGTCCGCGACCGACGATTTTCTTGCCCTTACGGGATCCTTCAGGGCTTCGTAGTTGATGGACTTGCATGGGAGTCAACCTCTTTTTCAATGCTCGCACCAGCAACGACGCGAGCAGACTTTAAACGTGACAGCCCATCAAAAGTGGCTTTAACCACATTGATAGGATTATTAGAACGATGACACTTGGTTAAAATATTAGAAATACCCGCGCCATCACAAACGGCACGCACAGCACCAGACGCAATGACCCCGGTCCCTTCAGAAGCGGGTTTAAGCAATACGATGGCAGAGCCGCATTGACCGATAATTTCATGAGTAATCGTCGTGCCCCGACGAGCAATGACGATCATTTGTTTACGGGCCGCCGCCAGACCTTTTTTGATGGCCGTGGCCACCTCCCCGGCTTTACCCAAACCGAAACCTGCCTTGCCCTTGCCGTCGCCTACCACCACCAGCGCTGAAAATGCCAGACGGGTTCCCCCCTTGGTCGTTTTAGACACGCGGTTGATAGAAACAACTTTTTCTATTAAACCGCTGTCTGTCAAAGACGGCTTCTTCGTAAAGGCTTTGCGCTCACCCCCGCGTTTACGGCCGCCTCTATTGAAAGGCGCTCCGGGGGCCGGTTGTGGCGCGGCGTCAGGTGTCTGAACAGCAACCTCTTCAGGCTGTGCCGCCGCTTCAGTTTCCTGGGCTAAAATTTGTTCGGCTTGAGCCGGGGTTTTAACAGCTAATTCTTTTTCGTCAATTTTTTTAATGTCTTTCATACTCTCCTTGGCCTTGTACTCCCTAAGGTCGTAGATTATTTAAAACTCCAATCCGCCACGCCGCGCGGCTTCGGCAAACGCTTTAACGCGCCCGTGATATAAATACCCGCCGCGGTCAAAAGCGACCTTTTTAATTCCCTTTTTAATGGCCTCCGCGGCCAATATCTCGCCTAAAATACCCGCGGCAGAGACATTCCCGCCGGATTTAATTTTATTCTTTACATCTTTAGCCAGGGTCGATTTCCCTATCAATATTTTACCCGCCGCATCATCGATAATTTGGGCCTGCAGATTATTCAAAGATCTATGCAAGCACAGACGAGGACGCTCTGGTGTCCCGCTTAAAACGTCACGGATGCGTTGATGGCGATGAAGTCTTTGTTGTTCTTTAATGTTCAACATATTATTTTGTCACCTGTTTGCCTTGCTTGCGTTTAACTATTTCACCGGCATAACGGATGCCTTTGCCCTTATAGGGTTCCGGCGGCTTAAAGCCGCGGATTTTGGCTGCGACCAAGCCCACCAAAGATTTATCAACCCCTTCCACGGAAATCTCCGTCGGTTTGGCCGACGTCACTTTCACGTCTTTGGGAAATTCATACTCTACCGGATGCGAAAATCCGACGTTTAAAACGAGCTTGGCCCCCTGTATCGCGGCACGAAAACCAACACCCTGGATTTCCAAATCTCTTTTATGCCCCTGGCTCACACCGGCGCACATATTTTCAATCAACCGTTTGGTTGTCCCATGATTGGAACGGGCCTGCTTGCTGTCGGCTTGCCGATGGACGAACAACTTATTGTCTTTTTGTTCCAAAACCACGTCTGACGGGATCGCCATGGACAATTTGCCCTTGGGACCTTCCACGTTCACATGGATTTTATCAAAAGAAATCTTAACATTCTTGGGTAAATCAACCGGTGTTTTTGCAAGCCTGGACATATAGCATCCTTACCAAATATAGCAGAGCACTTCCCCGCCGATTTTTAATTTACGCGCTTCGCGGTCTGAAATCAACCCCTTGGAGCTCGAAATGACCGCCAACCCCAGACCATTCAACACTCTGGGGATACGGTTATTATGCGTGTACACACGCAAACCCGGGCGTGAGATACGCTTGATCCCCAGGATCAACGGTTTATTGTTTTCATATTTTAAATAGACCTTGAGGAGGCCCTGCTTATTGTCTTTCAATAAACGGCAATCCTCAATGTAACCGTCATTTTTAAAAATAACCATCATGCGCTCGAGTAATTTAGAAGCCGGGAATTCAACAGTCTCACGACGAGCGGCTACGGCGTTACGTAAAATAGTTAATGTATCAGCGATCGGATCAGAAACAGACATTCTTTTTTACCCTTTCCTTTACCAACTAGCTTTCTTAATCCCCGGGATTTCACCCTTCCACGAAAGTTCCCTAAAGCAGATACGGCATATGCCAAAACGCCGCAGATACCCGCGTGGACGACCGCACAACCCGCAACGGTTATGTTGACGCACAGAAAATTTAGGAGCTTCTAAAGATTTATTAATTAAAGACTTTCTGGCCATAACTCCCTTTCCCAACTAGGCCCCGCTGCTTTGGTCTAAACCCAAGCGGGGCTAAAAATTACTGTTTGCTAAAAGGCATCCCTAAAAGGCGCAAGACTTCAAAATTCTGGTCTTTATTACCCCCCTCAAAAACAAAAGAGATGTCCATGCCCTGAATGCGATGGTCACGGGCACCCGCGTCGATCTCAGGAAAAATACCCTGGTCGGAAATGCCCAGCGTATAATTACCGTCGCGGTCAAAAGCCTTGCGGGAGGTCCCGTTAAAATCCCGAATACGCGGTAAGGATACGTTCACCAAACGGTCTAAGAATTCATACATCCGCGCACGCCGTAACGTCACTTTGCAGCCGATGGGCAGGTTCTCCCGTAACTTAAAATTTGAAATGGCCTTCTTGGAGCGTCGGACCATAGGCTTCTGGCCGGTGATCGTCGCCAAATTTTCAGCCGCACGGTCTAAAAGCTTCACATCGCCGATGGCCTCACCGACCCCCATGTTAACAACAATTTTGGTCAAATGCGGCACAGCCATGGGATTTTTGATGCTAAATTTTTCCTGCATTTGAGGAATCACCTCTTTGCGATATTTTTCTAATAAACGGGCAGCCACTTCTTCCCTCTTTCTTTAGATGACTTCACTGGTGAGCAATGCTATGCGCTCTTTAGAACCGTCTTTTAAAACTTTGACTGAAAAACGGGTAGGGCTATTGGCCTTTTTGTCCACCAGCATCAGATTCGCCAACGCCACCGGTTTTTCCAACTCCACATACCCTCCCTGCGGATAGGTATCGGATTTCTTCACAGATTTTTTGACCACATTGATGTTGGCAATGACCGCTGTACTTTTTTTAGGGTAAACCCGTATAACCTTACCGGTCTTGCCCTTGTCCTTGCCGGCCATGACCATGACTGTGTCATCTCTTCTAATTCTTAACATAGTATGCCCTTCGCTATCGCATGGGTAAGTTTGACACATTTAGTGTCAAACTACCTCTGGTGCTAAAGAAATTATTTTCATATATTCCATATTGCGCAGCTCGCGCGCCACGGGCCCAAAAACACGCGTACCTTTGGGATTACCCGCGTCATCAATGATAACGACCGCATTGCTATCAAAACGCACATACGTCCCGTCTGTACGGCGAATGGATTTCTTGGTCCGCACAATAATACCTTTGGCCATACTGCCTTTTTTAACAACGGCATCCGGCGTGCTTTCTTTGACATTGACACGCACAATATCACCCACCTGGGCCCACATCTTGCCCTTGGCTTTCAAGACGCCGATCAAAGAGGCTTTACGGGCACCCGTGTTATCTGCTACATCTAAAATTGTCTTTAATTGGATCATAGACGTTCCTCAAACCTTCGACCCCACAACCTCGCTGATAATCCAGCGTTTATCTTTCGACAAGGGCCGTGTTTCCATAATAAGGACGACATCACCGGTTTTGGCAATATTTTTCTCGTCATGGGCTTTATATTTAACAATATTACGCACTTGTTTTTCATACTTGGCGTGCTTGTGGACTTTCCCCACTTGCACCACACGGGTCTTATCCATTTTATCACTGACGACGACAGCCTTCAAAAATCTACGACGGTTAACTCTGGTTTCCATGAATTTGTCTTTCTTTTAAAACCGTTAAAATACGGGCAATATCTCTCCTTAAATTACGGAAACTAGCCGGTTTCTCCACACGTCCCATCTGGCGGTGGGATTCCATATCAAAAAGGTCTTTCTTTAACTGTTTTTCTTTTACGATCAAGTCATCTTCAGTTAAATTTTCAAAATCTTTCATTTTCATAAAATATCCCCGTCATAAAGCCGACGACCACACAAGGTCAGCCCCTACGATGTCCCCCGAATAATAAATTTGGTCCTTACCGACAACTTAAAGGCAACTAAACGTAAAACCTGTTTAGCAAAATCTTCCGGCACGCCGCCTAATTCAAAAACAACTTTACCGCGCTTGACCACGGCCACCCAATGGTCCAAATCCCCTTTACCCTTACCCATACGGGTTTCCGCCGGCTTTTTGGTGATTGATTTATGCGGGAACGCATTAACCCATAATTTCCCGGAACCCCGCAATTTGCGGGCCACCACTACACGGGAAGCCTCCAGTTGTCGGGCGGGAATAAACCCGTTTTCAATAGCTTTCAAGCCGTATTCGCCAAAATGCATCTGGGCGCCGGCGGTGGCAACACCGCGGGATTTACCCTTTTGGGTTTTACGGTATTTAACTCTTTTAGGCATCAATAGCATATATCAACCTTTTCTATTTCTTGCGTCAACCGACGAGGACGTAACGTCCGAGGAGTCCTTAAGGCACTGCCGAAGGAACTCCAATAAGTCTTAAGATTCTTCGCTTCGCTCAGAATGACGTTTATGAAGCCCCTTCCACTACAGGCGCTGCCGGCGAGACTGTTGGCTCAACGGGTAAACTCACCGGTGTCGCTGCCGCTGCCACGGCAGTAGCTTCAATTTCTTCGTGGTCCTTGATCACATCACCCTTATAAATCCAAACCTTGATCCCTAAAAGACCATAGGTCGTCTTGGCTTCTGCAAAACCATAATCAATGTCCGCACGAAAAGTATGCAGAGGGACCTTACCCTCATGATATTTCTCGGTACGGGCCATTTCAGCGCCCCCCAAACGGCCGGCGCAACGGATCTTGATCCCCTTAGCACCGGCGGCGCGGGACTGTTCAATGGCGCGTTTCATGGCACGACGAAAAGCTACACGTTTCTCCAGTTGGAAAGCCACGGCCTGGGCCACCAATTGCGCGTCCACATTAGGATTTTTGATTTCCTGAATATCAATAACAATTTTATCCATGTCCTTCTTGGTAATATCTTTAAGCTCGGCGCGCAAACGGTCGATGTCAGCCCCGCGACGGCCGATGATGACCCCGGGACGCGCGGTATGAATACGCACTTTAACCTGCTCGGCTAAACGCTCGATAACAATCATGGAAACAGCCGCCTGCTCAAATTTTTCACGGATATATTTGCGGATCTTAAAATCCTGCTTAATATTATCGGCATATTCACGGCGTTGGGCAAACCAAAGGCTGCGCCAATTTTTGGTGTATCCAAGTCTTAACGCTAACGGATGAACTTTTTGACCCACTTGTATGATCTCCTGTCTTTTGTTGTAGGGGCCGACCTTGTGTGGTCTCATGCCGACCACTATCGTTGGTCGTCGGCCCTTTTAAACGGGCGGACATAAAGTCCGCCCCTACTATTTCGTCTTAATATCTAATTCCACGGTTAAATGCGTTGTCCGACGTAAAATCGGGGTGGCCCTGCCAAATGAGGCCGCACGAAAACGTTTCCAGGCACCGCCATGGTTGGCGCTGATCGCTTTAATATATAACTGCTCTTCGCTTAAACCTTTTTGCTTAGCATTGTTCACCGCGGAATCCAGTACTTTTTTAACCAAGGCGCTGGCCCCCTTATTGATTTGGGCCAACAAGGCCGCGGACGTCACGACATCCTTGCCGCGGATGGCATCAATCACCTGGCGCATTTTCATAGAAGACACTCTTAAATATTTTCCCCGTGCAATTGCTATCATTTTTTCTGCATCGCTTTCTTGGCCTTGACACCGCCATGCGCTTTAAAAGTACGGGTGCTGACAAAATCCCCTAATTTCATACCCACCATATTTTCCGTCACAAACACCGGTATATGTTTACGGCCATCATGGACCGCAAACGTATACCCTACAAAATTAGGAATAATCGTCGAACGGCGCGACCAAGTTTTAATCGGCTGGCGCTGACCGCTTTGAACAACTTTATCAAACCTACGCGTTAAAGATTCTTCAACATACGCACCTTTTTTAACTGATCTTCCCATCTACTTACCCCTTATTATTGTTCTTTTACGGTACGATGACCAAAAAAGTATTCACTTAAGCCTTTTTTTACTTCTGTCTCCTTCTGACAATCATTTGGTTAGAATATTTACGACGACTGCGCGTCTTGTAACCTTTAGTCGGTTTACCCCACGGGGTCACCGGATGAGGATTCCCTTGAGGCGCTTTACCTTCGCCGCCACCATGCGGATGGTCTACCGGATTCATCACCACACCACGCGACTGCGGACGGCGGCCTAACCAGCGGCTGCGCCCGGCCTTACCGATGGAAACAGTTTCGTTTTCCACATTGCTTAACTGACCGATGGTGGCACGGCAATCAATAGATACCTTACGCACTTCACTGGAAGGCAGGCGCAAGTGAGCGACACTTCCTTCTTTAGCAATCAATTGCGCGGATGTCCCGGCACTTCTAGCTAACTGACCGCCATGACCAGGTTTTAATTCAATATTATGGATGCCCGTGCCCAGCGGAATTTTAGCCAACGGCAGGCAATTACCTGCCAACATATCCACGTCGGCATTATTAGTACTCACAATCACATGGCCGACGCGTAAGTCAACAGGTGCCAAAATATAAGATTTGCTTTTGTCAGACTTGTACTGGATAAGCGCAATACGACACGTGCGGTTAGGGTCGTATTCAATGCCCAACACTTCGGCCGGATCATCCATACGGGTCCGCTTAAAATCAATGATGCGGTACATGCGCTTGTGGCCAGCCCCGCGGTGACGCGAGGTGATACGGCCATACGAATTACGACCGCCCGTGCCCTTAATAGGTTCCAGTAACGATTTTTCGGGTTTCCCCTTAGTCAGTTCGCTGAAATCCGGCAATACCGCATGACGAACACCATTTGTAAATGGCTTAAAACGTTTGAGACCCATTTTATACGCCCTCTATTTTCTGCCCCTCTTTAAGAGAGACGATAGCTTTTTTCCAACCCGTCGTGTAACCGGCACGGGCGCGTACGCGCTTGAGTTTGGGCTGCACATGCGTCGTGTTGACAGCATCAACCTTAACTTTGTAAATCTCTTCCACCGCACGTTTGACGTCTACCTTAGTGGCCGGTGTGGCGACACGAAAGAGATATTTACGTTCTTTTTCCAGGCTACTGCCTTTTTCAGACCGCACCAATGCTTTAACTATATCGTAACAAGTGATCATCTTAACTCTTTCCTTATTCAATTCTCTTCAGCAAAGTTTTCAAAGCTTCTTGAGTGACCAGCACATTTTTGTTATTCATAATATCCGCGGCATTGACGTCCACGGCACGTGCCAAGGTCAGACGCGCAATATTGCGGGAAGCCAATAAAGTCTTTTCATTAGTTCCGTCAAGCACAGCCAGGGTGCGTCCCTGGACCTTTAAATTTTTAAGAATAGCCGCAAACTCCTTGGTCTTACCTGAAAGAACTTCCAGTCTATCCACACACACAAGGCTATTGCCTAAAAATTTAGCATTCAGACTCTCGCGCAGAGCCGCTACCCGCACTTTTTTAGGAACGCTGTATCCAAAATCGCGGGGTTGGGGACCAAAAATGATGCCGCCTTTTTTCCACAACGGAGAGCGCGAAGACCCCTGACGGGAGCGGCCGGTGCCTTTTTGGGCCCATGGTTTTTTACCACCGCCGGAAACTTCACAACGGGTCTTTGTAGAAGCCGTGCCCTGACGATGATTGGCATTGTACATGACCACGGCCTGATGAATCACCGCGTCCTGCACATGCACGCCGAATTTCTCTTTGGGCAGCTCAACACTCGCCGCTTTCTGTCCTTTAATATCCACTACATTTAATTCCGGCATATCACACCTTTTATCATCTGCGCCTCAATTACTTCTTGGCCGTTTTAACGGCGCTCGTCGCCGCCTTGCTCTGTTTCATAGGGTTGCGTTTGACCGCGGCCGTTTCTTTTTTCTCTTCTAAAGAGCGATGAACTTTCTTCTTCGATTTATTAATGACCACCATGCCATTCTTGTGGCCCGGAACAGCCCCTTTAACAAGAATCAAATTTTGATCAGCATCAACCCGCATGACGCGCAGACTCTGAACAGTCACGGTATCCATCCCCATGTGTCCCGGCATATGCTGCCCCTTGTAAACGCGGGAGGGGTCCGAACTTGAACCGATAGAACCCACTCGACGGTGATGCATGGACCCATGGGCCGCGGGACCGCCATTCCAATTCCAGCGCACCATACCGCCTTGGAATCCTTTACCGATGGAGGTCCCCGTCACATCCACGAAATCCCCTGCTTTAAAAAGATCCGCTTTAAGCTGGTCTCCGACTTTATAATCTTTATTGTCCGCAGACTCAAACTCCTTAATATGTTTCAAAGGCGCTTGTCCCATTTTCTTGAAAAAACCCAAAACAGGCTTTTGTAAACGGGTCTCTTTGACGGGCTCATAACCTAAAACAACCTTCAAGGGTTTATCTTTTAAACCCAAAACGGTGCATGGCCCCGCTTCAACAACTGTCACAGGCGTGATATTCCCCTCGTTGTCGAAAATCTGGGTCATCCCTATTTTTTTACCCATGATACCGCGAATCATTGATATCCGCCTTCCCTATTGTTTAATCTCAACGTCGACCCCAGCCGGCAAATTTAATTTGCGTAAGGCTTCCACGGTTTTGGACGTAGGATTGACTAAATCAATAAGACGCTTATGCGTCGCTAATTGAAATTGTTCACGAGATTTTTTATCGATGACCGGTGAACGAAGGACCGTGTATAACTCTTTGCGAGTAGGCAATGGCACCGGGCCTAAAATTTGAGCGCCCGTCCGAATGGCCGTATCCACAATTTCCTGTGTACTCTGGTCAATTAACCGATGATCGAATGCTTTCAGTTTTATACGTATTTTTTGCATGTTTACCTTATTTGACTTTTGTCATTCCGGCGGAAGCCGGAATCTTTTAAAGATCCCCGCTTTCGCGGGGATGACATTCGGCTAATGGGTTATGTCGCTTTGCTCCATAACCCATAGCCTCATGTCACTTAATAACTTCGGTAATAACACCGGCACCGACGGTATGTCCGCCTTCACGGATGGCAAAACGTAATTCCTTCTCCATGGCCACCGGTGTGATAAGCTCAACTTCCAAAATAACGTTATCCCCAGGCATGCACATCTCAACCCCCGCGGGCAATTGGGCGGTACCGGTCACGTCCGTGGTACGGAAATAAAATTGCGGACGGTAACCCTTGAAAAACGGCGTATGACGACCGCCTTCTTCCTTGGTTAAGATATAGACTGAAGCTTTAAATTGGGTATGCGGGGTGATGGAACCCGGTTTGGCTAAAACCATGCCGCGCTCCATATTATCTTTATCCGCGCCGCGTAATAACAACCCGACATTATCTCCGGCTTGGCCTTCATCCAATTCTTTACGGAACATTTCGACACCTGTCACAACTGTCTTGGCAATAGCCGGACGTAAACCGACAACTTCCACTTCTTCGCCGACTTTCACACGACCGCGTTCAATACGGCCGGTCGCGACTGTCCCGCGGCCGGAGATGGAAAACACGTCTTCCACGGCCATCGAAAAGGGTTTGTCTAATTCGCGCACGGGGGAGGGAATATATTCATCGACCGCTTTCATCAACTCAAGGATTGGTTTGGCTTTGCCTTCAAAATCCTTAGGATTATTCAACGCATCCAAGGCACTGCCCTTGATGATCGGGGTCTTGTCGCCGTCAAATTTATACTTGGTCAAAAGATCACGGACTTCCAATTCAACTAAGTCCAGTAATTCCTTGTCCTGGACCTGGTCACATTTGTTCATAAATACTACGATACGCGGCACATTGACCTGACGGGCCAAAAGAATGTGCTCGCGGGTCTGCGGCATAGGACCGTCGCTCGCAGAAACAACCAGTATCGCCCCATCCATCTGGGCAGCACCAGTGATCATGTTCTTGATATAATCCGCGTGTCCCGGGCAATCAATGTGGGCATAATGGCGGATTTCCGTTTCATATTCAAGGTGCGAAATATTGATGGTGACCCCGCGTTCCTTTTCCTCCGGAGCATTATCAATAGAATCATAGGCACGCGCCTGGGCCAAACCTTTATGACTTAAAACAGTGGTAATGGCCGCGGACAACGTGGTTTTACCATGGTCAACGTGACCAATGGTCCCGATGTTCAAGTGTGGTTTATTACGCACGAATTTTTCTTTTGCCATGACGCTATCCTCCGTTTTATTTTACCGTTCTAATTCCTTTAAATTGCACCCTCACCCTACCTTAAATACATAGAGGGACATTGTTTTGTTGTAGGGGCAACTTCCCAACCCGCCTCTACTTTTAAAAAATTATATATTCTCTATTTAAACATTCAGGAATTTGCGTTAGCTTACTTTAGCAACGAAATCCTGACGAGAGCCGATAATCTTCTCGGCAATGCTGTTTGGAACCTGCGCATAAAACGAAGGTTCCATAGAGAATGATGCGCGTCCCTGCGTGAGGGACCGCAGCGCATTCGCGTAGCCAAACATTTCAGCCAAGGGCACATCCACCAGCGCGGTCTTCAGCTTGCCCCGGTTGCCGGTTTCCTTGATCTGTGCACGACGCTGCATCAAATTGCCAGTCACATTACCCCAATAATCTTCGGGCACTACGATTTCCAACTTCATAATCGGTTCCATAAATACGGAACCGGCCTTACGGAAAGCCTCTTTTATAGCATACTTTGCCGCTAATTGGAAGGAAATTTCGTCAGAGTCTACATCATGATAAGAACCATCCACTAACGTGGCAATAAAATCCGTGACCGGATATCCCGCCAACACGCCATTTTGGGCGCCTATTTCTATACCTTCACGGCAAGGTTTGATAAATTCCCTAGGGATAACGCCCCCTTTAATTTTATCCACAAATACAAAACCGGTACCCGGCTCGCCCGGTTCCACATCAATGACCACATGCCCGTATTTACCGCGACCGCCGCTCTGCTGAATATATTTACCGACGATATTACCGACTTTCTTAGTAATCGCTTCCTTGTAGGCCACTTCCGGACGGCCGACATTGGCTTCCAGATTATTTTCACGCTTCATACGGTCAACAATGATTTCCAAATGCAATTCACCCATCCCTGAAATAATTGTCTGAGACGTTTCATGATCAAATTTAACCCGTAAAGAAGGGTCTTCATCCAAAAATTTACGCAAAACCATGCCCATTTTATCCTGGTCCGCCTTGGTCTTTGGTTCAATGGCTAAGGACACAACGGCCTCCGGCGGTTTTAAACCTTCCAAGACCATGGGCTTATCTTGGGCGCAAAGCGTATCGCCTGATTTACTTTCTTTCAAACCGACAAAAGCGACAATCTCACCTGTGGAAGCAGAGGTAACAATTTCCTGCTTGTTAGAATGCATAACAACTATCTTGGAAATCTTTTCATTCTTACCGTTGGATGAATTTAAATATATTTGGCCGGGCACGAAACGGCCGCAATAAACACGCGTAAAGAAAATCTTGCCCACATAAGGATCGGAAGCGATTTTAAACACCAGCCCCACCGGGGATTCATTATCATCCGCTTTGCGGATAATGATTTCTTCTTTATTATCAGGATTGTAACCTCTCTTGGGAGGGATGTCTAACGGGGAAGGCAGGAAATCAACAATGGCATCCAACAGCATCTGTACGCCCCTGTTTCTAAGGGCAGTACCGGTCAAGACCGGAACAAATTTGGAAGCGATCACCGTGCGACGAATGGCTTTCATCAATTGCTCACGGCTAGGGTCTTTGCCGTTAAGAAACATATCCGCCATTTCATCGTCCACTTCAGCCAAACGCTCTATTAATGTATGACGATACTTGGCGGTTTTTTCTTTAAATTCTTCAGGCAAGGGCAAACGGTCAAATTCCATACCGTCGGCATCTTTATATTTAATGTACTGATTATTGATAACATCAATCAATCCCTTAAAATTATCTTCTTGACCGTCATTGTACACAATACCCGCGGCATTAGCGCCAAAACGTTCATGCATCTCCCCAATGACACGGTCGAAATCAGCACCCATCCGGTCAATCTTATTAATAAACGCAATACGCGGCACATTATATTTATCCGCTTGACGGTAAACCGTCTCTGTTTGCGGCTGAACGCCGGAACAGGCGCATAAAACTATCACCGTCCCGTCCAAAACTTTTAAAGAACGTTCCACTTCGATCGTAAAATCCACGTGGCCGGGAGTGTCGATAATATTGATACGGTGGTCTCGCCAAAAAGAAGTAATGGCCGCCGAGGTGATGGTAATCCCCCGCTCCTGCTCTTGGGGCATCCAATCCATGGTGGTGTTGCCGTCATCGATATTACCCATTTTATGAATTTCACCCGTGTAATACAAAATGCGCTCTGTCGTCGTGGTCTTACCCGCGTCGATATGCGCAATAATACCGATGTTGCGAAACATATGTAATGGGACTGTATTAGAAGAAGAGGCCATAGGCTTTGACTACCATCTTAAATGGCTGAAGGCGCGGTTGGCCTCGGCCATTTTATGTGTTTCATCACGTTTTTTAATCGCCTGGCCTTCGGACTTGTATGCAGCAACCAATTCTTCGGCTAGCTTGATTTCCATGGGCTTGCCCTTTTTGTTGCGGGCATAATCCCTGATCCAGCGCATCGCCAAAGACATGCCGCGCGCCGGTATAACATCGGTCGGGACCTGATACGTCGCACCCCCCACCCGGCGGCTTTTGACCTCCAGGCGCGGACGCACATTGTCCACCGCTTTGTTTAAGGCCTTAACAGCACTTTCTTCCTGGGTCTTTTCCTTAAGGATGTCCAGTGCGTTATAAATAATGTTTTCAGCAATGGTTTTTTTGCCATCAACCATCAAAATCGAAATAAACCGCGAAACTAAATCGCTGTTATATTTAGGGTCTCCGACGATTTTTCTTTTTTCTGCCCTACGTCTTCTCATTTTTTGCCTCTTTTAGCTCCGTACTTGGAACGTGATTTCTTGCGGTCAGAGACTCCCGATGTGTCGAGCGTCCCCCGCACAATATGATAACGCACCCCCGGCAAATCCTTGACGCGCCCGCCGCGCACCAGCACAATCGAGTGTTCCTGCAAATTGTGCCCTTCCCCCGGAATATAGGAAGTGACCTCAATCTTGTTGGAAAGGCGCACGCGCGCGATTTTACGCAACGCTGAATTCGGTTTCTTCGGCGTCATGGTCTTGACCTGCAAACACACGCCGCGTCTCTGCGGACAGGACGTTAATGCCGGAGACTTACTGTGCTTCGATTTAAGCTGTCTGCGCAGTCTGATCAACTGGGATATCGTTGGCATATTTTACCATTTCTACTTGATTATATTCTTTCATTCCCGTCCCTGCAGGGATCAAATGCCCGACAATGACGTTTTCTTTAAGCCCACGCAAAAGGTCAACTTTACCAGATGCTGCTGCTTCTGTCAAGACCCTTGTTGTTTCTTGAAAGCTCGCCGCCGAAATAAAACTCTCCGTCGTCAAAGACACTTTTGTAATCCCCAATAATAAGGGGGTGGCCTGGGCCGGTTTGCCTTTTTTCTTGAACACCAGCTCATTGGCTTTTTTGAAAATCATGCGGTCAACCTGGTCGCCCACCAAAAAATCGGTGTCGCCGGCATCGTCGATGCGCACTTTTTTAAGCATCTGGGCGATGATGATTTCAATGTGTTTATCATTGATACGCACGCCCTGCAAACGGTAGACCTCCTGGACTTCATTGAGCAGATACTCCTGCAAGGCTTTGTCCCCGCATACACGCAAAATATCCTGCGGCACCACAGGCCCGTCGGTCAACTGCTGACCGGCAAAGACATGGTCGCCTTTGTACACATTAGGATGTTTGCCGTGAGGAATGGGATATTCCTTGGCGGTGCCTGTGGCACTTCTAACAATAATGGTGCGCAATCCTTTTTTATCCTCACCAAATTCACACAACCCGTCGATTTCGGCAATAACCGCCGAATCTTTGGGACGGCGCGCTTCAAAAAGCTCGGCCACACGAGGCAACCCGCCGGTAATATCGCGGGTCTTGGAAGCGCTGCGCGGAATTTTAGCAATCAATGCGCCCGCCCCGATCGTGTCCTTATCATTGACTAAGATGTGCGCCCCTGTGGGGATCGAATAAATACCGACAATCTCACCCTTATCGTCACTGATGATAATCTGCGGATGGAATTCCTGTTTATGTTCCACCACCACGCGCTCCACAACCCCGGTCACGGGATTTTCTTCGCGCTGGTAGGTCGTCCCTTCAATCAAATCCTCGAATGAAACCCGGCCCTTGGACTCAGTGATGATGGGGATGGTATAAGGATCCCAGGTGGCCACGACTGAACCTTTGGGCACATCCTGTCCGTCGGCAAAAGCCAATGCCGTGCCTTGAGGCAGCAGATGGCGCTCAAACTCGCGGCCGTACTCATTGTTAATACTCACCGAACCGTTACGGTTAAGGACAATAAATTCTTTACCGCGGGCCACGACCCGCAGAGCATGGTATTTCAAAACACCGTCCTGCTTGGCTTTAATAAAAGACTGCTCGATAGTTCTTGACGCCGTACCGCCGATGTGAAAGGTACGCATCGTCAGCTGTGTGCCCGGCTCACCGATACTCTGCGCGGCAATGGTACCGACCGCTTCCCCAACCTCAACTATACGATGAGTCGCCAAATTACGGCCGTAACATTTGACGCAAACACCGATGCCCGCCTCGCAGGTCAACACCGAGCGGATACGCACTTTTTCAACACCTAACTGCTCGATTAAATCCGCTTTCTCTTCCGTAATTTCTTCACCGGCAGCCACCACTTGGCTGTCCGTGACCACGTCAACAATATTGTCCAGCGCGACCCTGCCGACGATACGCTCTTTGAGCGATACCACCATCTCATCGCCTTCGGTAATGGCGGCGACCGTTATCCCGTTGACCGTGCCGCAATCCAAAGCATTGACGACCATCTCTTGAGCTACGTCCACCAGACGACGGGTGAGATATCCCGCGTCCGCCGTCTTAAGGGCCGTGTCCGCCAGCCCCTTGCGGGCCCCATGGGTAGAGATAAAATATTCCAAAACCGTCAACCCTTCACGGAAAGAAGCGGTAATAGGATTCTCGATGATTTCGCCCGATGGCTTGGCCATAAGCCCACGCATACCCGAAAGCTGACGGATCTGCAATTTTGATCCGCGGGCCCCCGAATCCGCCATGATGAACACCGGATTAAATTGGTCCATTTTCTTAAACACCAAATCAGACAAAATCTCCGTCGTATGGGTCCAGATGTCGATGACTTTATTATACCGCTCGCGTCCGGTGATAATACCCTTACGGTATTGATCATCCACTTTAAAGACTTCCTGCTTGGCATTGGCAATAATGCCCGGCTTTTCTTCTGGGATAGTCAAATCCGCCATGCCGATGGAAATCCCTGCTTCGGTGGCTTTGATAAACCCTAAAGTTTTCACATCATCCAACAGTTGCACCGTACGGTGGTGGCCAAACCGTTTATAACAATCCGCAATCACGGAACCCACGCGTTTTTTGTCCAGCAATTCATTGACAAAACCGTAATCCTGCGGCAGGACTTCATTAAAAAATACGCGTCCGACGGTAGTTTCAATAATAGTGGAATTAGTCCCTGTCGTTGCCTTCTCTGTTTTAGGCTTATCTTTCCCCACGGGTTGGATGACCATGGAAGGTTTTTCCTGGCCCCAGACACCCGTCAATAAACGTAATTTGATACGCGCATGCAAATCCACATAACCGTCCGCATACGCCACCTTCACCTCGTCAATGGAACCGAACAAATGATTTTCCCCGCGGGCACCCGGACGCTCCTTGGTCAGATAATAAAGGCCCAAAACGATATCCTGGGTCGGTGAGACGATGGGACGGCCGTCCGCCGGAGAGAACAAATTGTTAACGGAAAGCAATTGAAGCCGGCATTCAATCTGAGCCTCCAAAGACAGTGGCACGTGGACCGCCATTTGGTCTCCGTCAAAATCCGCGTTAAATGCCGTACAGACCAAGGGATGCAACTTAATGGCCTTACCCTCAATCAATACCGGCTGAAAAGCCTGTATAGATAAACGATGTAAAGTCGGCGCACGGTTGAGCATCACCGGATGGTCCTGAATGACCTCATCCAGGATGTCCCACACCTCAATCTTGGCGCGTTCCACCATGCGCTTGGCCCCTTTGATCGTATGCACAAAACCTTTTTCCCTCAATTTACGGATGATGAAAGGTTCGAATAATTCCAGCGCCATTTTCTTAGGCAGACCGCATTGATGCAGTTTCAGATCCGGTCCCACGACAATGACCGAACGGCCGGAATAATCAACGCGTTTACCCAAAAGGTTCATGCGGAAACGCCCTTGTTTACCTTTAAGCATGTCCGACAAAGATTTCAAAGGACGATTGCCTGAGCCTAAAACCGGACGGCCATGACGACCGTTATCCAAAAGCGCATCCACCGCTTCCTGCAACATGCGCTTTTCATTACGGATGATAATTTCCGGGGCATTCAGATCAATCAATTTCTTCAGACGATTATTACGGTTAATGACCCTGCGGTATAAATCATTCAAATCTGAAGTAGCAAACCGCCCACCCTCCAGGGGAACCAGAGGCCTAAGATCCGGAGGGATCACCGGCAAAACATCCAAAACCATCCATACCGGGTTATTCCCGGAGACCCTGAAATCTTCAACAATCTTCAACGTCTTGGCTAATTTCTTAAAATTGGTCCCGTTAGGATTGGCATCCGCAAGATCCTTGCGTAATTTTTTGCACAAGGCACTCATGTCTAATTCTTTAAGCATCTCACGCACGGCTTCCGCGCCGATTTTAGCTTTAAAAGCGCCTCCGTATTTCAGCACTGCTTCCTGGTACTCATCCTCGGAAAAGAATTGTTTTTTCTTTAAAGGAGTCGTCCCCGGATCAATGACCACGTATTCTTCATAATAAATCAACTTCTCCAAATCACGCAAGCCCACCTGCATCAGGGCCGCCAGACGGGAGGGGACCGCTTTGTAAAACCAAATATGCGTGACGGGACAGGCCAGATCAATATGCCCCATGCGCTCGCGACGCACCGAAGAGCGGGTCACCAAAACCCCGCAACGGTCACAGGTAATCCCTTTGAATTTGATCCCTTTATATTTGCCGCAATTGCATTCCCAATCGCGCATAGGCCCAAAGATCTTCTCGCAAAAAAGCCCGTCCTTTTCCGGTTTCAGGGTACGGTAATTCAAAGTCTCCGCTTTTTTGACGGGGCCTTTGGACCAGGACATAATGACTTCCGGTGAAGCAATGCAAATCGTAATACGATCTTGTTTGGTCATATCGATTTTACTCATTTGCGCTCTTTTCTTCCTTTTGCTCAAGTTCGCCTTGGGCTTTTTCCATGCGAATATCCAGACAAAGCCCTTGCAATTCTTTAACCAAAACATTGAAAGATTCAGGGATCCCGGGGCTTAACGCCTGTTCCCCCTTGACAATCGCCTCATAAATGCGGCTTCGTCCGGTGACGTCATCAGATTTGACCGTCAGCATTTCCTGCAAAGTATACGCCGCCCCATAAGCTTCCAGGGCCCAAACTTCCATTTCTCCGAAACGCTGACCGCCGAAATGCGCTTTACCGCCTAACGGCTGCTGCGTGACTAACGAATAAGGCCCGATAGAACGGGCATGAATTTTTTCATCGACTAAATGGTTGAGCTTCAACATATAAATATACCCAACCGTGACCTTCTGCTCCAAAGGCAGTCCGGAAAAGCCATCACGCACAACGGTTTTGCCATCCTCCGGTAAACCCGCTTCTTTAAGCAACGCACGGATTTCACCTTCGGTCGCGCCGTTAAAAACCGGTGTCTCACAATAGAGCCCCAGTAATTTCGCGGCCCAGCCCAAATGGGTTTCCAAAAGCTGCCCCACATTCATACGCGAAGGCACGCCTAATGGATTAAGCACCACATCCACGGAACGACCGTCTTCTAAAAACGGCATGTCCTCTTCCGGCATGATGCGCGACACAATACCCTTGTTACCATGACGACCGGCCATTTTATCGCCGACCTGCAATTTGCGCTTGGTGGCCACATACACAACCACGCGCTTGAGTACGCCAGCGGGCAGTTCATCACCCCGGCGGATCCGATCAGTTTCCTGAAGTTCTTCTTCGGTCAGCTCCGCGATTTTGTCTAAATAAAAGGCCATAATTTCACGGCCTTCTGAACCTTCTTCAATGTCATCCAAAGTCAATTTACCTACGCGCTTTTTATCAATCCCCAGCGATTTGGACAATTTCTCGTCTTTTTCATGGATAATAATATCAATTTCCTGTTTATAGTATTCCCTAATTTTATTGATCGCCGAGGCTTCCTTGGTTTTGTCCTGTTTGGATTTGCGGCCGCGTTCGTTGCGTTGAAAAACTTCCACGTTGACCACGACCCCTTCGATACCCGGAGACAAAGTCAGGGACGTATCACGCACGTCGGCCGCTTTTTCACCGAAGATGGCCCGCAGGAGCCTTTCTTCCGGAGACAACTCTTTTTCACTCTTGGGGGTCACTTTCCCGACAAGAATATCCGTGGCTTTAACTTCCGCTCCCACGCGCACAATACCCTCTTCGGTCAAATCCTTGAGAGATTCTTCGGCGACGTTGGGGATGTCACGGGTGATTTCTTCATTACCTAAACGGGTCTCGCGGCATTCACATTCAAAACGCTCGATGTGAATGGAAGTAAATGCATCCTCACGCACAATGCGTTCATTAATCAAAATAGCGTCTTCAAAGTTATACCCGCGCCACGGCATGAACGCGACCAACGCGTTACGGCCCAGCGCCAAACGGCCATGTTGCGTGCCGATCCCATCGGCAATCGTCTGGCCGGCTTCCACCTTCTGGCCGAGTTTGACCAGCGGACGCTGATGCACGCAGGTATTGGCGTTAGAACGCTGAAAATTCTTTAAAGAGTAAACTGTCTTGCCAATGGTAACTTCACGGCCGTCGACTTTAGTCACCGTCCCGCCTTCACGGGCCAAGACAACAACACCGGAGTCTCGGGCCACTTTCTCTTCCATCCCTGTGCCTACCAAGGCCACTTCCGGTATCATCAAAGGCACAGACTGACGCTGCATGTTGGAACCCATCAACGCACGGTTGGCGTCATCGTGCTCCAAAAATGGAATTAACGCCGCCGCCACAGAAACCAACTGCTTGGGTGAAACGTCCATATATTCGACTTTTGCCGGTTTGACTCTGGGGAAATCTCCTTTATAACGGCAGGACACCAGACTCTCCGTAAATCTGCCCTCTTGATCCACCGGTGAATTGGCCTGCGCAATATATTTGTTCTGGTCCACATCCGCCGTCAGGAACTCACTCTTACGGGACACTTTCCCATCGACTACTTTGCGGTAAGGTGTTTCGATAAAACCTAATTCGTTCACACGGGCGCAAGTGGTCAGGGAGGCAATCAAGCCGATGTTCGGACCTTCTGGCGTCTCAATAGGACAGACGCGTCCATAATGGGTCGGATGCACGTCGCGTACTTCGAAACCGGCCCGCTCGCGGCTTAAACCTCCGGGGCCCAAAGCGGACATACGGCGCTTGTGGGTCATTTCGGAGAGCGGATTGACCTGGTCCATAAATTGCGATAGCTGGCTGCGGGCAAAGAAATCCTGGATCTGATTGGAGAAGAGCCTCGAATTGATCAAATGATGCACCGTCAAATTCTCAAAAGAACTCATCACCACCAATCGCTCTTTGATCGAACGTTCCAGACGCGCGAGACCTATACGCACCTGATTTTGAATCAACTCACCGACAGACTTAATACGGCGGTTGCCTAAATGATCAATATCATCGCATTCCCCGTTACCTTCACGCAAGGCCACCAAATATTTAATAACCGCAACCACCGTCTCAATATCCAGCACGCGGTTGTCCATCGGCACCGTAGTATTTAACTTGCGGTTGACGATGTGACGGCCGACCTTGGAGAGATCATAACGCTTAGGATCAAAAAAGAGACGGAAAAACAGAGTTTCAGCCACTTCCACCGTCGCCGGTTCAGTCGGGCGCATCTTACGGTAGAAATCAAGCAAGGCCTCTTCCTTGGTCGTGGTATGGTCTTTCTCCAGGGTGTTTTTTAATTTATCAAAGCAGTCCCCTAACATCTTTTGCATATCTTCCAGGGATGAGAGACCCATGATGCGTAATATTTGAGACGCCGGGAAATTGCGGCGGCGGTCCACATAGGCGATCAGCACATCATTCAGGTCATATTTGATCTCAAACCACGCCCCTCTGGAGGGGATCACACGGCCGTAATAGATACTTTTACCTGTCGGATGGGTTTCCTCTTCAAAAGAAACGCCCGGCGGACGCTGGATCTGGGAAACAACGACACGCTCATCGCCATTGATAATAAAAGTCCCCGTATCCGTCATCAAAGGAAAATCACCGAAATAAACTTCCTGCTCTTTGATGTCGACCGGTGTAATCAGGCGTAATTTGACTTTCAAGGGAGCGGCATAAGTCATCCCCCTACGCTGGCACTCATAGCGGGAATATTTTTCTTTGCCGATGTTATAACTGATGTATTCCAGACGAATCTGCGCATCGTAGCTTTCCAGAGGGAAAACTTCGCGAAAAACCTCTTCTAACCCCTGGTCCTTGCGCTTGTCCGATGACACGTTCCTTTGCAGAAACTCTTCATAAGAAAGGGTTTGAATATCGAGAAGCTTGGGCAGTTCGAAAGTATCCTGAAACTTACTAAAATCCCTGACTTTTAGCTTTTCCATATGGTCCCGTCAATAATCAAAAGATGATATAGAATCATCTTTTGGTTTTAGGTTAGAGATCCTTCGGCAGTTGCCTCAGGATGACGTTCAACATTTCGTTGAACGTCACTTCAGTTCGACTTTAGCACCAGCAGCTTCAAGTTTTTTCTTAAGCTCTTCCGCTTCGGCTTTGGGAACTGATTCCTTAACGGTCTTAGGTGCTGATTCCACCAATGTTTTGGCTTCCGCCAAACCTAAATTAGTGACCGCGCGCACTTCTTTAATAACACCGATCTTTTTGGCAGGATCAACTTCCTTCAAAATGACATCAAAGGATGTTTTTTCCTCAACCGGTGCGGCAGCGGCAACAGCTCCTGCGCCCGCAGCGACGGCCATAGGGGCCGCAGCTTGAATCCCAAGTCTGTCTTCCATGGCTTTGACCAACTCGGCTAACTCCAAAACCGTCAAACCAGTGACTTCCTTGTAAATTCCCTCTAATTTGGGGGCTAATTCTTTAACGGCTGTGTCAGACATCTTTACTTCCCTCCCTTTTCACTTTTCTGTTTTAAAATGGACATAAAATCACGTGTTTTGGCATTGAGCGCACCGGCAAAACGGCTCACAGGCGCCGACATCGTGCCCAAAAGTGTTGCCAACAGCACTTCACGCGACGGCAGACTGGACAGCGTCAGGATCTGGCCTTCGCTCAAAATAACCCCGTTGAGCACGCCGCCACGAACAACAAAACCTTCACAGTCTTTCGCAAATTTAACAAGAACTTTGGAAACTTCGGACGCATCCGCATCACTTAATATCAACGCCATCTGGCCTTCAATACGACTCACCAAATCTTCGTATTGGGCCTCTTTAAACGCGATACGCGCCACCGATGATTTAGAAACCAAAACTTCAGCTTTTTTACGTTTTAAATCCTTGCGCAAAACATTCATTTTAGCGGAAGAAATACCGCGGTAAGAAACCACAAAAGCGCTGGATTTCTTAGAAACGCCTTCCTTAACTGACGTGGCCATCCTTTTGCGATAAAGCTGACCTACTTTCATAGCGCCACCTTTACTCCCGGCCCCATGGTTGTTGCCAGGGCTAAACTTTTAATTAAATTACCTTTAACCGCCGAAGGCTTAGCATGATTAACAGCCTCAATGACATGCTGGGCATTTTCTACCAGCTTATTTTCGTCAAAGGAACGTTTACCGATCCCTAAATGAATACCGCCCTGCTTGTCAGATTTAAACTCGACACGGCCGGCTTTGACTTCTCTAATAGCGCGTTCCACATCAGCCGTTACAGTACCCGCCTTGGGAGTGGGCATAAGTCCACGGGGCCCCAGCTCCTTCCCTAACTTGCTTAAGTCACGCATCATATCAGGGCTGGCCACCACCACGTCAAAATCCATAAACCCACCCATTACCTTCTCAATAAGATCATTGTCCCCGACATAATCCGCACCTGCCGCTTGGGCACGGGCCACGACGTCACCCTTACAAAAAACAGCGACCCTTACCTTTTTACCGATACCATGTGGAAGCACCACGGTGCCGCGCACGCCCTGGTCTGAGGCTTTTAAATCCAAATTGAGATTAAAATGCAGTTCAACGGTTTCATCAAATTTGACTTTAGGCGCACGGGCCAAACGGTTAACCGCTTCCTGCAAAGGCAGAGGCTTTTCTATAGTACCGATGGCCTTACGGACTTCCTTCATTCTTTTGCTAAGTTTCATAAGCTTATCCTTTGACCTCTATGCCCATGGAACGGGCTGTACCGACGATGGTGGCAATCGCCTGTTTCATATCAATAGTATTTAAATCATCCATTTTCATTTTGGCGATTTCTTCAACTTGGGCAGTCGTCAAAGAACCGATGATTTCTTTGCCCGTTGTGCCGGACGCTTTCGCCAATTTAGCGCTTTTCTTAATCAATGCCGAGGTCGGGGGTGTTTTGATGATAAAATCAAACGATTTGTCCTTGTAAACCGTAATAACGACAGGCAAAGGTAACGGGTCGCGGCCCTTGGTTTTTTCGTTAAAAGACTTACAAAACATCATGATGTTGACACCATGCTGGCCTAAGGCCGGCCCGACCGGGGGCGCCGGATTTGCCTGACCGGCAGGAACATATAATTTGATTTGAGCGACAGCTTCTTTTGCCATTTTAAATTTTCTCCACCTGCCAATATTCGAGTTCCACGAGGGTGGAACGTCCGAAAATAGACACGCTGACTTTCAATTTGCCGCGATCCGGATAAACTTCCATGACCGAACCGTTAAAATTCGCGAAAGGACCCTGCCCGATACGAATCGCCTCACCCACCTCAAAGACAATCTTCGGAGAAGGTTTGGTCTCAGTTTCCTGCGTACGCTTGAGAATATTGTCCACCTCGGTCTCGGTCAGAGGTTGAGGCTGTCGCCCCGGGCCGATAAAACCGGTAATCCCTGGCGTCGTTTTAACCAGATACCAGCTTTCCTTGGTCATTTCCATTTTAATCAAAAGGTAGCCCGGAAAAAATTTGCGGCTGGTAATCCGTTTTTTCCCGCCGCGCACCTCGGACACCTGCTCGGTCGGGACAACCACTTCTTCAACAAATTTCTTTAATTCTGTCGTGGCGATACGACTTTCGAGTCCAGCTCTTGCGCGCTCTTCTGCCCCTGTTTGTGTATGAACAACGTACCATTTCATAACTTATTGTCATTCCGGCGGAAGCCGGAATCTTTCTAATATGGATCCCCGATTAAAACATTCGGGGATGACACCTACGGTGTCATTTTATAATTACCGCGACGCCTTTAGAAAAAACGAAGTCGATAATCCCCACAAAAAAACCCAATAAAAAAGAACTTAAAATAACAATCAACGTCGAATCCACCAGCTCGCGGCGGGTGGACCAGGAGACTTTTCTCATCTCCGCGAAAACTTCACTGATAAATTTTTGTATCTTTGAGATCATTTGTTGTTTCGCCCCGCCGTTGGCGGGGTTTCGTTTTTGACTTCGTCAAAAATTCAACAGGCCTGGGAGGAATCGAACCTCCAACGCACGGTTTTGGAGACCGTCGCTCTACCAATTGGAGCTACAGGCCTAATATTCCCTATTGCTTCGGCTTCATTAGCCTATGCTAAGGCCGTGCTATTGCTACTTCTTTGTCTCTTTATGTACCACGTGTTTGCGGCAAAAAGGACAAAATTTCTTTAACTCCAGGCGCTCTGGTTTTTGTCTCTTGTCTTTAGTACTATTGTAATTAATGCGATTGCACTCGGTGCACTGAAAATGAATTGTCTCGCGCATATCTATTTTATTCCTTGCGCTCCCCCGCTGGCCCTGCTATCAACGGAGTCACAGAAGATTTGTATTAAAAGAAGCCCCCGAGCGGTTTTGAACCGCTGGCCTCGTCCTTACCAAGGACGTGCTCTACCGACTGAGCTACAGGGGCGCATACCCGACCGCCTGCAGCACTTGGTTCATAAAATCAGGCCAAAATAATGAACTTGAAGTATATCCGCAGACGAAAATATTGTCAAGAATATTTTTTATATATTGCCATTCCCGCTAATTCTTGCCTGCGGGGCCTGGATCGCCTCGATGTTAGTGAACGATGAACAGCTATTCAGACTGGGTCATATGGCCCTTAGTCCAAGCTATTCATCCCGACGGAGAAATACATAAATACCGTCGACAAAACATGTTAAAAGAGCTATAATTTTCTCATAACCTCAAGGAGAAA
>Ga0182027_10001908_pt1 | contig 34071 bp, 26 predicted proteins | sample 712E1DmetaG_FD_121300 | JGI IMG/M metagenome (GOLD analysis project Ga0182027, IMG submission 121300) | Permafrost microbial communities from Stordalen Mire, Sweden - 712E1D metaG (Illumina Assembly) | ecosystem: Environmental > Terrestrial > Soil > Wetlands > Permafrost | place: Sweden...
ACGTATATATTTCTTCCAGTCTGAGGATCTGGCTCTGCCTTTGATATTGGATCCCTGCTGCAATCATTAAGAGTCACTTCTACAGGTGTATTAAGAGTATAATTTATTCCTCTAACAACTTTTCCTTGAGACCATTGATTCTGCAAACTAACTCCAAAAGGATAGCTACTCAACTGATTATTAATCTCAAGATCAGGATTAACTTTTATACGTAGTGGTTGTGTTAGTGCCGGCAAGCCAAGTGCTACAGGACCTCCAGTATATGTCGCAACAGTAGTAGGACTTATTCCTAATTTATCATATTGGTCACTTTTTATTTCACTATTTACAAAAGTATATTCTATGTCTGATGTACTTTCAAACTCAAAATTAGCTCTAACTTTTACTTCATACGTTCCTTCTTTCAATTGTCCGAGATTGCAACTGACTATATTATCATAATTCCCTATAATATCATATAACATTGTAGGAGTTACTGTTCCCTGCTTTACATTTTCTATATAACATATAGTGTTTACATTAATATTTTCTTTAACATTGACGGCTCTAATTCTAGCTTCTACATATACGTCTGCATTGGTATTATATTGGGATTCTATCGGTTTTACATCTTCGACGTAAATTCCTACACGACTTTCTTGGTCTCCACCATAAGGTTGTCCTGTAGCTTGTGCTAATGCTTTAGCAATAGCATTATTGAATGATCCTGTTGCTGTGTCAAAAATTTTACCTACTCCGGCAGTAACATATCTTACTCCAGCCATAGGATCTTTTACCAATGTTGTACTGTTTATATCAGGAGCAAATACTGTTATCATGTAAAATGCCAATACTATCACCCAGAAAACCATATACCACTTTGATATTTTACCGATGAATGTTTGTTGCGGAAATTTCATACCGATATATAATGGAAGCAAAGGGAAAAGGAATAATAATCCTGAAAATACTAAAACCCACTGAGTATTTGGAAAAAATGTTGGAAGATAAGGCAGAACATATGCTAATACTATAACCGCTAATAATTGTATTTCATCAGAATTTCCTATTTGCGCTTTGAATAAGAAGAAGAATGTATAAACGATTATTCCAACATATACAAAAATCATAAATCCTGGTCTGTCAAATTTAGTTATAGCATCAAGCAAATGTGTGAATAAAGCAACCAAGAATAAAAATACTAACTCACTATCACTTGATCCTTCTGATGAATTGCTGCCAGATTTTGATATGCTGGAGGCGGCATTACTAACGCCCCTTCCAATACTTTTCAATCCACTGACCGCAACTCCTCCGACTGCGGCGGCTCCTACGGCAACTTTTTTTGCTGTATCAAATTTTTTTTGTCTTTTTGCAGCTAAATCTGCTTGTTCTTCTTCCTTTTTTTCTTTTTCTATATCTTCTTTAATTTTTTTTTGAGCTTCTTCGTCTTCTTGTTTCAGACGTTGTACATTATGCTCGTGCATTGTATCTTCTGTCATTTTATGTTGTTGATTTGCCTCTTTTTTATGATTAGAGCATCTTTTAATAATATGCCTGTGTCGGCAAGAACTTATTTTTTCTCTCTACCTCTAACAAATTTTATGAAACTTGCTTTAATTCTACTTTAACATCTGCAATGTTGATGTCATCGTCTACAGGAATTATTTCTATGCTGTTTGTTCCTGTTTGCGCATAATCATTTATATCTTTAGTATATTCGATGCTTGTGGTATCTATTCTGAATGTGTGACCGTTGACATTGAAATCTACACGCTTACGCGTTGTATCATCAACAAATCTTACTGTAAGCTTTAATTCGTAGCTGTTAGACATAACATATTCTGAATCTTGGATATTCAAATTCGCTTGATTACATGATTGAGGTGCTGAACCTTCGTTGTTAATATATCCTGAAGGACACAAGTTACATTCATTTGGACTGACATTTGGTTTGCATTTGTCTTCAATTCCAGTTATAGGAGTCTCTTTACACCAATAATTATCTGAACTTTGTGCAAAGCAACAATCCTTATCATAATATCTGTTCGGTTGTGGACAACTAGAAGTACACGCGCCATCTGTATTATCTCCACATATATCTTTACAATTTGTTGGAGGATTTCCATAACTATCATAAAATCCTGTTTTACATATATTACAATCATCGCTCGCAACGTAATATCTGCATCTGTCGTTGGTGTTTAATGTTGGCAATGCACACCAATATCCATTTCTATTGAAACAGCAATCTGCATCCACACTTGCATCGCATCCAGGAGGACATATTCCGTCATAATCTCCACATTTTGCACTTGTAGTCTTAGCATTAAAGTAATCATCCGTTAAATCAAAGTAGTAGGTTTTATATGTAGGCTTTGTTGTCGTAGTTTGTATATACATGTTATCTAAAGTGTAGGATCCTTTGGCACTATAGAATCTTAATTCATTAGTTCCTGCTATAATATCATTAGTATTTAGTACTGCGAAAGTTTTGGTGCCGCAATCCGCTACGCTATTGTATAATGATTTTCCGTTAAGATCTATTCTTAGACTTCCAACATCGTTTAAACTACAGCCAGGATAAAAGAATAATGTGACACTTTCAAGATTTTCCTTTTCTGACTGACTTATAACAAAATTTTGTATGCCTACTGCATTAGTATAATCTGTAACATCGCCAGTAATTTGCAATGTTTCTATGGAATACTGGTTTGCACTCCAGAACCTTAAACCAGGACTTGGCACGCTAAGTGTAATATTATTGGAGTCAAGAAGATAATCTGCATCCAAAGCTATTGGCTTAGGATTAGCTGTTGTTATTTCAGCATTATATATTACTTTACCATTAACTGTTATGCTTATTGGACCTTTATGATCTCCAACATTAAATGATAATAATACATTTTTGGTAGATGCTTTATCTATATTCAATTCAATACTATATGTTGATTGTTCTTTGTCAAAAATGGCATTTCTTAATGAAATGCTAGGAACACTTTTAAGGATTTGTCCTGATGTAGGAGAATAAATTCTAGTTGTTGGCAAATCATAAGTTTTTTCATCAGTATTTATATATGATACTGTACCAACATTTTGTTCTAGTAAAATGTTTGCATTAGCAGAACTGTTTGTACCATTGATTATAGAATTCTGGTCACCAAGTAATTGTGTTCGTATATCCGGAGGTAAGAATAATATATATAAAATTATAGCGACTGTAAGTACAGCTACGAATGCTGCAGCATTACTTGCATATTGTCCTCTTTTATGAGCCATGATGTTCACCCTAAATCAAGCGTCTGCGAGCGCAGATGCTATCTTTATAATATATACTCGAAATATTAACCATAATCTTGACACGCATGTTTATAAATCTTACTATTGTTTGTAGACAATTCGTGGACAATTAATTTATGATTGATTATTGTTGGAATATTATTGTTCTGACATGTTTTTGTTTGAAATGAATGAAAATAATGAAAAATAAGTTGGATATAGGTGTGGTAATTTACAGAATTATTATATCAAGATTTCTATCGGACTTTCATAAATCAATAACTTTAAATCTCTTGAAGAATACACTTATTATACATGAAGATAATACATCAAGACTTAAAACATGGATTAGTAAAGCTCAAGATAGATAGTGCTCAAGACTTATGGTGTTTATCAACTATTATTGAACAAGAAGATATAATTAGTGGAATGACTGAAAGAAAGATAAAATTAGGAGGAACTGAAGATAAGTCTAAAATAAGCAAAAGGATTGTATTTCTAAAGATATCGGTAGAAAAATTGGATTATGAACATACGCTTAGAGTTTCTGGAAAAATAATAGAAGCTCCTGATGATATACCAAAAGGAGACTATCATACCTTTGATATTGCAGATGGGACTGTGATTAGCATAGAAAAGGATAATTGGACAAAATATTCTTTGAAAAAATTGGATGAAGCAGTAAACACTAAGTTATCTAACATTCTAGTTGTGGCTTTTGACAGAGAAGAAGCAATATTTGCGATTCTAAAAAGTCAGGGATACGATATTCTGCCTTCTATGAAAGGTGATGTATCTAAAAAAGATATGGAAGAGAAAAAGACAAATTTTTATCAAGAAATTTACAAGCAATTATTAGATTATGATCAAAAATACTTTTTTGATAATATTGTGATAGCAAGCCCAGCATTCTGGAAAGAATATTTATTGAAAGAAATAAAAGATGATTCACTGCGTAAAAAGATAGTACTAGCCACATGTTCAAGCGTTGATGAAGGTAGCATAATAGAAATATTAAAGAGACCTGAACTAAAAACCGTATTGGATAAAGATAAGGCCACAAGAGAGTTAAAACTTATAGAAGAATTACTTGGACAGGTAAGCAAAGATAATGCGACATATGGTTTAAGAGAAGTCAATGAAAAAATAAGTTCTGGAAATGTATCTACACTGCTAGTGTCTGAGAGTTTGATATTAAGAATGCGTCATGAAAAAAGGTATAACATATTAGAGGATATGATGACTGCAGCAGAAGCATTGAATGCTGAAGTTAGAATAATAAGTAGCGATGAGGCTATGAAAGAATTAGATGGATTAACAGGAATAGCTGTATTATTAAGATATAAAGAGAATTATAGTTAATATTCAAGATTATAAATGATTGTTGTCGAATGTGATGGATGAAAATTATGGTTTTACCTTACGAAAAAGAATTAATAGAAGATATAAAAGATAAAAAAGAACTTCGCGCTTTAGATAATAATTTTATAAAGAATAAACTGAATGTATTTTTTAAGAATAGGAATCATGAGCAAGCCAAAGAAAAGTTTCTAAAGAAACTAGACGTATCAAAAACATACAAGCAATTCACGAAAAGCAAAGAATATAATTTCTTAATAAAAGAGCTGCGCGCAGAATTGCGTCGAGTGTATGGTGTGTTTATTATGGATGGGTATGCTCATAAGAAAAAATTGCTAGAAGAACTAGATAAAGAACATACCCCTGAAGAAGTTATGGAAATTCACGAAAAATTATTATTATTACACAAATCTACCAAAGAGCGTATGCATCATTATGAAGAATTATACGATACTATCTTTGATACCATAGATGACTTTGACAAGGAAGATAAGTTGCTGAATTCTCACGATAGATATACATTCATGGATCTGGCGTGCGGTCTCAATCCTATAAGCAGTATCTTCTTTAAAGATAAGATTATCAAATACTATGCATCTGATATATCGACAGAAGATTGCGAATTTTTGAAAGATTATTTTGATAAGACAGATATAAACGCAGTGATATTTCCTGCAGATTTGACTGACGAAAAATTATTCTATAAACTGGAGAAAATAAAAGTAGATGTATGCTTCATATTCAAGACACTAGATGGACTTGAACGTATCAAAAGAAATATCAGCGAAGATCTGTTAAAAAGCATCTCGACAAAATACTTTGCAGTCACATTTCCGACAGTCAGTATAAGTGGAACAAAAGATATCGCTATGAACAAAAGAGTATGGTTTGAAAACATGCTCGTAAGAATCGGCTGGAAATTCGAGAAGTTCGATATATCTTCAGAACTGTTGTATGTAATACAGAAGAAATAGATTATATTATAGAATCTGATAGCATATTTCTATCTCTCTGATTGTTATTTGAGCTTTGATAAGTGTGATTTATAATTTTCTATTATAAATGTCGCTATGGTTCGGTTATGTATCATTGCATCAGAAAAGTTTTGATTGTTATTTTCAATATCAATTGTTCCATGTAAATCTTTGAACGTAGAATGTCTATTAGTATCTTCCTGAATTTTAGAGGAGGAATATGTTAATCCTGTTAAATTAAGATTATTTTCTTCTGTTTTCCAGGTGCCTGTAAGAATCTTGCTATTGCTTATATCTTTATTTAATTTTAAAGTAGTTTTTAAGGTATTAGCTCCAGTGTATAGATTTAAATATGTTATATTCATTGTTGTCGCATAATGTATATCTGCCTCTCCATATACTATTCCGAATCCTTTGCTATTAAGGATCAATCCTTCAAAATGACTATTATTGGATTTTGTCGTCAACGTAAATATCTCTGGAGCAAAATAATCTGAATGTATTATACCGTAAAGTTCTGGATTGATAAAAAAGTGACGCATTTTATTAACGGCTTCAGAGTTTGATTCACAAGATAAAATCTTTTTTATGATATCTTGTCCATTCGTAGACATTATTTTTTCTAATATCTTGTTTTCCAATAATTTCAGATTTTGTTCGGATATTTTTATGCCAGAATTTCCAAAGATTTCATTAATATCTGCACTCATATTCTCCTCATTAAAAGAAATTTAAGAAATAATAAAAATAAAAAATTATTTATAATTTTAATACAGTCTTTGCAGGCTTCATTTCTTTCCATGCCAGTTCGAATAATTCTTCAAGAGCATTTGCAAAGAATGGAGTATTTACCCAGATTCCTACATCGTACGTTGGATGAACTTCCTTGTCATCCGTAACCATAAATAATATTTCCTTTCTATCAACTAGGATAAATCTTGCTTTACTATCTGTATGTCTTAGTTCAGCTACATTACCTAAATCTTTGATTGCAGGAATAGAGTCTTTATTTAATGGTGCAGCGATTCTTATCTTTACACCACGTTTCTTTAACATATCAAATGTTGGCTTGAATCCTTCTATTTTTCGTAGCAAGCCTTCACTCGTAGTCATTATAGTAACAGTCTCTTCAGCATTCTTAATAGTTAGTTCCATATGATTATATAAGTTATGTCTTCCTTTCAAACTACCACTTAAATCTGAAGGCTCAATGATTTCAACACCCTGAGTATGCAAGTTATTTAATTCTTCAACGACATCTGTACTTTTTAAATCTTCTAATCTTTTAATTTTTTCATCAGATTCAATTCTAACATTCTTTTTTACACGCTCAACTATTTCCTTAGGAGGAACAGCAATATATTTTATTGGCTTACCAATCTTCATCACTACAAAGCCTTTCTTCTCTAAAGATTCTAGAATATCATAACTTCTACTTCTCGGAACATTTGCAATATCAGAAAGCTCTCCTGCTGTTGAAACGCCCCTGCTGAGCAGTGCAGTCCAAATTTTAACTTCATATAAGTTCAAACCAAAAAATCTTCTTAATTTACTTAAAAACTCATCCTTGACGATCATTTTAACCCCCCGACAATTACTTAGTCGGTACTTCACCCCTCTTTTATAATATCTGACTTTTTAATTACTAAAAAATGAAATATGAATACTACTTTAAATATGTTACGGTTTTTAACCCTTACATAATAGTTATAATTTTGTTGTCTAAGCAGAGGGGTGAAAAATCTCTTAAATAAATTTATCTATTAAAAGTATTATGCATGTGCGTAAGATGTATGTGTATAATTTTTGTTTAGTACAAATGTATAAATTTCGCTTATTATTATATAGTATTATTATGTTTAGGGTGAGAGGCGGGAATTGAACCCGCGCCTAAGGCTTCACAGGCCTTCATGCTGCCATTACACTACAATCACCATTTAATCAATTATCGTAATTTAATCATTTAAAGCATTTCTAAATAACTGTTTTTATTATTGATTTTATAAGTGGTTATCATATTTTTCAATTAAGTTAATATAAACTTTCAAACATTTCTCTAATGAGTCTAAAGAAACGTATTCGCCTTCTTTATGTGACATTATTTGTGGTCCTGGACCAAAATTTACACATGAAAAATTGTATTTAGTGCTTATATATCCTGCTTCAGACGTACCTATCAATTCTGAAAATTTTGTATTTATTCCTGTATCGCTGACAATCTTTTCTAAAATTTTTAATTCAATTAATGGAGTGTTCAAGGGGGGCGCATTAATATTTATGCTCGTCTTTTCTGTAATTAGATTTTGGTCTGAAACATTTTTGCGAATAATATTCAAAATATGATCCGGACCCTTACTATACAATTCATCGCTAGGTCGTACGTCTATATCTGCATCTGCGCATACTGAAACTTTATTTATTGTCTCATTATTGCCAGAAATGAACTGTCCTATATTAAGATTTGATCCAGGATAATTTGACATAAGCTCTCTTCGTGTTTCGCAGAGTGCTAGATACAATTTGGATGCATCTCTTCCTAATTCAGGTTTGGCTGCATGTGCTGATTCTCCTTTTACCTTAATGTGAAATTCATAGCATGCTCTATGTTTGTTTACTATTTCTAAATCTGTAGGTTCTGCGAATACAACTAATTTCGGAAAGTAATCTTTCAATAGATCACTTTTAGTAAAGTTTTTTATACCTTCAAATTCGTATTCTTCATCGCAAGTAAATACTAATCCTATATTTTCCGGATTGCATTCTAAAGTGGCAGCAATGAATGCAGCTATTCCTCCTTTCATATCGACACTACCTAGCCCGTATATTTTACCATCACTTTCTACAACTTTAGGAATTTCATTCTCAGAATATAATTCTTTGTCTGGCTTTACTGTATCCTGATGTCCAAAGAAGAAAAGTTTAGGATTACCTTTTGCTATCCATATATTTTTTCTATTGAAAGATTCATTGCAGGATTTATTTATAGTTTCTTGATTAAGTATAGGGACATCAAAAGCTTGAATTGTATATCCTTTATTGTAAAACAAGGACATAATATATTTTCCGATTTCTCCTTCTCTATGTTTTGTACTGTTTATCTCTAACATTTCTTTTAGTATTTTTTTAGTAAGATTCATTTTTTACCTCTGATATTTTTTTACAACCTATAATTTAAAGAAGCTTATAGAAAAAAGCTTATAGTATTTTTATCTCATTGTAGACATCTTCAATCTGCACTGTCTTTTGATTTTCATTCTGGAGATTTTTTAGTGTAATACTATGTTCCTTGATTTCAGTCTCTCCAAGAAACCCTACATATCTTATGCCTGTAGAATCAGCGTAAGATATTATATCTCCTATTCTTTTGGACTTTGTATGATGCATATCTACATTCAGATTTTGTTTTCTTAATTCTTGGCAAATTCCAAGGCAATCATATTTAGTATCTCCTATTGGTATTATGTATATGTCGCTAACATTTTTTTTAAATTTCTCCGATTTTTTTTGAAGTACTGTTAGTATACGCTCGAGACCGAACGATATACCGACAGCAGGCACTTCCTGTCTTTCATTACGGAAATCTCCTATCATATTGTCGAATCTTCCGCCTGCGACAATTGCTGATTTCAATAATTCTTTATCTTTAAGATATACTTCGATAGTTGTGCCTGTATAGTAATCTAATCCTCTTGCTAAGGATGGATCGAACTGTATAAAATCTAGATTCAATTTTTTAGAATAATCAAGAACTTGTTTTATTTCCTCAAGGCCGGTATTTTTAACAAGTGATTTTAGTAATTTATTATATGTAGCTTCGTTTGTCATCTCTCGACTTATCATACTTGTAAGTCTATCCACTTTCTCTTCAGATATATTTTCAGGCCCTTTTATATCTAATAATTCTTTTTTAACTCCTTCTAGACCAATTTTATCCATCTTATCCAATATAGATATAGCCTTATTATGTATCTGTGATGGAATTTCTACGTATGATATTATTCCGTCAAGTACTTTTCTATTATTTATCTTGACTTCAACATCTCCAAGTCCTAATTTTAAGAAGGCATCTCTTGCTAGAAAAAATATTTCCATTTCAGCAGTCATCTCTTTTATTCCAAGTACGTCGATGTCACATTGTGTAAATATTCTATATCTGCCTTGCTCTACTTGTGTCGGTCCATCCCTGAATACTTCGCCGATAGCATACCTCTTGAACGGTAATTTTATATCATTGTGACTAGCAAAGAATCTAGCAAGAGGTACAGTATGGTCAAATCTTAACGCTAATTCTCTTCCTCCCTGATCTGATAATTTGAAAACTTCTTTTTGTATTTCTCCTCCACCTTTGAATCCTAATGCTTTTTGTGTCTCTATAATAGGAGTCTCTATAGGATTATAGCCGTAACTTTCGAAAATTTGTCTCAATGTTTCGCGAATGTGATTTCTCATTATAGCATCTTTGCCATACCAATCTTTTACGCCTTTTGCTGTTTCAAATGTCATCATTTTATCCTCCAAATCTTACTGATTATTTTTTTATAATTAATGCTGAATTATTTATTTTGATTATTTTATCTAATTATTTTATCACGCTATTTTTGTTATTGACTTTTAGAGTGTACGTTCTATATTGATGGTTTTTCTTTGATTCTAATTTCATGTGAATATTGCAATTTTGGGACGAAATATAGACAGCAAAGAATATTAGTGCAAATCCTACATAGTATATTAAGGTCAATTTCTCTCCAAAAAATAACCACGAATAAACAATGGAAAATATCGGCTCGAACACTAGTAATATGGATGCATTTTGTGCACTCGTATATTTCAATCCAAGATTCAATAGATATGTTGCTATGAAGTTATTTACTCCAAATAATACTATGAATAATCCTGTACCAAGTCCGAATGATAATGATATCTGATTATGAAAGAAAGGGATACTTAGAGTCAATAGCAATACTGAAAGACCAAGAGTATATAATAAAGATTCTCCAGCATCATATTTCTTTGACAATTGTTTATTTATCATAATATATACTGCATAACAAACTGCCGAAGCTATTGCAGCTATGTCACCATATGTATTATTTAGAGCAGGCTTGAAAAGCAAATACATCCCTGCGGCTAATATAATAAAAGCTATAATATATTTCGACTGCAGTTTCTCTTTAAAGAATAATCTTGATAAAAGTATCACAAATAATGGTGTAGTATATAATAACCAATAGGTATTTCCGATTGTTGTATTCAGTATTCCTATACTGAAGAAAGTAATCATGGCAACATAGCCTATTCCTGCAGATAATATGAATAGGTGTAAATCTTTACGTTCGAAGCTTAATTTTTTGTGTGTAATTAAGACAAATATCAAGGTTATTATAAGAGATATTATTACACGATAATATATCTGCGAAAAGAGAGTTAATTCTTTATTTACAAATCGGATTAATATTCCGCTGCCTGCATATAATATGCATGAAATAATTATATATATTGTTCCCTTCATATTTTTAATATTCATTTTTTCACTCATGTTTTTGTATGTATATAGGTTTATATCTAATATAGTCTATAGCTTTCGCTAGTATATAGTGGAATTATTCCGAAATTTCCGGAAAGGTTATTGCATATAATATCCGTATTATCTAACTGATATTATTTCTGATTATTTTTTAACTCTTCTAAAGCTTTTGCGACCGCTTCTTCAGGTGTTTTTGCTTCAATACATTTCAATCTTTTTCTATCATCAAGGAATGTTCCTGCTAATTTTTCACTCCATCCTCCTACTCCTTGCAAACATATGATAGGAATATTTGATTGATAAGCAATAGCAATTTCAGTTAGTGTACCTGAACCGCCGCTTATCGCGATTATAGCATCACAACTATTTACAAGGACAAATTCTCTGCCGCCACCTCGATCAATGCCAGTAGCGATTATCACATCAGTAAATTCCTGATCATAGACCGCTTTGCCTTTACCATATGTGACTCCTACTGTTAGTCCGTTAGCTTTTTTTGCGCCACGAGCAGCTGCAGTTGATAATGAATCATAATCTTTTTCTGCACCATAAACAGTGATGTTATCGCTTTTAGCAATCAATTCTCCGACCTTTTCAGCTATTTCTTCCAGTTGTTTTGAATATTTTAAGTCTGCTGCTGATCCCATAACTCCTATTTGCAATTTTTTCATTTTAGTCTCCTTATTCTCTCGAATTATTTTCTTCATTAAAAATTCTGTAACAATCATTTGTGCATATTCTGCACTTTGAAATATATCTTTGGTCTCGTAATATTTTATGCAAAAAGCTGTGAAAAAAGTATCTCCTGCGCCAATTGTATCAGGCACGAATATCTTTTCAACAGTAAATTGATATTCTTTGTCTGAAATATATATCTTAAAACCGTTGGATCCATCTGTTATTAAGACTAAAGGTACGTTTTTAAGTCGCATTTTAGGTATATATGTTATTTCTTCAACTGTTCCTTTAATAATATCAAATTTTTCCAGTTCTATTGAATCAAAAAATTTTTTTGTGCCGAAAGAGGTATTATCTCGCACATATCCTTGTATATCAAGGCAATTGAATTTGCCAATAGTTTTTAATTCGAATTCATTTGATATCGTTGATATTATAACTATCTCTGGGTTTACCTCATCAGGAATTAAAATATTTTTGCACATAGGTATTTTTCCTTGCTCTTTGTCACTTCTCATATCAATTTCAACAATTACTTTTTCTCCGGTAAATATATCATAATCTATATTCATATTGTTTAAAGTATTTTTTATGAATAATGCGGGTCCTCCTTCTCGTGAGAGTATCTTATTATCATAAATTAATTTATCCTCAGCAAATGTTGATATTATAACAGCTTTCATATTAACTCTCCTATTCTTTTAATGAATTCGAATGCTCCGGCAGTATATTTTTGATTCGTAATCATTCCGTTTCTTTTAATAACGTCCTTTTTTACATCTTCGTATGCATTTAACGGGCAGCCACAATATTGAGTTATTTCAAACATAGATATATCCGCAATTTCATCTCCAAAGGATGCACTGTTATTATTCAGGATTAAGTTAGCTAGATTACTGCCTTTTTTTGCACCCAAAGGTATTATTAAGACATTATTATACTTGTAGTTTATACTACATTCATATTGTGGAAAATTTTCTTGCATTATATTTTTTATATTTATAAGATCTCCTGCAATCACGACACCTTCTTCTAATTTTCTAGGATATAATGTCATAGTATATTCTCGACTTTGCTCGCAAAATATTGTTTCCTTGGATAATTGTTTCGCGAAGGATTCAGGATACTTTATTATTTTATCTGTGCTTATAAAATTACAGTTGTAATTATTTAAATTAATTATTTTTTGTATTTTATCTTTGTTGATTTGTGTGAATCCGTAGCTCTTTTTTTCTTCAGTTTTAGGATTATATATACCTATTCCGTTTTCATAGATAACAACACCATTGAAATCAAGATCTTTCCTAATTTTCATTATGGTTTCAAGCGACCTGTTGGAATTAAGATTAAGAACGAAATTTTTAGACTTAATATTGTCAATGGCGTTCTTAAATAATTCAATATTCATGTTGTATTCATATCTAGGAGTAATAAGACATCCATCTATATCAAAAAAGATTTGTGTAGTCATTTTTATCTCTATTTTTGCTCAAATTTTAGGGTATATAATCTTTTATCGTTATTCAAACATCCTTCTGTGACATTATATCCGCAGTCTCGTACTATGTCGAGTATTTTATTTTTGTATGCGTAACATGAATTCAATATTTCAGCTGATTTTTTTATGTCTGTTATACTGGCACCATCCTTTAATGTTTTCTCGTCTTGTATATATCTTGCAAAAATGTAAGTATTATCTCCTACAGGGTATTTGTTTCGGTTCATTTTACGTCCATCAAGACCTAGAAAATCTCTTACTTCTAACCAATCTCCGCCTTCAAAATTATATTTGGTTCCTGCAATAATTTCTATTTTATTTTTGAGCCTATCTTCAGATGCACTATTCAATATACTGACATATATCCTTGAGGCATTTATTCCATTATCTTTTAGAATAGATACAATTCCACAATACTCTTTGAATAATGTTTCTCCTTCGAATATTCCTATATCCATCAATGCAATATCTTTGCCTTTATATTGTGATAACTTTTTGATTTGCGCCTCAAGTGATGGGCCTCCGTTTCTTGGCCCAAGACTTTTCTTGTTGAAATCATTTACATCATCTACAAGTCTTGTAATGTCTATATTTCCATTGACTGGAAAATCTTTTGTATCATTAAAATATACGTCATCTAGTAATATTACTGGCAGTCCATTGATGCTATTATATGCATTTTTCATGGCTGTTTTTATCTCTTTTGAAGGAATGATGCGAAAGTCATATTTGTCATCTAGTTTTTCTCCAAGCTTATTGACAAATTCCAATTCTAACGTATTGATATTATTAATTCCCGTGTCAGATAATTTAAGTTTATATCTATTTTGTAGCAGATCAACAATTCCTGTAGATATAAGGTAAGTGTTTTTCATTTTTATTCTCCATAGCTATCGCTATCATTGTTTTCGTCATACTTTTTTCATTCAATTTGTGAAGTGTTCTTTTTCTGTCAGGAATTTTTCTGTGTAGATAGTTTCTAACACGTTGTAGACGTTGATTTCTGACAATGCGTTTCTATCTTCTAAGTCTTCTAAAAATTCCTCCACTTCAATTTGATTTCTGAATATGCATTCCATGTGAAAACTTGAGCTGTGATTTATTGTATGTAAGCTGTTTATTTGAGGTTTAGTTTGTAGATATGCTCTAAGTTTATCTTTGTGTGTCAAGCTTGTTTTTATTATGATAAAAACTTTTATCGGATATCCTATCTTTTCAAAAGCGACCTTACTTGTATGTGCGATGATATTCTTGTATTCTAACCTGTGAAGCATGTCATACATCGTTGATGTTGCATGATTGAATTTTTTAGCTACATCGTTGATGTTGACCCTGCTATTTTTTCTTAGTTGCATAAGCAATTGTTTTTCTTTGTCGTTTAACATTTGATTGTGAGTTCCGAAGATTGTGTGTTTCTTCCAAACATCTCGGAATAATTCTATGTAAAGCGTACAAATTATATATAATCTACTAGCTGATAATTTACTTATTACATAAAATTTATATATAAAATATGTATAATAGGTAAAATGAGCTCAAAAGAGATAAATGCGTCGAAAACGAATTTTCAAGGAGAGATACCTTCAAAAAGCGAAAAAATCAAATTAGACTTGATAGATAGAAAAATATTATATCTATTAGCTATCAATGCAAGAGTATCATATGCCACACTATCAAAAACTTTGAAGATAACACGCGAAGTAGTCGCATACAGGATAAAAAGATTGCAAGAAGAACAATTTCTAGACGGTTTTTTTACTTTGATAGATACATCAAGATTCGGATATCAGCTTAATATGGTATATATCAAACTACTCAATGTCACAGATATGAAAAATATACTTGATTTGATCAATACATTGCCAGAGATTACGCGTATCAAAGACTGCGCAGGAAATTATGATCTACAATTAGTATTCTCAACAAAGACGTTAGATGAATTCGATGTGACTTTAGAAAAATTGCTCAACAAATTATATCTAAATATAAAAGAGCACATGGTATTAAGGATAGTAGAAGAGAATTATCTCGGATTAAATTTATTGTTGACGCCTGAAGAGCGCAAAGGACTCATTATTAAAGAACTTAAAGGATCAACGTTCCAGAAAGAGTTTACTAATGCAAGAAAGACAGAAGAGATTGTGACTCTTGATGATATTGACAAGAAAATATTGAACCTACTTAAACTAGATGCAAGAATTTCTATAATGAACATTTCAAAGAAGATTAAATTGTCTTCAATATCAATAGAAAATAGGATAAAAAGATTAGTGAAAGAGAAAGTAATAATTTCAATGTATCCACTATTTGCGATATCAAGGATAGGATATCAATGGTATAAGGTGTTTTTTCAGGTAAGAAATATCAAGAAAAGCGAATTTGTAGAGTATCTAAAACAACATGACAATGTGTTATGGTACGCAAAACTTGTAGGGACATGGAATTATCAATTCAGCGTATTCGCCAAAGATAATATAGAATTCTATGATATACTAAATAATATACGATCAAGATTCTCAGAGAATATAGTAAGCTATGATTCATTAATAATACTTAATCAACATAAATTTGTACACAGAATAGAATAGCACCGTTATAATTTATACGTTATTATCGGAGCATAACCTTCTTTTTCAAAAAAGTATGGCACGAATTTTTCTTTTTCCGGATTTAATGATATCTGTGAGTTTATTGCTTCTTCTCTTGTACCAAACATTCCTTCGACGAAGAATGTTCCGACGAGATCTTCGTCTCGAGATACTTGAATATGTTTAGTATATTTCTCTTTAGCCTTTGTGTTCAATTGGAAGAACCTTGGCTTACGGCCGCTGCCGAGTTTTTGGTATGTGTAATTTGATTCTGGAATGTCGCAAGTATCTGCGATATACTTCACAAATTCGTGAGAATGTTTTGTGACAGGATTTCTTATGTCTCCTATAGGATTGATGTTGAAGAATATTTTATTATAGTTATGATTTTTGGCAACGGAAATAATGGTTTCTATTGTAGCATTTGCCCAATTTTTTATATCGCTTAATTCTGCTTGACCAGAAAGCCCTGCTACGAATAATCCTTTATCTTTTTCTATTTGTGCATCATATAGAAAAAGACGACCTATCACCGAATTATATCCGTATATTATATTTAGCGTGGTACTATGCTTATTTTGTATAATAGTCCAGCCTTGAAGTGCATATTTTCCGCTCGTATCTAAACAATCCATTTTACTATCTGAGATGATTTTATACTTATTCAACTCCGGTGGAGTTCTAAATCTTAAATCTTTTTTGTATGAGGTATCTTTTTTATTCCTGTCTTGATTAATCTTGTTTACTATATTTTTTTCGAGCTGTTGGATCTTATATACTAATTCTTTATTTTCTTTTTTATTTGAAATAGTATTTTTTATCTCACTTAGTATTTTAGTATTGGTAACTGCAATAGAATTGACTTGAGCTTTTGCATCAGTGTATAATTCATACCAATTTTTCTCTAATAGGAATAATAGCTTAAGAAAGTCTATTTCTTTAATTGAACCTGTTATTTCTGATTCGTATTCCGTCACTATATTAGTTATGTCATGATATATTTTACGACAAATTTCATTGCTGGGTCCTCTCTCTAATAGTTCTTCTCTGGAAAGTTTTTCTGCATGGTCTCTTAAAAATATTTCATTCTGATATGTTTTTGATTTCATGTATTTAGAACCGCGTTTCTTATACATCTTCAAATATATTATCCCTTTTACGGCGCTTAGGATTATATAGTCTAATGTAGGACGTTTTGTATTACCATAATTATCCCATGCATCTTTGAATTTTTTGAATTCGCGATTCACACTATTTTCATATATACTTTGATTGGTTAGTATTTTTTCTATATTTGACATAAACGCGGGATTTTCTTTTATAGATGCCAATGATTCTATTTCGTTTTTATCAAAAAATTTTAATAATTCTCTATGAATGGTTTCTTTGATGTGTCTGTGATATATTTTTATCCATTTAAACCGTTCATTGTTTTTGCTATAAAATTTATCTAATCTAGGAATATCATCATCACTATATATCTTTTGTAGTTGTTCCTCTTTCCATTTAACATCTATCGAGAGAAACTTCTTTTGAGATTTTTCATCGAATTTCTTCTCTAGATTATGGAGTTGTGCTAATATCACGTTATCGTTTTCGGCTTCTGGTTTTTGGTCGCATATTAAATGTTCTCCCAACTGTTTTAATACTCTACCTATGTGCCTATATATAGAAATTTTAGGAAGTTCTTTTAATGTTTGAGTGTAGTTATTTCTTGTTTTTAATCCAAATGCATATTCAGATAGTGTAGTTTCTGAAGTAATATTTTTCATCTGAATCCTTTCATCGGATTCTACTTCGTTGATTTTTTTCAATGATTCTGATATATATTCGGTCGGAAGATGATTTTCTTTTAGTAATTGTTCTATAGTGAGGATCTTTCTTTCCGTAGTTTCCCTTATCTCTGATAATATCTTGTATTTATCTAGTTCTTTTGTTGTTTTGTGATATGTATCTATATACTTCAATTTATTAAATCTTGCTAGGCGTATAAGGTGTTTTTCCGGAAAATTCTCTAGAAGTTTATTCCTTTCAGCTTCAGGTATCTTGAGATAATTATATACAAATAAAGCATCAATATCATGTTCATTAACACGTAGATTTCGAGCAGGACCACGACTAAATCGGAATGTCTCATCAATTTTATACTTTTGGAGATGTTTCTTGAGTATGCATTTCTCAAAGTATTCTATAAGTATATTTTTATCATCGACTGATGCTCTGTTATTCAATGGCCAAAATTTTTCAGCATATATTTTTGCTAATTTCCATTCAGTTGCATTTATTAGTTTTTTGTATCTGCTAGTTTGTTGTATTTCTTGATGATATTTTTGTAGTATCTTGGAATCTAAATCGCTTAGAAATTCTACAACTGTGTTTTTTGGATATCCTTTGTTAACTAATCTTTCTAGATAGGATTCATTATCTTTACTTTCTAGAAAGAGTTCTTCCTCTTTTGCTATTTTACCGTTCGATTGTTCTTCAAAGCCGCTCATGAGATATACCTATATTGTATGTTATTATTGGTGCATATCCTTCTTTTTCAAAGAAATAGGGCGTGAAATGTTCTTTTTCAGGGTTTAATGATATTTTTGAGTTAATCGCTTCTTCTCTTGTTCCAAACATTCCTTCAACGAAGAATGTTCCGATTAAATCAGGATCTCTTGTGACTTCAATTCTTTGAGTATATTTTTCTTTGGCTTCTCTGGTTAGTTCAAAAAATTGAGGTTTGCGGCCGCTTCCTTGCTTATTAAAATGATATTCTGCTTCTGATATTTTACACTCATCTACTATTGTCCTTACAAATTCATGTGAAAACCTTGTGTCAGGATTTCTGATGTCTCCGATAGGATTAATATTGAAAAACATTTTATTATAATTATTGACTTTTGCGAAAGTATAAATACTATCCAAAACGTGTTCTTGCCAGTTTTTGAAATTATTCAAATCACTATTGCCTGAAAAACCTGCTACAAATAATCCTTTTTCTCTATCTATTTTAGCATCATATAAAAATGCTCTGCCTAGCGTGGAGGATATTTTCACTGGTAGCATATTGGTAGGTGAGTTTTTCAAATCTACTTTAATTATTTTTCCTAATTGCATTAATAATATAGTGCTATATCTATTATTCATTAAGCTTATGCCTTGAGATTCGAATTTACCATTTGGATCTAGACAATCTCGCTGTTTATAAGATAGTCTATATTTTCCTGTATATATCTGTAGATTATATAAACCATATAGAATATCTTTTCGATCGCCAAAATCACAAGTTCTTATTGTGCTAAACATTATTGATTGATTGTTTTTTTCTAGCTCCCCGTATATCTTGCTTCTTGTTTTATTAATCTCCATAGATATTGTAGATTCTAGCTTTTTTATTTTGTCAGTAAGAGCCATATATTCTGGTTTTTTGGATATTTGTTGCTTAATGAACCTTAATATTTTTAAATTCATAGTTTGATATATTTGAGAATCTACCCTTATATTTTTAATCCAATTTTTGAAATATTCTTTTGATGGAATAAGAAAATCTTTAAGACCTAAATCAATTAGAGCAAAATCCATTCTTGTTGAACGAGTGTCTAGAGTAGATTCATACTCGTCAATTATTTTATTTAAATGAATAATATTTTTGTTGCTATTCTTTTTATATTCTTCAATTCCTATAAATTTATCTTCAATAAATATAGATTTATTTTGTTTCTGATCATCAATTGGTATTATTTTTTCCCAAGCAGTTTCTATGTCGATGAGTATATTTTGCTGAATTATATCTATAAATAATGCATCACCGACAATATGTTTTAATTGATTTGTTTTTCCTATGCTTTTATCCAAGGATGATATTATTTTGATTTCTTCTTCGTTAAATATTCTTTTGATTTGTTCCCATTTTTGTGCAGTTTTGGTTTTAGAGTCTATAGAAAGACTAATTTCACTATTATTAGAATATACTATATCCAACCTTAGACCACTAGTAATCTTTTGTTGTTTTAATTTTTCAGGATGCAATATTATATTTTGCACAGGAATAAATGCTTTTAGCTTTTTATAATAATGTTGATTTTCATTATAATATAATTGTGTCAAAATAATATTATATTTATTTGTCTCTATGTTATCATTTTTTAGAAGGCTCTTTCCTAGTCTTGTTAGAATATTATCTATATAGGCATATAATTCGGCAGTGTTTGCTATTATGCACCTATAGATATATCTATCTTTATCAATAATTTCGGAGTCAGTGTGTTTGTTCTTATCCTGACTTAGATAATTTTTATTAACGTTTTTTATTTCTGAAGGAATGCTAAGTATTTTATCTACGGGCAGCAGATCATTATTTAACAATGTTAATATGGTATCTGTTGGAACTTTGTCTGTCAGTTGATTAATTTCATCATTTGAGAGTTTTAAATAATTATCAGCAAAAGCAGTAGTTAAACATACAAATCTTTTATTGATTTTTTTACTTGAGTGATTTTTTGATTTATTATTGGCTAATAGTTCAATAATCATATATTTATCTTGTTCTTTTGATCTGTTATTTGCTGGCCAGAATCTTTCTACATATTGTTTTGCTATATCAAAATCTGTATTTTTAATTAATGTCTTATATTCTTGTCGTAGATTTAAATAATTATAATATTCATCTCTTAGAATAGTATTTATTCTATACACAAACCTAGTAAAATCATAGCCTTTGTGTATTAATTTTTCTAAATTTGCTTTGTATAACTTTTTTTCTTCTGTAGGCTGGTTTAAGTCGTCCATTCTCTATTCTATTCTCCTAGGTTTAAATACTTTACTATATTTCTTACTATATAGTGGCTACTGTACTTATTTTTGTTTTTGTCCTCTCAGAATGGTTTCTTTCTGGACGAGTTTGTTTATAAACCTAATAGATAGGTTTATATATTGGTTATATCTAAAGATATAAATTTGGGGGTTACTAGATTGGACTTGAAAAAGCTTGTTGATGGATTACATCCTCTAGAACGTAAATTGTTACCATTAGTGCCTAAATTTAGCTCTGTAGCAGCATTAGAGCAAAATTCTGGCTTGAAAGAGGTAGAAGTAAGCAGGGCTCTCCAATGGTTGAAAGGTAAGGGTTTAATAGACTTGAAAGAAGATTCTAAGCAACTCATTTTTCTAGACAAAAATGGTAAATTATATTCAAAACAAGGACTTCCAGAAAGAATTTTTTTAACTTCACTAAATCATGAAATGTCAATAAAAGATATTGAGAAGAATTCTAAATTATCAAAAGAGGAAGTACAAGTATCATTAGGATTATTAAAACGAAAGGGCGCGATAAATATTATCAAAAAGGGAAATGACGTATTGATTTCATTAACAGATGTCGGCAGAAATATATTAAAGAAAGAGATGCTTGAAGAAATATTCTTGAAAAAAACATTTCCAATAGATCCAAAATCCTTATCATCAGAGGAAATTTATGCATTCAACGAATTGAATAAACGTAGAGAGATTCTAAAAGTTGAAGTAGAAAAAGTAAAGACTGCAACAGTATCAAGCCTCGGTCAAGAATTATTGCAAAACTTTGATTCAATAAACAAGGACGTTATAGATGTATTAACGCAGGATATAATCAGAAGCAAATCTTGGACAAACAGAGAGTTCAGATCATATGATATTAAATCACAGGTCCCAAAAATAATTTATGGTAAAAAACATTTTGAAAATGAAGCGATTGATTATGTAAAATCTGTATGGCTTAATATGGGATTCAAGGAAATGGCAGGCTCTATGGTGCAGACAGCATTCTGGGACCTAGACTCACTATTCGTTCCACAAGATCATCCTGCTAGAGAGATGCAGGATACATTCTACTTAAAGAAACCTTCTGTCGGAAAAATCCCTGAAGAGTTAAAGAAGAAAATTAAATCAATTCACGAGACTGGCGGAGACACAGGATCAACTGGTTGGGGCGGCATTTGGGATGAAGATAAGGCAAAACAATTAATGCTACGAACTCACACGACAGTATTATCTGCACAGACAATTTCAAAATTAAAGAAAGAAGATTTGCCGTTGAAATTTTTTAATATAGGCAAAGTATTCAGGAATGAAGCTACAGACTGGAAACACTTATTCGAGTTTTATCAGACTGAAGGAATAGTTGTTGATCCGAACGCAACATTTGAAGATTTAGTCGGATACTTGAAAGTATTCTTCAAAGCGATGGGCTATGACAAGATAAAACTAAGGCCGGGGCACTTTCCATATACTGAGCCAAGCATAGAAGTTGAAGTGTTTAATAGAGAAAGAAATGAATGGGTAGAATTAGGCGGAGCAGGAATATTCAGGCCAGAAGTCACAAAAGCATTGCTTGGATTTGAATGCCCAGTATTAGCATGGGGATTAGGATTTGGAAGAATCACAGTACAATATTATAATATTCAAGATTTAAGAGACTTCAACAGAAACGACATGAAACAATTAAGATCGATGAAAAAATGGTTATTACAACCACAATAAGTTACGAGTTATTATAAAAAGGGTGTGTGGGAGTAGAGAATGGATGATAAGAAAGTATTCGAGCTGAAACGCTTGGAGCTTGCATACAATAGACAGTTGATATATATGTGCGGCGTGATTGCAGTTGCGCTTATCGGATTGATATTATACATAATAGATATATATCAATACAACTTTCAGTTATTGCTTGTGGCAGTAATGCTAATCACTGTCGGAGTGATAAGCATATTAAGTATTGATTCAAACATGAAAGACATAAGTAAGAAAGTAAAACAGATGTGAAGATTATTAAAATTATTAATTGATATCGGAGTAAAGATGCCAACAATAAAATACAACAAGAAAACAATCCTTGAACTACTTGGAAGAAAAGTATCAGATGAAGTATTAGCTAACAGAGTATCTTTCTTAGGAACAGGATTTGAAGGCATCAATGCAGAAGAGATTGAAGTTGAAATATTTCCTAACAGGCCTGACTTATTGTCAGAGCAAGGTATGGCTAGAGCATTGAATGCATTCATGGATATAAAAACAGGATTAAAAAAATATGATGTTAAGAAGAGTGGTGCAAAACTTATTGTAGATAAGTCTGTAAAAGGAATAAGACCATACACTGCATGTGCGATAGTCAAAGGATTAAAATTGACTGACGAAAGAATAAAAGAGATAATTCAGATTCAAGAAAAATTACACATTACATATTGTAGGAACAGAAAGAAGGCAGCAATAGGAATATATCCATTAGAACATATTAAGCCACCAATATTTTACAAGGCATTGCACCCTGAAGAAATAAGATTCAAACCATTAGATTTGAACAAAGATTTAACAGGATCACAGATACTTGCAATACATCCTACAGGAAGAGAATACGGTTATTTACTCGAAGGCAAAGACAAATATCCTGTATTCATAGATTCTAAACAGAATATAATGAGCATGCCTCCAATAATAAACAGCAACAGCGTTGGAAAAATAACTATAACAACACGCGACGTATTTGTAGAATGCTCAGGATTCGAATTCAACTACTTGCACACTTGTCTTAACATGATTGTGACTGCACTTGCTGATATGGGTGGACAAATATATAGCATGGATATACAGTATCCTGAAAAGAAATATGTGACTCCAGATTTAAGCGGAAGAGAAATCAAGTTAGACATAGATTATGTCAATAAAATTCTTGGAACAAGCTTGAAGGAACCGGATGTAAAAAAATATCTGGCAAGAATGGGACATGACTATAAGAATAAGAAAGCGATAGTTCCAAATTATCGCGCTGATATATTACATCCAATAGATTTGGTCGAGGATATTGCAATAGCATATGGCTATGAAAATTTTAAAGGCACATTATCAGAATTTTCTGCAACAGCACAAGAGAAGCCTATAGAAGTATTCAAAAATAATCTACGCGCAGTACTGATTGGATTAGGATTGATTGAAGTTAAGAATTATCATTTGACAAACAAGGATGCGCAATCAAAACTTATGAATTATAACATTGAAGTTGTAGAATTAGAAAACAGTGTCACGCAGGATTATAATGTTCTTAGAGCTTGGATATTACCGAGCTTGATAGAGACTTTGAAATTAAACAAGCATTATGATTATCCTCAAAATATTTTTGAGATAGGCACAATATTCAGGCTGGATGACAGTTATGATACTAAAGTCCAAGAAGGTGAAAGACTTGGAATAGTGCTGTGCGGTCATGATGCAAATTTCACTAAGATAAAACAGGTATTAGACGTGATTGCTGAAGCATTAAATGTAAAGTATGAATTAACAGATACAGAGCATGACTCGTTTATCAAAGGAAGGGTAGGGCGAGTAATTATTAATAATTCCAAAATAGCATATGTTGGAGAAATACATCCGCAAGTGCTTTCTAATTGGGCTCTCGAAATGCCTGTTGCAGCATTAGAAATAAATGTTACTGAATTATTTAGAACAATGCATCATCCTGAAGAAAAATCAGATGAAGAAAAGCTAGAAAAAAAATCAGTGTCTAAATCTGAAATCAGAAATGATTATCATTCATCAACTTCTCAGGAGCATAAGAAAGAAAAATCTATAAAATTGAAACCAGCAAAGAATTCTAAGTCGAAAAAGAAGTTGAAGAAATAAAAAAATAGAAAAGTAATTTTCTTATTTTTTTCTTGGTCTATTTTTAACCTTCTTAATTGTTGCAGGACCAGTGCGGATGTATTTTTCATAATCATAATTTACTAAATGTTCATAATCCCTTTTCTTCATCTGCCTGATCTTTTCAGACTCTATTATTTTACGTATATTCTCAGCTTTTGTCAATCCTTTATCCAATCCATTAATTACGTGATTTATGACGGGCTCTAACGGTTTTTTCACCAATTTTAATCCTTGACTTGTTGTTTTTGTAACTTTTTTTATCCCTTCCTCTGTGAACAACATTATCTGCATCGTCTTGTCCATGGCCGAATGCAGTGGATTACTGACAACGAGATCCATAAATATTTTTCTTTCAGCCATATTTTTATGAATCTTCACTTCATGAAGTTTTGATGCAAAGATCATAGGCACAATAAATCTTGCGATTGCAGATATTATAAATACTATCAACAATAAGGATACGCCGTAATATTCTTTTGGAAGACTACTCACAAGCCAACTACCGAATAGTCCGCCTATAAGTACAGCCGTACCAAATAATATGTTAAAATAGGCGATACATCTTGCACGTTTCCCAGGACTTACAGTCTCTAAGATATAATTAAATGTCGATAGGTCGAATCCTGCCCAAGCAAAGCCACTTATTGTCTCTGCGAGCATTATCAAGAAGAATATTATTTTATGTCCGAAAAAGAAATATCCTGCAAGGAACCATGCCAATGGGATGACAGCAATCAAGAATGCCGACACTATCATTATATTTCTCGTGCCTAATTTCCGACTATATTTTCCCCAGTAAGTTATCGTCAATACTTTTATTAGCATCGGCGCCAAAACAATTATAGTATATTGAAAATATGAAAACTGCAAATCTTTTAGCATGTATACTGCAAAAAATGGCGATGCAATCATTACTGACAATGCCATTAATGATCTGAACATGACAAAGTTTCCGAAATTTGTCTCCGGAAGTTTCTTCAAAAAATCTTTGAATGAGAATGCTTCTTCTTTTTTCGTTATGTATGGCGGTTCAAACTGTCTGAATAAAAAATACCACGACGCTAATCTTCCTAAAAACGATATTGCAAATAATATTCCGAATCCTATCCAGATATTTACTTTAGTAAAATAATTAAGGATTATTCCTGCAGTTAGAACAGATATTAATAAAAATGTTATAGTTGTCTTATTACGCTTGCTAAAATATTCTGCTCGTTCTTTATCAGGAATGACTGCGCCTATCCAAGAGTTCCATCCAGGGGCAGAAATGTTTGTGAAGATAAAGTATAATGAAAATATTACAGTTAACAATAATATACTTTTAGTGAGAAATGGAACCAAGAACAATGGAAGTATCATCAATGCTTGCATCAATACAAAAAATAGCACTACTTTCTTTCTATTCTGATAATGTTCAGTAAGTTTGGCTCCTACGACCTGAAATATGGATCCGATGAATGATGGAACGCTTGCGAGTATTCCTATCTCGGAACTTGTAGCCCCAAGCTGTAAGGCAAATGCTGTGACATATTGCTCTCCGAATCCGTACATGACATTGCTTGCAGAACCATCTGCAATGCTATATTTTTTTGTATCGCGAATCTCTTCTCTCGTTAAAACATTCTGGTGTCTATCCATAAAATATCATACGATTGGAGATTCTTCTATTTTAAATATTTATCCAATATAGAAGCTATATGTTCCCTCGACAAATATGAATGATGCGATTATTGCAGGCAACGATACAACTAATGTTTCTGGCAATGTGACGCCTAATGATATGAAATATATTATTGAAGGAAACAAGGATATGCCGCATGTTATATATGATATCGTTATGTGTTCTTTTGCAACATGTGCTCCAGCGACATTGGCTATCTGTATTATTATTAGTGCTATGGCTGCAATTAATAAGATACTTACTCCAAGTATGCTTTGGATATTTGATATTCCGAATATATTTAAGAATAATACTATGCTTATCGGTAATCCTAAAAGTCCTATAATATAGTCTATCATAGTTATTTTGTGTTTCTATGATTTATTAATTTATCGACACACAATTTCGTCACCACTTCAGGACATATTAGATATTATTTCTCGTCTATAAAACAATAAACTTTATATTGTTTTTATGGTTTTGAGAAATTTCAAATTATTATAAGGTGGTATTATGACAGATATTGAGGATATATTTTATAAGATTAGTCTAGGTTTTATAACAGAACCAAAAAAAAGTTTTCCAAAAGATTATGATCCTGATCCCGCAACGTTAGCTGCTGGAAGATACGGTACCCCTGAAATGGTGGAGATATGGGGAGCAGATAAGACTTTTGATTATTGTCTAAAAGTGCAAGGGCAATCAGCTATAACATTATCTAGATTAAGACCTGATATAATTCCGTCATCAATAGCTGATGTGATGATGTCAAAAGCATCAATAAAATTTGTCAGCCCTGCACGAATAAGACGGCTAGAAAGAGAAGGTTCACATGATATAATTGCAATTAATACGGCATGGGAAGAAGTACTTCCTTCAGAAGCAAAACCCTACATAAATTCATTTAGAACAAGTGCTGACTCTACTGATACAGCAAAACCATTGCAAATTAAAGATTCATTAGAAGTGATTGCAGATTCTGTTGAGAATTTAAGAGATATAGCGATAGAAAAATCAGTTAAATGGAGAGATAAACCTTTCATGGATAAGACACACTTATATGATGCAATGCCAACTGTTGCAGGAAGACCGCTAGCACATTATGTGGAAAATATTAGCAAAGGATTAGAATTATTGAAGTTTGTATACGATAATTCTTTAGTTGGTAAATGGGGCGATGCTACAGGAAATCATCATGCAGCAACATTAGCAGGCGTTGATGGATTAGCATTGCAAAAAGAATATTGTAAAGATTTAGGCTTAGGATATAGCATAGCTCCAGCACAGGTTCCAGCATTAGAATTCCAATTAGATGTGGCTTATGCTATTACTAGAATAACAGAATCCGTAAATAATCTTGCAATCTTTATAGCTGAAGGTAGAGGAGATGATATTAATGTATTCATAAATACTAGTCCTCAAAAGAAGAAAGGATCTTCAGCAATGCCCCATAAGGATGCAAAGAATGGCAATCCGACTGCTGAAGAACAGTTTATGTCTGTAAGAAATTATATGGCTGGAAATTTTGTTACATCATTAATGAACTGTCAGATGCCTTATGCAAGAAATCTTTCGGCATCATCAAATTCTAGAATAAATCTAGAGGATGGTTTCAAGTATCTGGATCATGCACTTAGAGGTCTTGCAAAAACACTTTATTGGATAGAATTGAATGAAGAGCGAAGTACGGAAAGAGTATTGCGAAGTAGAGGTTTAGTAAGATCTGGGCAAGTATTAACTTATCTAACAAGTCCTACTTTGACAAACAATAATCCTATGCCTAGAAGCGAAGCGCACGAATTGTTAGGAAGGATTGCAACAGATTCATATAAGAATAAGACTATGTTTATTGACGGATTACTGAAAGAGCCAGAAGTTACAAGCAGATTAGATGAAGAAACGTTAAAAAAAATAACTGATCCACTTCAATATATAGGTCAAAGCAAGGAGATAGTTGTAGCTGTCGCCGAAAAGTATTATAGACAAAAGACTTTAGCGTAAAATATCTTTTTACTTTTTTTTATATTGTTGATCAATTCATTTTAATTAAACAATATTGCTGCATAACTCACTGCATTTTTGTACATGGAATCTTCTTCTAGATCTGCACTTGTATAATATTGCAGCAATTCTACTTTGGAATGTTTTAATGTCTTCAATAATACTGCTATTGGGAACGCGCCACATACTGTTCCCATAGTCTCATCGATGTATCCTATAAATCCATCAGCATTCAATGATTTGATGAATTCTATAGCTTTTCCGTCTCTGTCATAGATATTCTTTTTTATGTCTGTACTGAATGGGATATAATGATAGTTGTGTCCATAATGTGTAAAATCGCTGCTGATTATTATCACAACTTTCTTTCCACTCTCAAGTATAGTTTCTTTTAGATCAAGTCCTAATTTTGCATAATCTATCTCATGGATTATTATAGGAACTATTTTTAATCCATGCACGTTGTCCATCTTGTCTTTAGCAGAAAATTGAAGAAATGGTATTTGTACTTCAATACTATGCTCTCCCGCATGTGCTTCTTCATCAATTTGCAATTCGCTATTCTTTTTCAAAAGAGATTTGACAAATTCTTGATCGACTCTCGCTATACCTAATGGAGTTTCATATCCCTGCATGCTTATAGCATTGCCTGTGCCAGCATGATTCGGACCTATTATTATATATATGTCTGCAAATTCTGCTTCAGCAATAGCTTTATATGCCCATGCAGCGCATGGTCCAGAAAATGAATATCCTGCATGTGGTGCAATGACTGCTTGAATCTTGCCAGAGCGTTTTGATAATGGCAATGCTCCAGGACCATTTTTATCCTCAAAACAATCGCTAATCTGCTTATCCAAATCTTGTTCATTATGTTCATAGAATTGTCCTGCAAAAACTGCTTTTCTTGTCATTTATATCACCCATTCATCTAGTATTCTATATATGATCGCAAGATTTATATGTTTTATGGTTATAATATATACTTATGTTTAATAGTTGTAATCAATAATACATGCGATAAAATGTCTTGTGATAAAATATTTAAATACACATGAAGTTAAGCTATTGTGAAGAAGAACATAATCATATTAATACTTGTAATATTGACTCTTATTAGTGTTTCTTCAACTATTTATCTGTTCACTTACAATAAGATCTTGTCTAGAGAAGGTATATTTCAGCAATCATGTAATCCAGACACAGGAACTGCAAATTATCAGTTATTGTCTCCGGACATAGCGTGGCTTAGTGCAAATGAATTTTTGCTAAGGCAACATCAGACGACGACTAGTTATGCTGATTTAAAAAATAGTGTATCTATAATTTTACAGAATACTCAAGGACATTATGCATTTTATTTTGAAGATTTAACGACTGGTGCAAATGTAGGAATAAATGAAAATGAAGAGTTCATGCCTTTAAGTTTGTTTAAAGTTCCAGTCATGATAGCTACATTGAAAGAAGTTGAAATTGGAGAAGCATCTCTTAATCAAAAAGTAGTTTTGGATAAGTTGGATCTAGACAATAATTCTGGAACATTATGGCAAAAAGGTCCAGGCTATGCGACGAACGTAAAAGATTTGTTGATTGCATTGATAAAGCATTCTGATAATACTGCATCAAATGCATTGTCAAGGCACGTCATTTCCAATCCAGTGATGTTTGAATCTGTCGTTGCTGTAGGTTTGCCTGAACCAACAATGAATGATACGAGAGTATCACCAAAACAATATGCAGGTATGCTTCGCAGCTTATACTTCTCAAATTATTTGAGAAAACCATTTTCAGAGCTAGGTTTGACATTGATGCTCGATACAGATTTTAATTCACAGATACCTGCAGGATTACCAAAAGATATTAAGGTTGCGCATAAAGTAGGATTTTATATTTGGGAAGGTTACTTTCACGATTGTGGAATAATATATGCTCCAAAAAAGCCTTATCTACTATGTGTGATGAGTAAGAATAGCAATTCTGCTGAGGCTGATAAAGTTATAAGCCAGCTTTCCAGAATAGTCTATGCTTCTGTGGTTGCTGATAATTCAACAGTAAGCATATCGGATCAATTGCAAGGCAATAATTCTTAATTCACATATAATATTATAGTTAATATCGTAATATTTAAATATTTGATTCTAGAATACTGACTTGTATTGTTGTTGAGGGTGATTATATGGAAAAAATATTGCCGTTAGCGGCTATGGAGAAAATTCTAAAGAAAGGTTCTCAAGATATACGTGTAAGCGATCCTGCAAAGGAAGTATTGCGTGAATATTTAGAAGAGAAGGGAATAGAATTGGCTAAAGTCGCAGCAGAATTCTCAGCACATGCAGGCAGAAAGACAATAAAAGCAGAAGATGTAAGACTAGCTGCTAAAAAGCATTAAATCACTGAGGTTTTCAAAATGAGTCATGATTTGAGTCATAAAAAATTAGTTATAGCTGTTACAGGAACACTTTGTTCAGGAAAAGGATTGGTGGCTCAGATACTAAAATCTAGGGGATGTGATACAGATACGTTTAGTTCTGTTGTAAAAGATACGCTCAAGCTAAAAGGAATTCTTGAGCCGAGTAGGGCTCAACTTCAGGATGAAGGCAATAGATTAAGAAAAGAGTTTGGCGCACAAGTGTTAGCGGAAAGACTATTATCAAAATATAAAGATAGTCCTAAGCCTTTAATAATTGATGGTCTAAGGAATGTAGGAGAGATAGAATATTTGAAGAAACATTCTAACTTTTTTTTGATAGGTGTAGATGCTCCAATAGAAACAAGATATAAATTTACACAGAGAAGAAAAACAGACAAAGATATGATTGACTATGACACATTTGTTGCATTAGATATTCGTGATAGGGGAGTAAATGAACCAATGAATGGGCAGCAAGTAGGAATGTGCTTGACATATGCAGATTTTTTAATATATAACGATGAAGAATTCAACAAGTTAGAAGATTCAAAATTCTATAAACAAGTACTAGAGATATACGAAGAGATACTGAGGAAGTAATTAATGCTGAATTAATTATAGAATAGATGTTTATAGAGATTTTTCTTATTCTTCCCATTCCTTGTCAAACAATTCTTTAAGCGTCTTTGATTTCTTTGGACCAATCAAATCAACTTCTTTCAATTCATCTTCAGAAGCGTTTACTATATTCTTTACACTCTTGAAATGTTTCAATAATGGCCTTGCTCCGCCCATGCCGATGTTTGGCAGTGCAGAGACGAAGTATTCTTGCTGTTCTTTGACTGTTTCAGGTTTTTTGTAATGATGTTGAATCTCATTCTTTTCTTCCGACTGTTCACGTTTTGCGATGCTCATCAAATATTCTGCAGTATCTTTGGCATTCTTAGTCTGGATTATAGGAATTCCATATGATACGGTGATTGTTGCAATCATTCCGCGGATACTATTAGGATGAACTTTTCTTACTGAATATATATCTTCAATACCTTCAACAATCAATAAAGGTCTTTCATATTTACATAATTCCTTCAGTTGTGACAATAATCTGCCGTCAAGGATAGAGTCTACAAAATCAGGCACAGTCTTATATTCTACAGCAACTCTTCCACTTAATAGGAAATCTCCAACTTGAAGTTTTTCTAAATTCAAATCTATCTTATCAATTAGTTCTTTCAATACATTGCTTCCTTTCTCGCGATAATCGGCAATTATTTTAGTCTTCATACTCTGAATATCTCTTTCTTCAGGAACTTCCTGATATTCCATCAATGTTTTAGTGCCTGACATGTTTTTATTATTTGTAATGGTTTCTCCATTGATGGTCTCTATATTATTCGCGCCGTTGTTGAATGATTTAGTCATATTACCTATAGTCCTATACATCATTTTTTCTTTATTTCTTGCCACGTGATAATACACTTCATCAACAGTGTCTTTTGTGATAAGCATTATAATTCTTCCATCTTCTAATCTTCCTGTTCTTCCTGAACGCTGGATTTTTCTGATAGCGCTTGGAACAGGCTCATAAAATATGACTAAATCAACCTGCGGAATATCCAGTCCTTCTTCGCCAACACTGCTAGATACTAAGACATTGAAATCAGAATTTGAGAATTGTTCAATCATTTCCTTCTGTTTTTTTTGAGTGAGCCCAGTATCTTTCTTTTTTGTTTGTCCGACAAATAGTTTTGTCTTAAATCCCATTGACATAAGTTCTTTAGTTATCTTGCTACCACTATCACGATATTGGGAGAATATAATTATTTTTTTGGAAAGATTTTCAGGATTATCAGGGCTAAGCTCTTCCTTAATTATTTTTTTAAGCTCTTCAAATTTAGGATGCTCAAACTTTCCGAATATCTTCTCAGCTTTAATGTATGCACTTCTAAAATTTATGTCTTTGACAAGATTTACAGTCGCTTTAACTTTACCGCTTTTAGATTCAAGTTGCAATTTTTCCATATAATCTTTTAATGATCCGACTCCCTGCGTTTCTATCAATTCTATCGCATGATGAAGTTTTATGACTTCAGCAAGCAAACTGACCGCTCTCATAGTTTCAAAATCTCTATCGCCTTGCGCCATCTTTGCATGAATTGCTGCCTGCATCCCCAAAATATTTTTCTTGGAATATTTGACACCTTCGACGGTAAATCCAAGATTCTTCAATTCAGAGAACTTTGATTTATATGCTAAATCCAGATATTTTTTTATATCCAAAAATTCATCAGGCAACTCTACAAAAATCTTTTTTATATCAACATCTTTTACATAAGGCGCAACATCCTCGTCAGTTGTATTTCGAACTTCTATTTTTTCAATGAATAGGTTTGCACAAACGCCGTTTATTGTTTCTTGATCTGTGCCTGGGCTAGCTGTAAGGGCGAGAATTCTAGGATGTAAAGCTTTTTTCATATATTGTTTCGCGACAAAATTATAGCTATATTCGCCAGTTGCTCTGTGTGATTCATCAAATCCTATCAATGAAACCTCACGAAGATCGATTTTATTTGATAAGATATCATTCTCCAAGCCTTGTGGTGTTGAGAATATTATTTGAGCATTTTTCCATAATTCTGCTCTGGTTTCAGGACTAACGAATCCGGTAAACATAACCATCTTGTCCTTCTCGATGTTAAAATGTTTTTCAAATACTTGAGAATATTGCTCGATTAGAGGTCTTGTCGGACCTAGCAGCAAGATTTTGCTTTTTGGATATAGGTTGAGGCGATACGCTGCCATCATTAGAAATATAGCTGTCTTTCCTACGCCAGTTGGAAGGACTACTAATGTATTATTTTTAGTGCATGTGTTAAAGATAGATTCCTGGTATAATCTAGGTGTGAAATCCTTCAAATATACTATTGTATTATCTTTTTTCATGTATTCCTCAACAATATTAACAACAATAGAATCTGCAGCCATATATAAAACTTTTACTGATTGATTTAAATAGGCTGCGTGCGGAAGTCCTGTGTGTCTTGTGTGTTTATGTCAAGTGTGATCTTCTTTATTCGTTATATTTTTAAACAATATGTTCTATGAGTTCTTTGGTGAGTGAGTTTTGAGTCGTTTTAATGTTGCTACTGTATTTTTGATTGTAACTTTTTTTGTTATAATTGCTGTAGTTATTACTCCTAATACTACTGTTGATAATGTTGGTTTTGCTGTTTCTTCTTTGTATCCTGGTTATGCTTTATCTTTGAGTTATGTTGTTAATTCTTTTCTTGTTTTTCCTGATTTGTCTACCACTATTTCTAGGTCCTTTGATGTTTTTGATAGTGTGATTTATCGTTATGGTTATGTTAGTTATGATGGTCAACCGTGGACTCCATTTACGTTAACAACAAGCAATACAATTAGTGGTGACTGGATATACACGAAAGGAATAGCAAGTATATCT
>Ga0182027_10001910_pt1 | contig 34054 bp, 34 predicted proteins | sample 712E1DmetaG_FD_121300 | JGI IMG/M metagenome (GOLD analysis project Ga0182027, IMG submission 121300) | Permafrost microbial communities from Stordalen Mire, Sweden - 712E1D metaG (Illumina Assembly) | ecosystem: Environmental > Terrestrial > Soil > Wetlands > Permafrost | place: Sweden...
CTGGCACTGATCAGTCGAGCCGTCCCACTGCTGGCCCTTGAATTGGAACCATCTGCAGGCACAGAGGGCACTCTACTGCGATTCAGGCCTGTCGGGCTACGCTGATTCGCGACGCCAGGGAGATCCCGTTCGCGACGAGCATTTTCTGGAAGACCTCCCCAAGCTCCGCCAGATGACCTCCGTACCCATCGCGGCGGGCGAGGAGTGGGGATGGCGCTGGGACTTCAACAAGCTCGTCGAGAACCACGACATCGACTTCAACCGCTGCTCCCTGCCCAACGTCGGTGGCATCACCGAGATGCTCAAGATTATGGCCATTTGCGAAACGCACGCCGTGGGCATGGTTTCCCACTTCACTGGACCCGTCGCCACCGCCGCTCTCGTGAACTGCTTGGTCACCTTTCCCGGCACCGTGATGTTCGAATACAACTACGGCGGCAGCAAGATCCCATATCTCCCCGAGTACACGGATTTCAAGGCCGGCAAGGTCGACCCCAACGAACGCCCGGGACTCGGCGTCACTCTAGACACCCGCCTCCTTACCCAGATCGAAGAAGTGACCCAGCCGGTCCGCCCTTGGATCTACAACCGCCCCGACGGGTCGCTCACCCACTGGTAGGTGGCCCGGAGCTCTGTCTTCCACCTGCCCTCAGCCGTTATTAAGGCAGCAATAAGTAGGCAAACGTGGTCTGGCCTTCAAATAGCTACGTATTGGGTGTTGGGCGTCAGAAGGAACATGCGCAAGGTCCAAGGCAGGCGCTGGGGCGAGCGGAGGCACACCAAGACGAACCGGCGAAAACCGGAAGCGCCCCGCAAGGCGGCTTTGCTAACTCCTTGGTGCTTCACGAAGTTCCTGACCTGCTCGTCGGGTTTGAGTTCCGGCGCATACGGCGGCAAAAAGAACAGCCGCAGTTTGCCCTTCTGGCCGGCCACGAGGTCGCGCAACGGGCGACTGCGGTGAATCGAGTGCCCATCGAGGACCAGAAACACGGGTTGCGGCAAGCCCGTCTACGTCCTCGTCGCCATCGCCCGTAAACGCCTTGGAATCAATATTTCCCTCTATAGCCTGCTGCCGGTGCTCAGCCTGAATCTCTAAGAGAAAACCACCATCCCCGACCTCCTGCAACGCTCTAAAAACAACACCGAATCCGCCATCTGCTGCAAACAACTAAGTCTGTTCGACTATTAACCGGACAGCAGTGCTTTGCGTCACGTTCTTCGGGAACGGTCCAATATGCTGAACACTTTCCCCGTGGACTTCGTTTCCGAGCGCCATTTTCGGCTACTTTCTGCTACGATTGGACAAAATTAAGGAGACGAAGGGGGTGAGAGATGGGCGGTGGCGGAACACCATCTGCGCCCGCGGTGGATCGGACGTTGTCAATTCTCGAACTGCTGTCGGTGACCAAAAGTGGTCAAACTCTATCGGAACTGAGCCGACGGCTCGGGTTGCCCAAGAGTTCGACCTACTGTCTGTTGGTCACCCTGGAGCGGCGGGGCTATCTGCTTCGCAACAACAGAACCCATCGCTATATGTTTGGCCTCAAGCTGTTCTCGGTTGCCAACATGGCACTCGGGGGAGTCGAGCTGCGGGAACAGGCCGCATGTTTCTTGCAGTCGCTCATGCAGCGCGCACGGTTGACGGTACACATGGCGATCATGGAGGACAATGAAGCGGTTCTGATCGAAAAGGTTGAGCCGCCCGGACTTGTCAGATTAGCCTCGTGGGTCGGAAAACGCATGGAACTACACTGCTCGGCCGTAGGTAAGTGTCTCCTGGCTTATTTGTCGGAACCCGAGTTTTTGCACGTGGTCCGAGATCATAGTCTGACCCGGAACAACGAAAACACGATCACATCGATCCGCAAGTTGAAACAGGAAGTGACGCAGATCAGGTGCGCTGGTTACTCGATCGAAGACGAGGAGGGGGAGATCGGTTACCGATGTGTCGGGGCGCCGATTTTCGACCACTCCGGCAATGTTATTGCGGCCATCAGCGTGGCGGGAACGACGGCTCAGATCAGAAGTGAAGAGTTTACCTACTTCGGCCAACTTGTTCGACAAACCGCGTCCGACATTTCCGAGGTGCTGTGTTTCATCCCGGTCAAGATCGAATCGTCAGGGCAATGACCTGGGCCGGGACAACGTCAATCAGAATGGCGGTTCGACCTATTAGACAAATTGTCGAGCCCGCACTCGAATTTGATCTCGCATTTCCTTTTTGGGCATCTACTGATAACCTCTTGATGGCCTCCGACGCCTTTATTCATGCGGGTTTCAACGTGACGAAGACGCTCTGGAGGTCAACACCCAATGGGTGAAGAACAAAATCGACCATTCCAGCTCTCCTTCCACGCCTCCCTCAAGGTCGATTTCCAGGGATCGCGGGCCCTCCGACGGGGGCCTGATTCTGGTGCGCGAGTAGGACAAACGTTTGGGCTTCGGCGATCTCATTGCCCAGCACCTGACCGACTTACGGAAGGGGAAGAACACGCAACTCCCGCTTGCGGACCTGTTGCGCCAGTCCGTCTGCAGCCGCATCGCGGGCTATGAGGATGTGAATGACGCCGAGCGTCTCTCGTAAGATCCGACGTTTCGGCTGATCGGTTCCGAGAAGATCTGGGATCGTGGGGCGGCGCTGACCTCCCGCTTGCAGACCTTTGAGGCCGAGATGCTCGCCGAGGAGGAGAACTTCGGCAGCTTGGCCCGCATAAACCGCAAACTGATCGGCAAGGCCGAAGCCCTCGATTCCCCGCAGCGGGTCGTGCTGGACATGGACTCGACAGAGATCCCTGTGTGCGGCCAGCAGGAGCAGAGCGTGTACAACGGCCACTTCGAGTCCACCTGATATCACCCGCTGCCGCTATTCAATCGGGAGGGCGACTGCCTGGCGCCAAAGCTGCGGCCCAGCAACGTCCAGAGTGCCGACGACTGGGAAGAACTGCTGCCTCCCGAGATCGAACGGCAGCAGAAGCTGGGCAAGGAAGTCGTATTCCGGGCCGACGCGGCCTTTGCCAGGCCGGAGGTCTACGAGGCGCTGGAACAGCGTGGCGTGAAGTACGCGATTCGCATCCCGGCCAACGACAGCCTGGAGAGGGACATCGCGGAATTGCTGACCCGTCCGGTGGGGTGCCCAAGCCCAAAGCCAGTGGTCTGGTACAAGAGTTTCCTGTACCAGGCATTTGCCGGAGTGCTGGGCCAACGACGAGCAGCGGCGGCGCAAAGCTGGTGTACCGGAGCCGATCGGATTCCAGACCAAACCCCAGATCGCAGCAGCCCAGATCCGACAGGCCGTGGCAGCGGAGGTGCCATCTGGCGTGGTGTTGGCCGATGCCGGCTACGGTGTCGATGGGCAATTTCGCGTTGCGTTGACGGACCTGGATTTGCGCTATGTGGTCGGCGTGCAATCCACGCTTTCGGTATGGGCGCCAGGGACCGGACCTGTTCCACCAAAACCGTGGAGTGGCAATCGCCGTACGCCGAAACTACTGCGACGAGATCATGAGTATCAGCCGGTTTCGATTAGACAACTCGCGCAGAGCCTCGCCCCCTCGGCCTGGAAATGCGTGACCTGGCGGCAAGGCGCCGAGCGCCCTCTGCGATCCCGGTTTGCCGCAGTGCGCGTCCGTCCGGCACACCGTGATTACTGGCAGGCTGAGGCTCATCCACAGGAATGGCTGCTGGTGGAGTGGCCCCAAGGCGAAGCCGAGCCCACCAAGTACTGGCTCGCCACGCTGCCATCCGACAGCAAGCTGAAGGAACTCGTGAAACTAGCCAAGCACCGCTGGATCATTGAGCGGGATTACGAGGAACTGAAGCAGGAACTCGGAGGGCCACTTTGAAGGACGCGGCTGGCGCGGCTTCCACCATCACGCCACGCTCTGCATTGCCGCGTACGGGTTCCTGGTCGCCGAGAGGAGCCGTTTTTCCCCCTCAGTCCGCTCCGGCCAACTGGAGCTACCCACGCCCCCACTCCCGGACAGCTTCCGCCCGCGCGGTCGCCCCGCCCTCGTGCGGACCGCATGATCCGCGCTCCATCGCTACTCTCCGCAGATTGCGGGCAACCTTCCTGATTCGACAACTGCCCCGCTATCTCTTTTGCGGCGCACTTCGTTTGTAATATGGTAGTATCAGCGCCTTAGGAGAACGCGTTCACAGCCGAGGAGCGCAAACGGGGTCACGATCCTATTCGGCGGTCTGACGTGGAAACATGCAGCCTTGATTCGCACCGCATTTCAGGGCAGCGGTTACAAGTGCGAAATCGTTTTATGTCCGGACATGCTCGCTTTTCAGCCCGGTAAAAAGTGCCAAAACAACGGCCAGTGCAACTCCACATATTTCACGGTCGGTGATCTTGTGCAGTACTTGCAGAGGCAACTGCGGGGGAAGGCGGGTTCTCTGCAACCGAAAAAGCCCGCACGCTGAATGAGGCGAGTGCTAGAAGAAATGCCAGGTGAATTCTAATCACGTCCGCTCTCTTCAAATCCTACCGCTTCGTCGAGGCTTCCATTCGATCGAGCTCCGTGCGCGCTGCTTGGAATTGTGGATCGGCTTTCAATGCTGCCCGGAGCTCTTGAGTGGCTTCGTCCCTTTTCCCTTGCTTCTTTGAAACCAGTGCGAGGTTGTAATGTGCCCAGGCGAATTCCGGCCGCGAGCGGATCGCCTCTTCGATCTCGTCGCGCGCCTGTTGGAGCTGGCCGCGCTGAAGGTACACGCTTCCCAACGTATTGTGCGCCTCGGCGGAAGCGGGATCGGTGCCAAGCGCAAAAAGCAGTTCCCGTTGAGCTTCACTCCAGTTCCTGGCCATTGCCGCGAGAACGCCGAGATTATAGTGTGCCGTATAGTTCCGAGAATCCACCGACAAAAGGTGCTGCAGCCGCGCACGCGCCTGCGCGTAATCTTTTTTCTGAAGATAGATATCGGCGAGCAGTTCCTCGGCGCGCGTGTACCGCGGCTCAAGCGCCAGCGCGGCCTGGAGTTCCTTAATGGCCGCATCGGGACGGTGGAGGCGGAACTCGCACAGTGCCAGATCGAAATGCGCCAGGGCGTTCAGTGGCGCCCGCTCGATCGCTCGCTTGAATTCCAGCGCCGCTTCCGCGTAATGGCCCGATTGCTGATGGTTCAAGCCCAGGCTGATCCGGATATCGACGACGTCAGCCAGCTTCTCGCCGAGTTTCTGCAACAGGCCATCGGATTCTGCCAGGCGGTTCGCCGACGCAAGTGCGCGTGCGTGCCCGAAAAGCTCAAAATCGCCGATGCGATCTTTGGGATCGATATGGGACTCCACCCGGATGGACGTTGTGGGCCCACCCAAGTAGCCGAGCGAGCGCAGGGCGTTCACGGTCTCTGGCGTGGGCGGCCGCACCTTCGCAGCGGACACACCCGCCAGCAGTGCCATCATTCGTTTTCGCAGATCGATCGCTATTGACCGCTGCGCCGTGTAGAGGTTCTGAGATTCGCGAGAATCGCTCGAAAGGTCGTACAGTTCGGGACTTGGAGCGTCGATGTATTTGTAACGGCCCAGCCGCAGAGTTCGCAATGCTGCGCAGCCAAAGTGATTGCGCGCATAGAGACTTTCCGAATAGATTTCCTCCACGCTTTTCCTCGTGATGAGGCTATGGCCCCGCATCTCGCTCGATCGGGATAGCCCGAGCGCATCGAGAATCGTCGGAGCGACGTCTAGCAGACTGGCTGGTTCCGCGATGCAGTCCTGCGAAACACGTTTGGACCCTGCCGGCCAGTGAAAGATGAGGGGCACATGAAGCGTACTCTCATAAACGAAATAGCCGTGTGTGCTCTCACCGTGTTCATTGAGACCCTCGCCGTGATCGGAGGTGAACACGATCAGCGATTTCTTCAGAAGGCCACAGCGTTCGAGGAACGCCAGAAGATCTCCGAGCACCCGATCGACGTACGCCAGTTCCGCTTCATAGGCCGTCTCACCGCGGCGCAGGCGCGGGTCCGGCGGGAGATCGTAGGGTGTGTGCAGATCGTAGAGATGGAGGAACAGGAAGAACGGCGAGTTTGCATTCTGATCGAGCCAGCGTATGGCCGTAGCCACCACTTGAGCGCCCGGTCGCTTCAGATCACCCACGTCCGCGACAGTCTTGTTATGAAGATCGAACGGGCTGTCGTAAACATCGAAATCGCGGCTCAATCCGAAACGCCGGTCCAGTACGAAACTCCCCACGAACGCTGCAGTATGGTACCCGGCATTCTTCAAAACGGTCGCAAGCGTTGTCCCGGCGACAAACGGCACCCCATTGTCTTCGACTCCATTTGCGAAAGGGTACGTGGAAGTGAACAGAGCGACGTGGGAGGGCAAAGTCAGCGGAACGAGCGAGCTCACCTGGGAGAACAACGTGCCGTTTCCTGCGATCGAATCGATGTGCGGCGTTATCTTTCGGCCGGCCTGATAGCAACCGAGGTGATCGGCACGTAACGTGTCCACCGAGATGAGGATGACCGGCGTGGAAGGCTGGGCGTTGCCAATGGCGCATGCCAGCATTGCAGCGGACAGGTATCCGAGGCGAAACAAGGTATTATCTTTTTAGCACGAACGCCTCCATGTGGCAAGTGCCATATCACTTGCCATATCACTTGAGTGCCGTATTACTTGAGTTCCAGCTTCCAATTGTGGATTCCTATGCCTATTCTCCGCAAAAACTCCGTCCGAGCCGAAGTCGCGATCCGGTGACGTGCTAAAAACAGCACCAGCACCCAATCCGTCCAGAAATTCCGCCGCGCGCTCGGCGACCACGGCCTCATTCAGAAAATCCAGAACAGCTACTGTTACAAGGGCACGAAAAGAGGATGGCTGATCCTCACCGCTGTGATTGCCGCTTCCAATGCCACTGTGAACATATTCATTCCAAAGACCGCGTGATGAAAGTTGTTGCGAGCGTAGGGAGATTTGATTGTTAGAGCGGTTCCATATCTTCTGTGAACCGTGGCCCTTTCGCCCAGAGACGGGTGCTGCACTCCTGGCCGTACTCCGGCCGCCCGAGGGTGTGGCCTACGCTTATCCCGAAACTGCCCTAGTAGTACATGCGGCTTACGTCGACCGGCTCGTCCTGGGCCGCTTTCACTACGGCACGGACACATAGTTCCTCGGTTACTTCGGCTGCGCATCGTCCGCGCCGCTGGGCGCGCTCGCAGTGCAGTTGCTGGTCGGCAGCCTGCTGCCACGGTTTAGCCTCTGGAACGTGGTGGTGGAAGCGGCGGTGGCATTCAGCGTAGTTTGGCTGATCCTTTTCTGGATGTACCGGACGAAGACGTTCGTTAGGGTGTAAGCGCGAGACGACACCCAGAATAAAAGCGCTTGGAGCGCCGGCGTCGATTGAGGCGGCAAGCGAGATCAGCGAAATGCCCTTGCGACCCGTAGCATACAGGAGTGTGGGCTGCGCCCGTGAATCCAGTAGCCCATGTCGTTGCTCACCGGCCGGTCCACACCGGCGGGTACGGACTGTTGGGTCTTCAATTTCGAATCACGATTTGCCATCGGCTCCATCACTTCCTCGAGGTACACGGGCGATGGCATCGATCTCCACCTTGATGCCATCCCCAATCACCGATTGCACTGTGGTGCGCGCAGGTCTCACGTTAGTAAAGAACTCTCGGTACGCCAGGTCGAAGCGGTCAAAGTCACGAATGTCCGCCAAGTGGCAGGTGCATTTCACCACGTCGTCAAACGTGCAGCCCGCCTGCGCCAGAACCTCTCCCATGTGCGCAAGTGTGAGCCGGGTTTCCTCTTCGATGGTTCCGTGAACCACCGCCCCCGTTACCATATCCTGCGCGGCATGGCCGCTGACAAACAGCCAGCCATCACACACTACGCCTGCGGAATAAGATCCGGTAGAAACCAATTTGTCGGGGTGCTTGATTGCTCTTTTCGCCATGCCGGCTAGGCTCCGAATTAGTGAGGCTGGCTGGCCGCCGCAGCCACCGTGGGATTGTGCGGGAGTTTGAGGCGATCGAGCAGCGCTAGAATCTGCGTGTTCAGGAACGAAATGCGGTCGTCAAGATGGCTGTCCAGCTCCAGAGCCAGCTGGCGGACCACCGTTCCCGGCAGAATACCACGGGCTTTCAACAGCCGCTTCTCCGCGTGGTGAAAAAGCTCCATATGCTGGAGGCTGAAAACAATTTGCGGCAAGACGCCCTGAAAAACCTCGTAGGCCCTCACCGCGTCACCGTTAGCGGCGAGTCGGAAGATCAGGGCGAGCAAATCCGTCACGGCCAACCCAGGCATCACTCCGCAGATGCCCGCCGGAATGAGATCCACGATATACATTCCGCCCCAGCCTTCGAGCACGCCCACCTCCCCGTCCGTCGCTTCCAGAATAGAAACCACCTTGGGAGCCATCATGGGCTCCTCGAGCTTGACCCAACGGAAGTGTGGATGAGTGCGGTGCAAATCCGCGACCAAGCGGGGTGTAATAGTGGGTCCGAACGGGTTGACATCCTGAATCAGCAGGGGAATATCGATGGAGGAGAGAATTCGGTCGAAGTAGCGCCAGAGGTCGCGCTCGCTGAACGCGAAGATGCGCGGCACGGCGGCCGCGATCGCCGACGCCCCTGACTTCTGCGCCTCCAAAGCAGACTCGAGCGCTTGCGTGGTCGAGACGAAATTGACCTGCGCGAACACCGGAATCCGGCCGGCGGCCTGCTCCACAGCTTCCGCGACCGCGCGTAGTCGCTCATATTCCGAAAGCTTGTAAAACTCGCTGGCGTACGCCGGCAGACACATGGCGCAGGCGCCTGCCGCGCAGGCGAAATCCACCAGGCATCTCAGTGAGGGCCAATCCACCTGTTCCTCGCGGGTAAAGGGAGTGGGGACGATGGGCACGATGCCATTTACCCGAAACTCGCGCATCTTCGCCATGCCTGTTCTTTCTCCTATTCCCGCAAAGCTGCCGCCCGCATCCGCCTTCGCTCTTCGTAGACCGTAACTAGAAATGTGCCCGTGAAAACCAGCAGGCCGCCCAATACCAACTGTGTGGTGATCTTCTCTTTGACGAACATGGTCGAGAACAGGACGCCGAACACGGGCAGCAGGTAGATCGAGAGCGAGGCCTGGGTCACATCAATTTTGTCAATCACCCAGAAGTACAGTAACATCGAAACGCTGAGACTGAGAATGGCAATGGTCAGCAGGCTGGCCCAGACACCCAATCCCAGGGAAAGCAACTGGGCAGCCGAGGGAGGCTCGAGGATCATCATCAACACCAGCAGTTCCAGGTCTGTCACCAGAAAGCTATATACGAGCAATTCGACCGGGCTGAAGGTCTCGAGCAGCTTTTTGCTGTACGTGTTGAAAAACGCGCTGCCCAGGCAGCTCGCGAAAATCAGCAGGTTACCCAGAAGATAAGTTTCTCGGAAGAGCTCGACTGACCTCCAGTCGATATCGGACACCAGCAACACTCCGCCGATTGCTAGCAGGAAAGACAGCCAGCGCACGGCTGTCATCCTCTCGTCCAGCAGAACCACGGCCATAATCGCCATCAGAACCGGGATGGTTAAAGTCAGAACGGATGCGTTGGATGCCAGCGAGCGCTGTACTCCCCAGGTCAAACCCAGTTGCGCAGGGACGATGCCGAGTGTGCTAGCCAGGATAAGATCACGTAAGACCACCGCCCTGAGACGCGGTGGCGCCTTCTGGCCGCGGCTCAACCGGACGAGCGGTGCAAACAGCAGCGTGGAGAGCGCCAGCGGGATAAAGGCGACGGTCACCGGCCCGAGACGCTGAGTCGCGATCTTTGCCCCGGAGAACTGGAAGGCCCACATCAGGTTCACGAGCGTCAGAACCACAAAGTACTGAATCGAAGACCGGCTGCCAAAGGTGGTCCGCGCTTCGACGGTTTCCGGGGATCCAGTTTGTTTCACACCCACCTTTCCCGTCGGCCGCCTCACATGCGCGGCCGAAGCTCCTCTAAGTCTGGCAGCCTATCGCCGTCCTTGAAAGCGTGGATAGCGTCCCAGAGGCGCGTCTGCAGGCGCCGCCAGTATTCGTATTCAGCTTTCCACCGCCCCAGCACGCTGAGCACGCGATGGTCCGTGTATTCGCCTGAGCCACGCCGAGCGTCGGCTCGTCGATTGGGGACCACTCGCTGGACAAAGAGTACATTGAAGGAAGATGGTACGCCAGCACCAGAAGCGAGTACAATATCTCTGCGTCGTATTCCTCCGGCGCCGTCCAATAGGCTGTATGCTTTCCCAATGACCCTCGTTTCCATGCGCCATTTGCTGCTACAACCCGGCAAACACGGCCACGAGGGAGTGTAAAACGAGTGCCAGGGGAACGCCGTGTGCACCTGCCGTCGAGCGGACACTTTCGATCTTAGAACTGCTGTCTAATGTAAAGAGCGGGCTGACTCTGCCGGAGCTGAGCCGCCGGCTCGAGCTGCCCAAGAGCTCGACCCATTGCCTGTTGGTTACGTTGGAGCGAAGCGCTTAGCAGCTTCGTAACGATCGAACGCATCGCTACATGTTTGGCCTCAAGCTATTCTCGGTTGCCAACATGGCACTCAGGGGAGTCGAGCTGCGGGAACAGGCCGCATGTTTCTTGCAGTCGCGCATGCAGCAGTCCCGGCTTACCGTGCATATGGCCATCCTGGAGCGAGACGAGGGCGTTCTGATTGATAAAGTCGAGCCACCTGGCATCGTGAGATTGGCCACCTGGGTTGGGAAGAGTCTGGAACTGCACTGCTCGGCCGTCGGCAAATGTCTTCTGACTTATCTTGAGGAATCCGAGTTTGTGCGCCTGGTCCGAGATCGTGGTCTACGCCGGAATGACGAGAACACCACCACTTCGATCCGAAAACTAAAACAGCAGATCGCCGAAATAGGGCGAGCCGCTATTCGATTGAGGACGGAGGGGGGAGATCGGTTGCCGAGGTGCAGGGGTGCCTATTTTCGACCACTCCGGAACTGTCGTGGCCGCCATTAGTGTCGCGGGCACCACATCCGACATCAGGGCGGAAGACCTCACCTACTTTGGCGCAATGGACCGCTGAACGGCTTCCGACGTCTCTGAGGCCTTGGGGTTTCATCCTGCCCAGAAGCACATTGGGGGCGAAACGACCTGACAGCGCGGCGGCTTTGGGCCATGTCGAGACTCGTCGGGGTCTGCGGAACGCATGTGTCCACCATGTTAGACAGATTCTTCCCGTAGGGCCACAATGAGCTTGCAATCTTGAGGTTAGCGGAGTATGAATTGCAACAGGGTGTCCTAAAACTGGACAGGGTTATTGTGTCACCGAAGGAGGTTACTGTATCTGGAGGGCGGTACGTTTGCCGGAGAGCAGGCCTCCCACATCGGGGAAGAAAGGGACAGGATCCATAAATCGAAGGGATTTTATCGGCATGGCTGGCGCGGGAATCGCGCTCCTGCTTGAAGACGTAGACATCCCGGCCCTTTATGATATCAGCAAAAAAAACCAGGCGAGCGCCCAGGACCTGGTTGTGACGTCGGGTCAGAAGAAACCGAAGGGCTACTCGGCCGGTGAAGAAAACTACAAACGATTGATCGACCGCGACGACATCGCCGCCGTGCTGAGTGCGACGCCGTGGGAGTGGCACACTCCCATGGCTGTCTACGCGATGGCAAACAACGATGAAAACAAGGAAATATGCCAGTATCGAGGTGCCTTCGGCCATTACCATCGACGAGTGCTGGGAACTGATCAAAACGCAGGAGCAGACGAAGACACCTTGGATGATGCTCGAAACTGGAGCTCCCACCTGGACAATCTCGCCCTGCTCAATATAATTCGCAAGCGCATGCTCGCTGATATCATTTACGCGCACTGCGCCTATTTGCACGATTGCAACGATATTTGGTTCTTCGATAACAAAGGCAAATTACACTGGTCGGGAAACTATCTAATCAAGCGAAATGCCAACCAGTATCCGACTCACGGTCTGGGACCGGTGCTGGCAAGTGCGACCTGATTGGTCGGCTCCGCGCCAATGCATTCCGTTTCTCACAAGAATTTGCCAGACAACAAAGTAAAGAAGGAAAATATGTTTTGTGTACGAGCTAGTATTATTGTGATCTGCGCTTTGGTCCTGCCTTGCTGGGGAATAACTGAGCACAATCCCGTGCTCCCACGACCTCAACAAATTCTGTACGGGCACGGAAGTATTGCCTTGCGTGGCTTGACCATTCGCTTTGCCTCCATTCCCGCCTCTGAGGACCGCTTTGCTGTGAATGAGCTTTGTTCATTTCTCTCACAAAAGTCCGGGACTTCGATCACGATTTCAGAAAGTACCGAGCCTACGCACTCGATCTCGTTGCAGCGAACGGGCCCCATCGACCCGCTGCCCGTTCCTGGAGAACGCACCGGTCCCGACTCGCGCGAAGCCTATTCATTGAAGGTCTCTTCTGAAGGCGTCACCATTCATGGACGTTCATCGGCGGCCTTATATTACGCAGTGCAGACGCTGTCCCAAATGGTGGAAGGCAGTGGCTCAGAGGCGATTCTACCTGAGGTTGAAGTCCATGACTGGCCCTCTCTCGCTTATCGAGGAATTATGGTTGATACCAGTCACGGGCCGTTGCCGACCGAAGAGGAGATCAAGAGGCAGATCGATTTCTTGGCTCGCTGGAAGGCGAACCAGTATTACTTCTACTCCGAAGCTAATATCGAGCTTCGCGGCTATCCGTTGATCAACCCCGGCGCGCAATACACACAGCAGCAGATCCGGCGAATCATCGACTACGCACGGCAGCGTCACATCGACGTGGTGCCTTGTGTGGAACTCTATGGTCATCTTCATGATCTCTTCAGGATTGAGCGTTACTCCAACCTCGCAATTCTCCCTCACGGGAGCGAGTTCGATGCGCGAAATCCGGAAGTCATGCCGCTGCTGACCAACTGGATCGGCCAATTGGCTGATTTGTTTCCAAGCTTGTTTTTTCATATCGGATTCGATGAGACTTCGGAAACCGGTATGGTATTGGATCGCAATCATGTCAAGCCCGCTAAGTTATACCTGGAGCAGTTTCGACAGGTATCTGACCTGGTCCACCGGCATGGAAAGACTGTGCTCATGTGGAGCGATATGTTTTCAAAATATCCTGAGCTGATTCCGCTGATTCCATCCGGCACAATAGTCGTATCGTGGGGCTACGATCCCACCGTCTACGAGCCCTATTGGAAACCTTTTGCCGATCTTCCCATACCCAAGTTCATTGCTCCCGCGGTAAGCATTTGGGACCAAGTTGCCCCCGATTTTTCGCGCTCATTCTCCAACATCGATACGTTTCTCGCCGCTGGTCGCCGACACGGAATTTTAGGTATGATCAACACCCTTTGGACGGATGGCGTTGCTGTCCTAATAAGGCCCGCGTTTCCGGGAATCGCGTACGGAGCCGCAGCGGCCTGGCAAGCCGAGCCTATCGACAGAGCGAGTTTTTTTTCCGACTACGCGAAGGTGCTCTATTCGGGACCTGCTTCGGCCCATGTAGCTTCGGGGCTTGACGCGCTGAGCCGCTCGGAAACGACACTCGTCAATGCTTTGGGTGCGCCGCTGCCCTCGTTCTGGGACGATCCTCTCAATCCCCGTCATTTAGCTCGAGCAGTTGCCCACAAGGAAGAGTTCCGGCAGACGCGCCTTCTGGCTGAAGAAGCAGAGGAGCATCTCGCTCTCGCCCTGCAACTCGGCGGAGACGCTTCGACGTTGTCCGATTTTCGACTGGAAGCGCAAATGCTCGACTATGCGGGGATGAAGAACCTGTACGCTGCTGAAATGGCGGACTTCTGGCGGGATATGGGCTCGCATCCCAGCCGCGATAAGTTGGATTTCTACATACGGGGTGAGATCAGCTCTGACGGTCACAGCCGCATTGCCGATCTGATGGACAGTAGTGGAGATTTGCGGCAGGCGTATAGCGCAGCCTGGCTTAATTCGTACACTCCTTATCGCCTCGGTGGCGTCCTGGGGAAATGGGATGCGGAGTTGCAGTACTGGTGGAGGTTGAAGAGACGACTGCATGATTATGTGGCGACATTCCATAAGGGCGATGCCCTCCGGCCGCTAGAATCCTTCAGCGCAGGGTATTGAGGGTACATCAATGAGACTTTCAAGAATTCTCTTGCCGTGTGCTGCCGTTGCACTCAGCGCATTGCACGCTGAACATAACCGGCTGATCCCTGTGCCGCAGCAAGTTCACTACGGCGCCGGCGAATTGGCCGTCGCAGGGCTGCAAACGCGGTTTGCTTCGGCCCCTTCGGCCGCAGACCGCTTTGTAGCAAGGGAAATCGCGGCGGTTTTCGGCTCATCCCTGCGGCATCCTGTCGCAATTGATGAGTCTGGGCGGGCTACGCCCGCAATCAATTTGGTGCGGTATGGCGGCGGAGCGCCGTTACCGGATAAGAAAGAGACGGCGGGCTTGGATTCGCAGCAGTTTTACGAGCTGCGGGTTACGCCGGATGGAGCTGGGACTCCCGCAAGATCCTCAGCCGGGCTGTTCTATGGTGCTCGGACCCTGATGCAGTTGGTGGAGGGCGACGGTGCAAAATCATCTTTGCCCGCGGTGGAAATGAAGAACTGGCCGCGCGTTGAAAGGCTACCCCCTCATCATCCCGGCGCACGGTACAGCCAGGATGAGGTCCGGCAAATTATCAATTACGCGCGCGAACGACATGTAGATGTGGTGCCCTGCCTGGAGTTCTACGGCCATTTGCATGACGCGTTCCGGCAGGAGCGCTACGCGGATCTCTCGCCTTTACCGCACGGCGGGGGAGATCAACCCGCGGAACCCTAAGCTGATAGGAGATGCTGAGGGACTGGGTGGCTCAGATGACAGGCGTGTTTCCTAGCGTGGCTTCTTTTAAGTGCCTTTACTGTTCCGGCGGATTAATGGGCCGTGGGAAGCAGCGAGTGACAGGGTTGCGGCTCGAGGTCCCTAACGACACTGTAAAGAAACTTCAGAGACGGGACACTAGCCACTGGTTTCATGTTGGCCTTGATGAGCAATGGAAACTGGAATGCGCCGGAAGCAGCGCGGCAGGCGGAGTCGCACCTGCGAAGCTCTATCAGGACCATCTCAATGAGATGGCACGTCTTCTCCTGAGTCACGGCAAAAGAATGATGTTCTGGGCGAATGTGAGCGCCGGCGCGGCGCTGTTCGATCGCTATCCAGAACTCGCCTTTCAACTACCGGAAGGCGTGGCCGCGGTGCCGCGGCACCACCTTGCCGAAAAAACTTACCAGCATATGCTCGAGCCGTTCAGTAAGGCTCGTGTCCCGATGGTGATCGGTACCGGAATCTGGGAATGGCAGGATATTCCGCCGGATTTCGAGCTGACGTTTTCCAACATCGGCGGTTTTCTCGCAGATGGACGTAAGCACAATATTTTTGGCGTCGTGAACTCAAACTGGTCCGACGATGCTCAGATTCTTTCCCGGTCCACATCGCCGGCAATGGCCTATGCTGCAGCAGCCGCGTGGCAAACTGCGCCGATGGGCCGGAAGCATTTCTATGCCGATTACGTTTATCCCGTCGCAGCAGCGCCTGATGTGGCAATCGCGCTGAAATCACTCGCGCAGGCGCAGACCGACATACTCCACGCCCTCGGCTACGAAACCCGCTTTCGGTTATGGGATTATCCGCTGTATCCGTCCTGGCTCGAACATATGCAAAGCCGCCTCGACCTGCGTCGCAAGGCGCGCCTAGAAGCCGAGGACGCAGAGGAGCATCTGGAGAGGGCGCTGGCGTTAAATCACGATGCCTACACAATTCCAAGTCTTCTGGTGGGAGCCAGTTTAATTGATTGCGCGGGAATGAAATTCATGTATGCCGCGCAGTTGGCCGAGATCTTCAGCAAGAAATTCGGCCCTAATCCCACGCGTTCCGACGTCGGATTCTGGCTAAACACTCAGGGCAGTTCTCGCGACCACGAGCGCTTTGCCGATATCATGGACGGCATCAAAGAAATTGAAGACGACTACTGGTCGGCACGGCTGGCGGAATACACGTCGTGCCGGATGGAAACCGCGCTGGGCAGATTTGGCGCCGAGTACGAATACTGGCAGCGATTTCAAGCCAATTGGGGGAAATTCAAGCAGGAATTCAAAGACAAGGATCCTGTGCCTCCTCTCGATGCCTTCCGTCCGTGGGGAATTAAACGATGACACAGGGTGACTGCCACCGCCAGCAGGCAATCGTTTGAAGACAAAAAAATATGGATAAAACAAACGGTTCGAAGGTTATGAACCAGCCCGTCGGCCTCGTCGGTCTGGGCCTGATGGGGCAGGGAATCGCGACGTGTTTCCTGGCGCATGGATTCAAAGTCATCGCCTATAACCGGACCGCAAGCCGGGCGAAGGCGAGCATCGCGCACGTCGGTTCCTCGCTCAAGGAGATGGTGCGCCGCAAATTGACAACGGCCGCGCGCATCCGTGACTGGCGTGAGCGCTATCAACTCGTGACCGGGTTGGATGGTCTGGCGCCCTGCGGGCTCATCGTGGAGACGATAAAAGAGGACCTAGAGCTGAAGAGGGAAATCTACGGCAAACTCGAAGACGTCCTTTCCGCCAAAGCGATCATCTCCTCGAACACCTCCAGCATCCCGATCACGCTCCTGCAACACGGGCGGAAGCATCCTGAGCGCTTCATCGGGATGCACTGGGGCGAGCCGGTCCAGGTCATGCGGTACCTCGAAATCACGCCAGGCAAGCAAACGTCTCAGGATACCGCCCACACCGCCAAGCTGGTTGGCCAATTTTGCGGAAAAGAGCCGACGCTGCTGAACGCGGACATCCGCGGCTTTCTTTCCAACCGCCTGATGTATGCCATGCTCCGCGAGGCTTTCTATCTCGTGGAACAAGGCATTGCGAGCCTGGAAGACGTGGATCGCTCTTTCCGCAACGACATGGGCTGGTGGACGACAATTGCCGGACCTTTCCGATGGATGGATCTGACCGGCATCCCCGCCTATATGGCCGTGATGGAAGGACTGCTCCCGGAACTGTGTAATACAACCGAGGTTCCGAAGCTCATGAAGGATCTCGTCGCCCGCGGAGCGCTAGGTATCGCCAACCACGACGGTTTCTACCCATACGACAAGGCGAGTTCGGCGAAATGGGAGAAGGCCTGGGTGGATTTCACGTACGACATCCGAAAGCTGGTGGAGAAATACGATAAGCGAGTCAAGTTATAACTCAGCGTATTGGCAAACGTTGAGGATGTTTTGCGGGCGGTCATGCGGTGGAAGGTCAAGAAGCCGCATTTCGCAATCGTGGAGGAGAGCTAGAATCGAGCATCGGGCCGACAGGATGGCCACAAGTTCACTCGCGGCGAACCGGTCTTCATCGGCCGCGTCCGCGGGTACGACGATGTTCAAACCTTTGAGGGGGCGCTGGCCCGAACTGTAGTGAACCTGTTGCGATTTCGGCACGAGCGGTGAATGCGCAGTGACAATGCCGGCAAAGAAAAGAGTAGTGAACAAAAATCTCAAGCGGAACGCTACGTAATTACCTCTGCTTACCTCTGATCTATACAAGTACGGCTCCGTTTCTGAACACGTGCCGGATACCGGCGGGCGGAAGCGTGGGATTGTCGTAGGAGGCCGGGCTGTTCACTATCTCGGGATCGAATACAACCACGTCGGCAAAATAGCCGCGCTCGAGACGCCCGCGCTTCGGAATCCCAAAACGGCGCGCCGGCTTGTCCGTAATCTTGTGAACCGTTTGCGGCAGCGTAAGCCATTTCCGCTCGCGGCTCATTTCACCGAGCAGCAGAGGGAACGTTCCATAGAGCCGGGGATGAGAGCGGCCCTTTACGTAAAAACCATCGCTGATGATGCACGAGAGCGGATGCGAGAGCATCTGGCGCAGGTTGGCTTCGCTCTGGTTAAGTTCCTGCATGTTGACGCGGCCGCGCTCCTCCTGAATCAGGTCTAACACCACTTCCGCAGGTTCTCGTGCGCGGCTCTCGGCAATCGTCGCAATGCTTGTTCCAAGGAGTCCGGAGTTGGCTCGCGAGTGGACAGAAGAAATCAGTATCCCTTTCCAGCCTTGCGCCAAACTCGCTTCGGTCTCGGCTGCGATGCGTTTCCTTTCGGTGGCATCGGCCAGCCGGGCAAGCAGACCATCGATTCCGCCTTCGAGCGCCCGTTGCGGAAGGAGTTGCGTCAATACAGTACTGCCGTGAGTGTACGGATAGCAATCGAAGCCAACGTCGAGACCTTCAGCCCGAGCCGTCTCGATTCTTTCCAGCACCGCCGCTTGCTTGTCCCAATTGCGAGGACCGACCGCCTGCAGGTGCGAGATTTGCAGCCTGCAACCGGTCCGACGCGCGAGCTCCAATTGCTCATCAACGGCTTCGATCAAATGATCGCCATAATCGCGCATATGCGTGGCGTAGGTTTTTCCATGCCGCGCAACAACACAGCACAGCCGCTCCAGCTCTTCAAACGGGGCGCTGGCGCCTGGTGAATACATGAGGCCGGTAGAAAAACCGCACGCACCGTCTGAAAGTGAGTCTGCGAGTTTGTTCTCCATCCAGTCAACATCTTGCTCGGCCAGCAGCCCCAGGCGGTTTCCCGCACGGGCAATGCGAAGACTACCATGCCCGACGAGCGAGAATACGGTGGTTGCAGTTGCGTGGGCCGCTTGCTCGAGATATGGCTGAGCGCCCGCCCAGCCCCAATCCTCGCCGCCGAAAAAGATTGGGTTCGCAAATTCGTGCAGCAGCTTCAGATCGAAAGGCACGGGATAAGGCGAAAAGCCGCAATTGCCGACGACCTCGGCAGTGACGCCCTGCGCGACTTTCTCCCGGCGGCCTTCGAGAACCTGAAGATCCGAGTGACTATGTGAATCGATGAAGCCTGGCGCGACCGCCAAGCTATGGCAATCGACTACGCGCGCATCCGCTGGCGCTTCGAACGAACCAACCTCAGCTATTGTTTGGCCGGCGAGGAGCAGGTTACCCAGACGTGCAGGCGCACCCGTACCGTCGATCAGCGTGCCGCCTTTTAACAGGATAGTCTCCACGGCTATTGCAATCTTATTGCAGTTGTTTTACTTTTCGGCATATCTCAGCGCCAGCGCGCGGATGTCACAACTGAACCCTAGCAATCGTTTCTCCCAGCGTTTCGCCTGCGCCGGTGTGTAGCAATGGAATCCCTTGGCGTTGGAAACGCCGCGTGCACCGAATCCCACGACCTCTTGCATGAGTTTCGGCACCTGCGTATCGCGGCACAGGTCCGGAAGCAAGTGGCGCATCACCGCCGCATACGCCGGGATCCCCGTCAGGTCCGTGTAGCGGAAGGGTCCGGCCACGGCGATCCGATAACCCATGTCGTTGCGTACCGAGCGGTCCACATCTTCGAACGTAGCGCATCCATTCTCAACCAAGTAGAATTCTTCGCGCATCACGGCGTACATGATCCAATTGGCGATAAAGCCGCGAATGTATCGGCCGACCAGCGTCGGCTCTTTGCTTCAGCGAGCAGCAAGGCGCATGACTTTCTCTGCACTCCGCAAATCGGTCCGGTTGCTGCAAATCACCTCCAGGAAGCGCAAAATGTTGGCGGGATCGCCCTAGTGAATGCCTAAACTCCGCTCAGGATGGCGCGCTCCGCGTTGCAGCTCAATCACCGGCAAAGCGGATGTGTTGCTGCCGATGAGCGCCTCGGGCGCAATAACTTCCGGAGCTCTCGTGCCATCCCCTTCGCTAACGCAGTCGTGGATGTCTCGAGCACTATCAACACAGCTCCGGTCAGAACTTTAGCTTGAGGCCGAATTGAATGTCGCGCGGAGTGCCGGCTTCTCCCGTAAGCTGGCCGGCGGTGCTGCTACCGATGGTCGCGTCAGGTGTGTTGAAATAAGGATGATTGAATAGGTTGAAAAACTCGGCCCGGAATTCGAGATTCACTTTCTCCGTAAGCCGGTTTCGTTTGATAAATGCAACGTCCCATTGCTGCATACGTGGCCCGTACAAGATATTCTTGCCGGAATTCCCGAAACGCGGTGTTCCATTTTCCAAAGCCTGCGAGAGCGCGTCGGTGGTGAAGCAGTTGGTATTAAACCACTCTGCCACTGTTTGAGGGCCGGCGCCGTTGCATATCCGATCTGGTCTCGGATTGGTCGAGCCGGTGTTCGAGAAATCCTGATTCGCGTTAACGGTAAACGGGAGGCCAGTCTGCAATGTAACGATGCCGGAAACTTCCCATCCTCCCGCCAAGGCATTCGCAAGACCGCCACCGTTCAAAAAGCGTTGTCCCTTTCCAAAGGGTAACTGCCAGATCGGTGTCAGCACGAGCCGCTCTTTAACGCTGATGTCCGAGATCCCATAGCCTGCCCTGGCATTATTGTCGTTCTGCAACCCGGAAACTGAATCCGTGTTGCCTCCGTTCTCGTCCAGAGCCTTGCCGTAGGTATTAGCAATCAGAACTTGAAAGCCATGGGAGAATCTTTTAGTGACCTTAGTCGTAAGGGCATCATAGTTCGAAATGCCATCGAACGAATCGTATAGCATGATGTTGAAGTCAGGCCATGGCCGCCGCGATTGCAGGGGACCAACTCCAGGCACCGCCTGATTGCCCCACAGATGAATTAAGTCCAGGTGATTGCCCCGATTCCCCACGTATCCAACCTCCAGCGCCCAGTCTTTCGCCAACTGCGACTGGATGCTGGCGCTCCATTCATACACGGTCGGTGTGGCATAAAACGGGCTCGGCATTAGCTCCGAGGTGATTTGCGATAGAGGAACCGACGCGGAATTTGCAAACATCGTCTCGGTCGTTGTCGGAGCACCATTGGTTAGCGGCGGTGGCGATCCGAAAGCAGTGTTGTAAGTAGGCGTTTGCGTGAAGACCGGGTTGTTATTAACAAATGAACCTTGAATGTTGGTGATAGGCAAATCGTTGAATACTCCCGCCCCCGCGTGAACAATGAATTTATCGGAGTTTAGCGGACGCCACGAAACTCCGAGCCGCGGATCAAAGTTTCCGTGACCAGGGCCCAAGCTAAGTTCCCGGATTTTATTCCCAGTAAAGCCCAGTTGTTTTCTCATCGCTGAAGTCATGACCAGGCACTGTCCGTTAGCGTTGAGGAAGTAAGAATTTGAACAGAGTGCATCGTTAGCGGCATCGGGTAGAGCGGTCAGCAGGAGAGCATCTCCGGGGGTTGAATTATACGCCAGCGGATACAGCGTGGCAATCAGGTTGTTCTCATCGTATGGCTGCTTGCGATACTCCCACCGAAGGCCAAACTCCACACTCAATCGAGAGTTGACGCGAAAGTGATCCTGGGCAAACAGACTGAACCATGCTCCGCCGGTCAGCTTGTTGATAATTGGGTTTCTGGTGTACAGGCCGCCCGAAGGGAAGCCGAGTTCCAGATCGGCCAGATCGGAAATGGCACTAACGTTCGGGATTTCTCCGGCCAGAGATGAGAATTGCCCGTTGAAGCTGATGTTTCCATTCTCCTGGATGGGATCTTGCACTCCAGGAGTCTGCCAGAAGTTGGCATCGACGCCGGCCACGAAGGTGTGCCGGCCAACAACCTTGGTGACGGTGTCTTCGAACTTCTCAATTCTATCGGGCAGAACATCTGGGAAATAGCTGCTCTCTCCCACGCCCTGAAAATTGCTGAAGCTGAACTGGGGATACTCTTCCAACTGTGGCGTGCCAGCTTGCAGCCCCTGAATACCGAAGCTGGCTATAAGACCCGGCTTCCGAGGGCACCCCTGGCAGGACTCAATGAGAAAATCCTGCTGGTAGCCTACGCGCACATCGTTAATCAAAGTCGGGCTGAAAACGCGGGTCCAGCCGCCCGCGACATTCCAGCCTCTGTAGTGTTGGTAAGTATTAAAAGGATCGAAGCTTCCGGGGAACAACTGGTCGGAATTGCCGAACAAAAAACGGCCAAACAGATGATCTTTATCGGTGAGGACCTCGTCAACGCGCGCATCAAATTGATCGTCTGGGCGCCGCAAGGGCGTCTGGTTTACGAAATTCGGGCTGCCGGCGCGGTTGGGTGCGGGATAGAGAGCCAGAACCTTCTGCGCCACCGGATCGATATCGGTGATTATGTTTCCGGGGATCGGTGTGCCCACCAGAATGGTGGACGTCCCGGCGCCAGGGTTCGCTGGATTTGCGGGGCAAGTGAAAAGGTGCTCGGAACCAGGGTTGAACAATTGCCCCGTATCATAGTTTAGGTTGGAGGGAGCCGCGGCGCCACTGGACGCGCACAGATTGGCGGTTTGCCCCGTAAGAAATGAGCTGAAATTTCCCGCCTTCTCATCGGCTGTGGGGACCACGCGCGTTTTGCTCTCCCCTTGAATTAGTCGAAGCCCTTCATAGCTTCCGAAGAAAAATGTCTTATTCTTTCGAATCGGGCCCCCCAGGGCAGTGCCAAATTGATTGCGGATAAATTCCGGCCGATCTGTCGCAAAAAAGTTGCGCGCATCCAGGTCCCGGTTTCGCAAGTACTCCCAGCCCGAGCCGTGGAAGCTGTTGCTGCCCGATTCCGTAATCAGGTTCATGGTCGTTCCAGAGGCCAGACCAAAAACGGCGTCGTAAGTGTTGTTTTCGATCTTGAATTCTTTGACCATTTCTGGAACTGGCTGCAGTGCAAACCCGCCATTATTGAGCGCCCGCGAGACCATTCCATCGATCAAGATCAGATTGCCCGAAGAACGCCCACCTGACCCGCTGTAGCAATTGTCGTTGAACCCGGATCCGTTGCCGGTAGAGGCGGCGTTCGATCGTCCTGTGGTGTCCACCGTTCCTGGTACGATCAAGGCAAGCGCGCCGGTGCGCCGCAGATTGAGCGGCAAATCGAGAATAGGTTGTTCGTTGATAACCGTCCCCAGACTCGCGCTGGTGCTATCGACCAGTGGCACTGCCCCTTCCACCTGGACCGACTGCGTGAGTTGCCCCACTTGCAGCACCACATCCACGGTGGCCTTTTGATCCACGTTCAGAGAAATCCCCGAAATGACAGCGGTGCTGAAACCTGTTTTTTCGACCGAAAGCGTGTAGGCGTCCGGAGCAAGCTGCGGAAAGATATACTCTCCGTCGGTGCCCGAAGTAGTCCTGGTAACCACGCCCGTGCTTACGCTGGTCGCACTCAGTGCTGCCTCGGGCACCACGGCGCCAGCCGGGTCTTTAACCGTACCGGCTAGTCTGGCTGTCACTTCCTGCGCCCTACCGGGCCAGACCGAAAGCAACATCATTAACGCCAGTGCACAACAGCCTTGCTGAAACCTGCGACCCTTGGATGTCATGACGTGATCTCCTTCCTCGAAAGTTCTCAAGCGGCGCCCCTGAGCGCTTATGATTAATCATCATGTTGTGGCAGCCGAAGCGCATTGTCAATCAAATTTGAGCACCGGCTAGGCAATTTGTCCAATAGGCCGCACAGCATTCTGATTGATTTTTCCCCGGACCAGGTCTCCGCCCAAAATGATCGTTTCCGGGCTCAAAAGCATAATTAAGTGAGATAAGCCGAGACGCAATACACGACCCACGCGATCTCGTACCCGCAGCGCTGCGGCGTCGTGGCGGCGCGCTCTTTTGTGTGCTTTTGGTAAGCCTGCACATGTGGGCCATCTTTCTACTGAGGCTATATGGATCGGGATGGCCTACCGGCCCATGCTCCCACGGCTTTTCCCTCGAAGCCCTGGGGCTTCCCGGAGGCCCTGAGTTCAACGCTCTTGACGTGTTGAATCAGAATACAGAGATTCCGATCGACAGCTCCGTTGTCCGCTTGGAGAACCAGCTTCGTCATTCCGTGAGGGGCATCAAACTGATTGACAGCGCGGTCCCTGCGGCTGCCCCAACAGTCAATGCGGAGGTCCCCTCGCAAACAAGGGTCGGCGAACCCATCAAACTGGCAACTCAGGTCCAGGCTGATGGCGTGCCCGCGCTGTCCTACCGCTGGGACTTCGGCGATGGTACCCCGTTGACGGTCCAATCGTGTATGAGACCTATACGAGAAGCGCGGAGTTCAGTGTTCGATTGATCGTGAAAGGGCTGGATGGCATACCAGCCCGACAAGCGTCCCCACTCAAGGTAGCCGGCGCGATGCCAGGACCAGAGAAAGCTCTCTCCAAGAACGGGCGTTTTGTCGACGTGCTCGATCATTGAGCGATCAGGACCTTGGCGGGGCACAGCCAGGCTACTGGCGGACATCCATATCGCCGGTCTCGATGGGGCAATGAGAGGATGCCAAGAAGACCGAGAAAGAGCGTTCACAAGATTGTGAACGCGGCACACAGGATTGGGTGCATCACAGGGCGCCGGCGCTGCTGAAGGGTTGTGGGGATCGACTTTGACTTTGCCGGAGATTGAACTTGGGCTTTACTTGGGTTCTCTCGATCTCGGCTTCGGACAATCTGGAAGCCGTGGTGTCTCCTGCGTCGTCCAGCCGAGGCCAACACAGTGCGCCAGACCATGTTACCTGCAACATGGATCGAAACAGACTTCGGACCCTTTCGCCGAGCAAAGCCCGCTCACCGAAAGGAGGAAACATCATGTCGACGGAAAAGAATAGTGGAAACGTATCTGTATGCTTGGCAATCGAACCCTGAACTAAGCCGAGCTGAAACTCACCGCCCTCGGCAACGATCTTAGAGAAGAGGACATCGCCGCCGTTTGCTCGAGCTCTGGAAAGCTCGGGGTTGTTCGGATGGATCGTCGTACGAGGATTGGTATCAGACCGTAGAAATACTTCGTTCTTACACTTGACCCGCACATAATAGATGGTTGATACTCGACAAAACGCAAGAGGGTAATGCGACTCTAACAGCCTGTGGATAAAGTGGCGTTTTCGCACGCAACCCATCGACACTGACGGGGCCAGTAATCGGCGCCAGAAGTAGGATTGATGTGTTGGGGAGTCGTCGGTACGGCGTTTGCGAGCGCAATTAGGCAAAAACAGAGCGCAATGCGAAGTTGCACCGCCTGCCTGGCGGTGCGGACCCCCAGCAACTGGCGCAGGATCAAGCTCAGGTTGAACGCCGCCGCATGAATCAGCGCGCGTTTGGCGATGTTGCTCTTGTCACGCAGATGCACGCGCCTCATGCCGCCGGTGTCGTACAGGTGGGCGAAGCTTCTTTCGATCAGTTCCCCGCGCCGTCTCATCAGTGCCTTGGCTGTCTGGGTCTCCATCCGGCGCCGGTTCGCATACACCGTCGCTTGCGCCGCCCTCTGTCCGGACCACTCTTGGCACTTCCGTTCCGGCTCGGCGATCACCGTGCGCACGCCCACCTCGGCCAGATCCTGCAACGTCTGCTTGCTATGGTAGCCCTTGTCCGCCACCACCCGTTCCACGCCTACTTCGCTCACCGTCTCCACCGGTCCGGCCGCGCCAGCTCGTGCCGCTTGCCCCGCCATTCCCGTCACGGTGCACCCGGCTTCCGCCAGAGTCGCCGGCATGCTCGCGGTGTCCCCGCGATTGGCGCGCTGCACTGTCAGCGCGACCGCGCCCATCTCCAGATCCACGGCGTGCTCGGCCTTGTAGGCCAAGTGCGTGCGGCCGTCCTTCATCTTCGAGATCGGCGCTTCCCGGTCGTGCGGATTCACCCAGTCCCCATTCGACAGGGACTTTTTCCGCTTGCGGTCAAACCGCTGGCGCTCGGCCGGCGTCGGCTCCTCGATCCCTTCGGTCTTCATCAACTCCGCAACGTGCTCGTCGTAGCTGGCCCCGCCGTCCCGGCGCACAATCGATTTCAGCGCCGCGTTCGCTTCCAGCGTCGTGGCGTCCACCCCCAGGTTCTTTCCGCTCAGCAAGCCCTCCGCTGCCAGCCGCTTCAGGACCCACCGGAATACCGCCTTGTGCCTCCCCAGGTTCATCAGCCGCCGCGTCTTGGACAACGCCGGTACCGAGTGATTAACACCCGCTGGTTAACAGCGATGCAAGGACGCTGCCGGCCGAGGATCCGGCGGTCAGATAGAGATTCACCTGTCCCCTCCTGCCCCAGCATTCGAAATTGGTACTCCAGGAGCAGTTGTTATCTGCACGGGTGCCCATTCATATGAGAAATGAGGCCAGGTAGAACGTTGAGGGACCGCGCGTGATCATTTCGGTCAATAGATGAGCCAAGAGGCGCAACAGGGCGCCTTTCGCGACCAGCCCACGCTTCCGCGATGCGAATTCCCGGCCCGCGCACCTTCACTTCTGCGAGGAGGGCGTTTCCCGTTTAAGTGAACTGGCTGCGGCGCGACATCCCGGCGATTTGTAAACCCTTGCGTTACAAGGCAGTAGCTATCTCCCAGAATGCCATTTTGGAGGCGCAGTCGAAAGCCCATTTTATCCAACACTACGCCGCTTGACCGTAGTAAACTGCGGGTAAACCATGAAGAAGCTGAGCGAAGACCAAGCTGGCCTTCCGTTCGATACTGACGCGCCAGCTTGGGTGTACGACTTCGTCTCGATAGGCCCTGGTGTTCGTGATCTGCTCGGACGGTACGTGAAGGCATCCAGCCTTTCCGACCGATTTGGCATGTGCGACAAATCGGAGCTTAAGGGACTAGCCAAAGCCCTTAGCTGTTGGTCGGACATCCATGCAGCTACCCTCCTGGAACATTTGCTTGAAATCTGCAAGGATCGGCCGATCAATGCCCACGCCATTGCCGGCTGGGCTCAGCTCCAGGAAAACGATCCCGAAGCCGTGTCAGATTGCATGGATTTCGTTCCGCCGACGGGGATCGTGATAATACGGCGCCTTCCACGTACGGGCAGCCAGAAACTGGTATTCGAGGCAAGGTGGCCCTTATTCCAGAGGCACGTGGTGCTAAAGAGGCTCAGGGGAACGGCGCTCGACGTCGCCAAAGTCCAGGAGCACGAACTTCACAGCCACCCGTTGTCGATCCGGCACCCTCGGTGGCGCGAGTGTCGATGCACGCGCCAAGCTGGATGGTGTCGAGGCCCTTGGGGGCAGCCCATTCGAGCACCTTGGTCTTCAGGGTGTCCAAAGTGAGGGAGTCCTGTGCGTCGAAGACGAAGTCATGGTAATTCCAGAAGGCCGGCGCATCCTGGCGGTAGACGCAGCGGCCGGCGATGGCCGCGGCTTTGGCCCAGGGATGCCTTGCGGGCGGACTTCGCCCTGGCACCATGACTTTCATCAGCCGTGAACTCAGCGTAGGCTAGGCCGCGCTCGCTTTGGCGTATGTCCGACACGCCGCATCTACCCCGCTAGCTCCCGCTTACTCTGGCCTTGACACCCCTTCTCTAGGGCCATCGACTGCCATAGGTGATCCTCCCGTGCGCCGCCTTGGTGGTCCCGTTTTGCTCCGCCCCAGACAGATCGTTGGGTCCACAGCGGCCGCCGCTGCTGAGCCACCACCCGAAACGCCTGCAGCGTTGATGATATATGCCGAGGCGTCGGGCGCAATGTTGACCAGTGCGGTAATCGGCGGGTAACTCGCCCCGCCCGCCAGGCCGTCACTGCGCGTGCAACTCGTCCCGCTGCACGCCCACCCTGAGCCCGACATTGACTCTACGGTCAGTGCTGGGACCGGCGTGTCGGTCACCGTGACCGTGCCAGTCGTAGCCGCCGCGCCGCTAGAATTGCCGACCACGATGCTGTACGCCGCGCCCCTCTGGCCCAAGAGGAAATCGCCCGAATGGCTCATGGCGATCGTCAGCGCCGGCGATGTTGGAGCCGTGACGGTCCATGTACCGACATAGGGGGAGCCGTTGTCCTGCCCGCTTAGGTCGCTGGAATAAACCTCGACGTAGTAGTTATTTCCGATGAGACTGCTGCTGAACTCCAAACCGATGCTGGCCTTGAACGTCCCGCCCGCATTGGAAACCGCAGAGTTCGCCGCGTTCAACGTGCACGAAGAGTCCTGCAAAGTGCCATTGCCCGGCACGTTCAGCGGGCCAAGCCATGTGAGGCCAGCGTCCGGAGAGAGGCGTAGAGAAGCTGCGCTGGGCCCCGTCGGGTAAATAGAGAATATACATGTCCCCCCGCCGGAGACGCCGAAGATGTATACGGACCTCACTTTATAATTGGCCGGTCCAAGAGGATTACTCTCCTGGAGGGTGAACACCGCGTTCGAACCGCTCCCACTCGACGGCGTCCACGACATGACGCTCGGGCGAGTGCTCCCGGCCGCGTCCTGAGTCACCCGGACCGGAAGCGTGTAGCCATTGTCGCCCAGGATCGTCAGCGTTCCCGTACGCGCGTCGCCTTGGTTCGCCGCGATGGAATAGGAAATGATCTGCATGCCCGCCGATTTCAGGGGAGGACCAGCGGCCAGCCAGCCAGAGTCACTGGTCGCCTGATAGGAACAACCCGAGTTGCTATAAACAACCACAAACGCGCTAGTCTGGCCCGCCCCCACGGTTCCTGGTAAGCCGGCAAAGCTATAGCTGCACTTGTCATCGCGGAACCACGCCGTGACACTCAGCGGCCTACTCATCGCGACTGATAGCGGGGATCCGCCGTAAACGTCCCCTCCAAAAACGCTAAAGTAATAGCCAGCCGACGGCATCCCGCTCAATGTAACGTTCGCGCCGCTGTCGTAATAACCGTCCGGCGAGCTGGGACTTGCAGCCACCGCGCCCCCGGCTGGGGGCAGCACCGTCACCGTCAACAGGTATTGCGCCATTATGTTCGCCATGTAGGTGACGTCGCTCAATGGCACCGTGATGGTTCTTGGGTTCGGTCCGCCGTCAGCCCAGCCTTGAAACGTGTATCGGGTGCCCGTCTGGCCCGAAACGGAGCTGAGCCACGTGATCGTATGCTGTGCGCCCGCGGGCCAATAGAAGGTGATCGGAGCTTGATAGACGGTCGTCCCACCGTCCAACAAAAACGACGCGCCGGGCGTGCTCGCCTGTATGGTGACGGCGGGCGGCTGCGTCGCTGACACTATCCAGGTTCCGTAGGGGAGCCAGCCGGAGCTCGTCACGTTGTCCTGCAGGCTGGCTGAGATGCGGTGGGCCCCCGCGAACGCCGCGAAGAAGTTCATCTGCAGCCTGATCCACATCCGGTTCCCGTTCCCTGTAATCGAACTACCCGAGGACGAAACCGAACACCTGCTGTTGCCGACAACGGCTCCAGGAGTGCTCAGATCGATTGCCGTCGGCTCCTGGATCGATCCCGGGTCCGGGTTCAGGCCAACTACGCTCCCGTTGCCCCCGTTGGGGTAGATATACAACTCGCAGTCCGGCGATCCGGAGAACCTTACCAAGACCTCTAGGGTGTTTGCGGGGTCGTCCCCGTGCTCCACCAAGAATTCGAACTGGCCGCTCGCTCCGGCACCGAAATTCGGACTGCCGCTCAGAATCGTCATCGGCGTGCCTCCCGCCACGATGCGCGTGCTTTGCCGCTGCACCGCGATGAAGCCGCTCTGCATCATCCCATTCCTGTTGGGCTCGACCGCGAAGTGGATGGTCCCGTTGCCCCAGCCCGACGCGGCGCCCTGGAATGTGATCCAACTTGTGCCCGTTGACGCCGACCACGCGCAGTCGCTCGGCGCCGCCACCTGAACCGTCCCCGTTCCGCCCGCCGCCGGAAATGTCGTCATGGAATACTGCGGCGTGGCGCAAAGCGCATCGTAATTGACCGTGATCGGCAAGGCCCCCGCCGACGGGGTCCCCACCGTCAAGGTCAGTGGCGAGTATGGGTCGGACCATGTCGACCCGGGTGCCAGCGCCGCTCGCCTGAAGTCGTTCGGGGTCGCTACCGGCTGGAAATCCAGCAGATAGGTGTGATTGTCATAATCCAGGTTGGGATCCTCATAGTGCACGAGTGCGCCGTTGTAGGCCAGGCTCCCCCCGTACTCCGTCTGCAGCGCCGTGTCCACGTCACCGATCGGCTGCCGGTACTCGAGCCACAGCCAGGCGCTGGTCTGCGCGTCCCTTAGCACCCGCAGGCCGCGGGGGTTCGCCATCGCCTCCAGCGGCTGCAGCGTGTAGGTCCCGGCACTCGTGATCTCCTGGAAGTCGCCCGCTTTCAGCCAGCCGAGATCAAGGCTCTTCTGCTGCGCCGTATACTGCCCCGATTCGGGAGCGCCCATCACGGAGAAAACGTCCCCATATTGGTATGACTGACCGGTCACGTCCAACGGGCCAAGCGCCACGCTGCCGTAATCGTCCGAACTCGAATGGTTCAGCCCCAGCCCGTGCCCGAGTTCGTGAGCATATACGAAAGGATCGGGGCTTGGGGACCACGGAAATGCAGGGAGTTCGCCGAACGAAGCCCAAAAGCTGCCCTTGCTCGGCGACGTGTTGGCCTGGCAACCGATCGAGTCGAAACCTCCGATGTCGCCAAAATCGGAGGTGGCCGGAAAGACCAGCGCTATGTGCGAGACCTTTGAGAAGTCCACGACGGCATCGGCGGCCTGGATCGCCGCCGCCAAAAGATCGAATTGCGCATCGGTGTAGTCCTGGCTCAGCGCGAAGGGGCCGTAAACCTGGCCCGCCGCCGTGGTCTGCCCGTAGCTCATCTCTTTCCAGATGCCGTTCAGCGACTGCATGTTGCTGGTGTCCGAGCTGCTGCCGAAGAATGCCTCCTGTATGCTGGCCTGCGTGAAGCCTGCGGGGAACGTGGGATGGGAGGGCATGGTCAGCATCAGCACCGCCACGTTCCTTGCGCCTGAGGTCGAACAGAAGGGCGGCTGACCAGGCGGCCTCGCCTGCATCGTCTGCGACACCGCCATGCGATGGCTGATTCTCAGCCCTTGAGCTTTGACCCGCGTGCCGGGCTTCGGCGGCGTCGGTCCCGCAAAGAACATCTCCACCCTCTCGTCCGCCGCAATATGGAGATACCAGCGCGTTGTGCTGCGGTGATGCTCGAAGTCGTCGCCCACAACGGCCTCCACCACGCCTTCCACGGCGTCCAACGACTCGAGTCCATCCCGGATGTTGCTGGCACGCAGAGCCGAATTAATTGCCTCAGGCAGCGCCAGTTTCAGCACCTCCGCCGGGTTCTCGGCAATGAGTTCGCGGATCAACTCCGCGCGCTTGGCCACCAGGCTTGGCAAGCGGCCTTGTTGATTGCCGAGAAACGCCCCGGCCGCAAGCTCGCTGTTCAGTTCGTCGATAATCTGGGCCTTCTGCGACATTGCCGCAACCGGCTGCGCCCAGGCTTGGACGGCCAACACCATAGCGAGCAGCAGTCCCGGCCACCATTGTGGTTTGTTTCTAGATTGGCGAAGTGGATGAATTGGCAAAGTAGAATCCGGCACGGCTCACCTCCAACGACGGGAATTCTCGATGCGAACGGCGCCCGCGATTGCTTGGACAGTGAATTCACCATAATCAAGCGGCCTGCTGGAGCGCAAGGAAGCGCTCGCGAGCCTGCCGCGGGGACTGGAAGTTGAGGCGTTCGATGAGCCACTGGCGGTTCCGAATGGCGCGCGGCTCATCCCGCGGGTGGAGAACCTCGTTCAGCGCGACGCAGGACTATATGTTTGGCCTCGTCGATCGGCGAGCTGCCGTCCCGGCACATTTCGCGGCTCGCACAGCGCCGCTTTTTCGAGCGATGAAACTTCAACCAGGATTTCCATTTCGGCCTCTTGGCTGGCACCAATCATACATCCAACTGCCTCTATCAGAGCTGTTTCTCTCCTCCTTCTTGCCTACGAAGCCCCAAGTCTCGTCGCATTCTACGTCTTTAAGCGGGACGTTCACGATAAGACGGCCCATGAGCTCTTCGCACTTCTCGCCAGCGTCATCTCGAAGGAAAGCTGAACAGCGTGGCCCTTTTCCCCGTTATGGGCGGTACCGCCCCGGGCTCCTGCGTGGGTAGCATCGCGACGTTGGTGCGTAGAGTTGGGTCAATCGTCCCAGGCCCCAAATCCGCAAGCTCCTCGACGTCCCTTGGCGCGAGGGCACATGTATAGCAAAACTGCTCTGCCGTAAGCACTTTCTGGTCGAGAATAAAACGAATCCCATCCGCCAAGAGCGTCGGATGCTCCGATGGAATCTCATCATCGAGCGGTTCACTTAGTCGCCAGCCGCGCGACGAGAGGCTTCTCCATAGGCGCTCATGGGTTTCTTCCTTACCGATACCTAGAGATTCGCATCGTTTCAACATCATGCCGATGGCAAATTTCCACTTATATTTGAGATTGACGAACGCATCAAGCGACAGCGAATAGACGTCGGACGCAAACGACTCTGCGGGTAAAGCGAACGCCCCACCAAACCTAAATGCCTGCGCCTCGATCAATTGGTGCAATTTCTTGTTTTCTAGGTGCCAGCGGTCTAAGCCCCGATGCAGCACTAGGTGCCCGAGTTCATGGAGGACGCTCAGCCGCGACCTCGCAGTAGACTCCTTTCCGCTTGAAACCAAACAAAATGCAGAATGGTTTTCCGGGCACCACTTTGATAGCGCATCCAACGCTGGCGCACGAAGGTCATCTCGCGCCAGGACTATTCCGTTGCGCTCCAGCAATCCGGTGACGTTTTCAATGGGGCCATCGCCTAAGCCCCAGAACTTTCTCGTTTCCGCCGCAAGTCGCTCAATCAGTTCGTCGCCTATCGCCAGTGGATCGCGGGGGATATTAAACTCAGGAAGATTGATTGGGGGTAGCTCTAGGTGCTCTTCGAGCGTTGTGGTTATGTCTTGCACCCAACCCAGGCGACATTCCCCAACCATTTGAGCAAGCTTAGTTGAATTAGCCAGAGATCGCCAAAAAACTACGCCACTCTCCCGCTCCGGCTTGCGAAGAAAAAAAACAGCAGGAAGTTGCAGCGTGGCAATGATCCGATCCATTACGTCTGGCCTTGGGCTCTGGATGCCTTTCTCGTATTGAGTTATCGCGGCTGGTGTCACCTGTAGGGGTACCGCCAGCGCGGCGGCGGTGAAGCCGCGCGCTTCCCGACCCTCGCGTAATCGTTCCCCAACGAACCCGATCGTTCCGATCTTCATGCGCCCTCAGCGTCAATACGCCGCTTACGCCGTTTGAACAACTCCTGGTGCTCCGCAATTTCAGCGGGGAACATCGAGAATAATTCAAGCCGCTTCATATACTGAGTGAACGGGCGATTAGGTATCACAATGTCAATGAACCCGGCTTGGTCCCTGCTGCGACCTTTCGGCGCATGTACCAAAACAGCCAAGTGCTGCAATGCCTCCTCGGTGCGCGCTGGATCCTCGCCAAAGAGCAAATGCTGCGCATCGTAGTTGTCCTTAGCGAGTACCTTTCGGATCTTCGCTGGGCGTAACATGCTGCGCTTGGTCGAAATCTTGCAGCAGATCATCCTGATTTCCCCCGAAAAGATCGAAAGAAATCGCGATGACCCATTTAGGTTGGGACCGTCTTCGGCCTTCAGAGAAAATCTCTCGGCGACGCCACGGATGCCTTCATGGATACGGGCCCTGCGAATGTGCCCGATCAAATCATGACGGTCTGGCAAATCAAAATGCCTCTTGCAGTGCTCGGGGGTCGTCCGATATGCGTCCGCGACGGCTAGCAATAACGCCTTCAAGATCTCCGGGCTAAATGCTGCCGTCAGTTTCTGGCGATACTCCTCAGAAGAGATGGTCATCGATAACTTAATCGCCTCCATCGATTAAGTTATCGCAGAGAAGGGGCGAACGCAAGGGGAAAATTCAAATTTCTGTGATTATTTGTGCTTGCGTGGTCTTCCGCCAGCCCTGGTCTTCCGCATGGCGGCGATCTTGGTAAAGTACTCCGGCCCACGCTGCGCCGTCTTCGCGCCCCCCCTTGGCGCCCAACGCTGCTGCTGGTTTGGTCTTAATGAGATCCTCGGCCAAGGCAATCGCAAGCCGTCAGGAGCTCAATGACGCGTGCCGAGCGGCCTTGCGGCAGCTTCGCTGCGTCAATCGTGGTGCGGGCCTCAAAGATGAGCGCGTAGCCTCGGGGATCACTTGAAAACCGGCCAATGAGGGACACCTCAAAAGCGGCCAATGAGCGTGAGGCAGGACAAGGTTGTTATACCGCGCCGGAGCCGTCTTCGGCAATTCAATTTCGTGTTTGCGGTTGAAGCTGGCCTATATTGGCAGCACCTGGGCGGAGGATACGGCTCCGCAGGGATGCGACCGGAGCGCCGTCCAGGGGCCGGAATGGCGGGGCGGTGCGAGCCGCCCCGCTCCGCAGCCATTCTGGCGCGAAAGCGTTAA